>Ga0172375_10013178_pt1 | contig 10285 bp, 6 predicted proteins | sample LakKiv1m_FD_114537 | JGI IMG/M metagenome (GOLD analysis project Ga0172375, IMG submission 114537) | Freshwater microbial communities from Kabuno Bay, South-Kivu, Congo - kab_092012_11.1m | ecosystem: Environmental > Aquatic > Freshwater > Lake | place: Democratic Republic of the Congo...
CTACGCCTCTGCAATGAAATATTGGTGAAGGTAAGCACTGATGAAAATGCGGAAATAATCAATCCTTTTATCCGTGAAAAAGAAACTGAGAAACTGCAAAACGAATACAAGGAGATTTATGCCCGCCAGTTTATCAATTACAGTACCTATCAGGAAAAATATATCGCTGTGGCGGATGAAGGCAACATGCTGGTTATAGCAAACACTGCTTATATGAACGCCATGCAGCCATTCATCCAGTGGAAAAAACAAAGAGGAATCAATGTTGACATGGTGGATATTGAAACAATTGGCAATACTTCCAGCGCAATTAAAACTTATGTTTCAAATTACTACAACACCAACGGACTTACCTTCCTGCTGCTGGTTGGCGATGCGCAACATATCACACCTTTTCCTTCGTCTTATGGTGACTGCGACAATTGTTACGGCTACATTTCAGGTAATGATTCGTATCCCGAATTGTTTGTGGGAAGATTTTCTGCCGAAAGTGTGGCTGATGTTAACACGCAGGTAAACCGCACCACTAAATATGAAAAAACACCACAACCCGGAGCAGCATGGTATGGAAAAGGCATCGGTATTGCTTCGGATCAGGGACCGGGCGATGACAACGAAATGGATTTTGAACACATCCGCAACATCCGCAGCAAACTGACTGGATATGGATATACAGCAGTTTCTGAATTTTATGACGGTTCGCAGGGCGGGCAGGATGCCGGTGGCGATCCCAGCGCACAGTCAGTAGCCAATGCGGTGAATGTCGGTGCAGGTATTATTAATTATTGCGGGCATGGCTCAGACAACAGCCTCGGAACTTCGGGGTTCAGCAGCGCAAATGTGAATGCGCTTACCAATTCAGATGCTTATCCCTTCTTCTTTTCAGTTGCCTGCGTGAACGGAAATTTTGTAGGACAAACTTGTTTTGCTGAAAGTTGGTTGCGGGCAAAAAGCAGCACCACAGGTGAGCCTACAGGCGCAATAGGAACATATAAGTCAACCATTAATCAGAGCTGGAATACACCGATGTCTGCACAGGACGAAATGAATGATATTTTAACTGAAGCGCATATCAACAATATCAAACGCACTTTCGCAGGAATAGGAATGAATGGCTGTATGCTGATGAATGATGAATACGGAGGTTCGGGAGACGAAATGACTGATACATGGACCTGTTTTGGCGATCCTTCTATAATGGTTCGTACTATGGCTCCGAAAAACATGGTGGTTACCCACGTGTTTTATGAAAACATAGGACTTGCACAGCTTACTGTATATTGTGATGAAGAAGGAGCAATGGTTTCACTGATGCTGAACGGGGAAATAATAGGAACGGGAACTGTTGCCGGAGGACAGGCGGTAATTAATTTCACTGCCATTCCCGATCCATCAATCATTGATGTGAACGTAACAGCATTCAATTGTGTACCCTATTTCGGTACTGTGGAACTGAACAATACGGTTGGCATCAATGATGCAGGTATCAGCAACGTGTACCTGTATCCAAATCCAACAAACGGAATACTGAATATTGTCCCGGTAGCTACCGGAATAAGAATTATTAATGCAACCGGGCAGTTGGTATATATCTCAAATCTCAAATCTCAAATCTCAAATCTTGATGTTTCTTTTCTTTCCGCAGGGGTTTATTCTCTTGTTTTAAATACGGAGAAAGGGCAGGTGGTGAGGAAGGTGATAGTGGAGTAAGCATCAGCGGCAGTAGTAGTAGTAGCAGTAGTAGTAGTACGTGTCACTACGAGCAGCTTGTCCCGATTTTTCATCGGGATAGTCGTGAAGCGATATTATTTCCTGCGAAGTCGCAAAGAGCGCAAAGAAGATATTCTAAACAATCTTAAATGTTTTTCAGACAGTTGTTTGGTATTTCTGAGCAATCGGTTAAGTTGCTCCATCATTTAACTATATTTTTTTGATGATTCAACTTTAATCTTAATTTTGCCGCCCGAAAATTGTTCAACGTTCATTCATATTCTGTTTTTAAAATCAACATATAAAATCTAAAATAAATAAACTATGAGAAGAGTAGGATTAGTAGGCGCGGGTATCACCGATTGCCGCAGCCGCTGGGTAGAAGCCACTTACTGGAAACTGTTCCAGATGGCTACCAAAGCAACATTAGAAGATGCAAAAGTTACAGCCGATGAAGTGGATTCGGTGGTGTATGGCATCTACAACGACATTTTTGAACACCAGGCAATACCTGAAAGTTCGCTTACAGGCGTTATCGGTATGCACCACAAACCCGGAGTACGTGTTACTTCAGGAGGAGCCACCGGTTTTTATGCCATGCGTGCAGCCATTATGGAAGTGGCATCAGGTCATTCTGATCTTGTGCTTTGCATTGGCGGTGAGAAAGCGACTGATTGTTTTGACCCCATCTCTAAAACGGAAACCCCGATGGTGATTGACACCATTGCCAAATCATGGGATCCGTTTTTTGAATACCCGTTGGGTGCTACCGCCAGCGATTCGTATATGCAGGTTTGCATGTCGTATAACGACAACCATCCCAATGATATTAACGACCCTAAAGTGCGCGCACAGATCATTGAAATGCTTTGCCGCCAGGGAAACCGCAACCCTTTCGGACAACGCAGGGATGAAAAAGTTACTGCCGAACAGGTGCTTGAATCGCGCTGGATCATTGCTCCCTTCCTTCGCCTTCTGGAAGTTTGCATGTACACTGAAGGAGCGGGAGGACTGCTTTTCGCAAGCGAAGAAAAAGCGATAGAGATCAGCAAAAGAACCGGCAACCCGGTTATCTGGGTAAAAGGCGTTGGCGCTGCAAACGAATCATACAGCCCCGGACGTGGTGGCAATTATAAAAGACTTGACCGGATTGAATCTGACCGCATCGCTGCAGAGCGCGCATACAAAATGGCAGGAGTAACTCCTAAAGACATTAAATTAGTTGAGTTGCACGATGCATTTATCGCACAATTCATGGTTACCATGGGCGAATTGGGATTTGTGCCCATCGGCAAAACACGCACACTTGTTGACAAACATATCATGGCTGACATTCGTGAACTTGGCGAAAATGATTCACCCAAAAAAGGAGAATTGTTAATCAATCCATCAGGCGGACTTATTTTCGGAGGTCACTTTGTCGGAGGTTCCAATATGTTCTCAACATGGTCGGCAAGAAGAGAAATGATTGCCCGTAATATCCGCTACTCGTTAATTCACGGAACAGGCGCTATCAATGCCGTGTTTGGCGGTGCAGTGGTTCTTGAACTGGAAGGAGGAAAATAATTATTAATTGCTAAAAAAATAATCAATTATGAAAGAAATGGTTTTAAAACCCGGGTTTAATCTTCCAAAAGAAACAACGGAGATTAAAGGGAGAGATGGCAAAACATATTTGCAGTTCAACACCAGCATGGCTACGCTTTATAAGCAAACGTATGGTGAACATTCACGCTTTTTCATGGCGCTGAAAGAAGGCAGGCTCATCGGCAGCAAATGTAAAAAATGCGGACAGGTTTGTGCCACTGCAGCTACCTGGAATTGTCCTACCTGCGATTTTGCAGAAATGGTGGAAGTGAAGCTTCCTCATCGCGGTGTACTGGCGCAAACAGCTCCTATTACAATTTTTCCCAGCCAGTCATTTATCGGTCAGGCGCCTTTCTGCCGCGGGTATGTGGATGTAGCTACTGATGCAAAAATTGCATCTTTTATTCCTTCACGGTTACGTACCACCACAGGTATTCCCCGTCCCGGAATTTTTGTAAAGGGAATAGAATTAAAATTGGTTTTTGTGAAAGAAAGGGTAGGCTCTATCCTTGATATTTTCTGGGTTCCGATGTCGGAAGTGCCTGCAAAACTCAGAAAGAAAGAACCGCTTTTTGAAAACGAACTGAACTTTGAAAGTCCTAAACTTCCTAAAGTAAAACTTGACAAAGCCTATAAAAAGATTTTCGATTCGGTGATGAAATCATTGAAGGAAATGTCGGCAAATGTCTCTAAAAGCAAACGTGCGCAGCAAAACCTTTCCGGAAAAAAATATACTGTGGGTGTGAAAACCGGTGGAGGTGATTTTACCTTCATTCTTGATAAAAACAAAATGGGTATTGCTGCCGGAGTTGCCAAGAAAACAGATTTTATTATTGTGGCAGAAAACCCTAAAGTATTTATGGATTGGATCAATGATGGCTCGCTGACGGATGCAGTAGTAGAAGGAAATCTCTGGCTGCCTTCACGTGAAGCATTTATCATTTTGCCAACATTAGACCGTTTACCCCGCTCTATAAGAAGAGACCTCGCAACAGGCAAAAAATAGTACAGTTCATATTTATGACAAAGGCGTGAAAGGATATCCTTTCACGCCTTTATTATTTGCTATCAACAACAGTTTTGTTGCAGACTACTCTCCAAAATATTCTTTCAGCGTAAATTTCTCTTTTAGTCTTACTCCTTTATCTGTGTGCTGAACGGTACAACATTCATTCACCGGGTCATGTTCTAAAAACAGGATGTATTCTTCATCAGCAGCGCGTTTCATAAATGGTTCGCGTTCCGACATGCTCAGCAAAGGGCGGGTATCGTAGCCCATCACATAGTTTACAGGAATATGCGCCATAGAAGGCATGAAGTCTGCCATGTAAACAATTGTTTTGCCTTTGTATTTTATGTGCGGAATCATCATACCATCCGTATGCCCGTTGGCATAAATCACGCTGATATTTTCGCTGATGTTCTCACTTTCACTAACGAATTTAAGTTGCCCGCTTTCCTGAATGGGCAGAATATTTTCTTTCAGGAAACTTGCTTTTTCGCGAGGGTTGGGTTCTGTTGCCCATTTCCAATGTCGTTCAGTGCTGTAGTACAAAGCATTTTTAAAAGCAGGTTCATAACCGGTTTTGTCTTTGTTGAATTGTATGCTTCCTCCGCAATGGTCGAAATGCAGGTGAGTAAGGATCATGTCCGTGACATCATCATAAGAAAAGCCTGCCTGCTTCAATGAATTGTCAAGGCTGTCATCGCCATGCAGATAATAATAACCGAAGAATTTTTCGCTTTGTTTATTGCCCATGCCGTTGTCAATAAGGAAAAGACGATTGCCGTCTTCAATCAGCAGGCAGCGCATCGCCCATGAACACATGTTGTTGTCGTCAGCAGGATTAAGTTTGTTCCAGATAGATTTTGGTACAGTGCCGAACATGGCGCCACCGTCTAATTTAAAGTAGCCGGAGTTTACGGAGTGGAGTTTCATAGTTTTTGTTTACCGCAAAGGCGCAAAGGGCGCATAGTTTTTATTATATCTTTCTTTGCGCCTCTGCGTCTTTGCGGTGAAAAATTAATACCTGCGTGAAGGATTATACAATGTTTCCCAGTCATGTTCATTTTTTAACAAGGCGCTGATGTGTGGAGGATATTTCGTTTTCAGATCCACGCTTTTCAATTCTCCTTCCTGTAGTTTTTCCATCGTAAGCAGTTTTATCCAGTCGAGCAGTTCGCTGGTTCCGGGGCGTTTTTTAATTCCTCTTATTTCGCGGATGTTGTAAAAAATATTCATGGCGTTGTTTACCAATTCTTCCTGCAAACCGGGGTAATGCACCTCAATGATTTGCTGCATCAAAGATTTATCAGGGAAGCGGATATAGTGAAACAGACACCTGCGGAGAAACGCATCAGGCAATTCTTTTTCGTTGTTGGAAGTAATGATAACAATGGGACGATGCTTCGCCTGTATTGTCTTCTGCAATTCATAACAATAGAATTCCATCTTGTCTAATTCCAGCAATAAATCATTTGGAAATTCAATGTCTGCTTTGTCAATTTCATCAATCAGCAATACCACTTGCTTATCTGCGTCAAAGGCTTCCCATAGTTTCCCTTTCTTGATGTAGTTGGCAATGTCATGCACTTTCTCTGAACCTAACTGCGAATCGCGCAAACGCGAAACCGCATCATATTCATACAATCCCTGCTGGGCTTTGGTAGTTGATTTAATGTGCCAGGTAATGATTTTCTTTTTCATTGCATCGGCTATCTCATGCGCCAATAAAGTTTTTCCTGTACCAGGTTCTCCTTTAACCAACAAAGGCTTTTCGAGCAAAACCGCTGCGTTTACAGCAATCTGTAATTCGCGTGAAGCGATATAATTTTCTGTTCCTGTAAAATTCATGTTATTATTCTTTCTCTTTAAGTATCGCAAAAATACCTTTTATGCTGATAAGTCGGGTTGCAAACGCAAGTATGATGCAAACGCAAGTCATAACAGCTATTCCCATTAATTTGTTTTCAAGATCAGACAGAAACCAGCCGCTGATAAAAGTGGTTGAAATAAAAACCGCAAGACTAAAAAGAAACTTCCGGCTTGCAGTAAAACCAAAAATCTTCTTCACAATATAAATCTGAAAAATTGCGTTAAAAAGTTGGGTGACAAGTGCTGATGTTGCTGCTCCCTGCGCTTTGTAATCAGGAATGAGCGAAAGGTTGAGCATAACATTTATTCCTACAGCTATCATGGCAATCCGGTTAAGTTCGTCTAATTTTCCGTGTGCGGTAAGCAAGGTGCCAAATACAAAACCGGAACAAATAGGAATAATACTTGCCATCAATACGGGCAGCACTCTTGCTGATTCATCAGTGTGCTCTTTGTAAAGCAGGTTCATGATGTCGTAATTAAAAAACAGGCAGATAAAAACAATCGTAATTGCAGGAGCCATCAGCAAACGAAAGGATAATCCTGCAAGCTCTTTAACGGATTGTCCCATCTTCAGCATTTTTGAAAACATAGGTAACAACAAACCCGCGAAAAGAAAAGCCATCATGTTCACCACATCCAATAAACGAAATGATTGCGCATAAATTCCGCTTTGTTTTTCTCCGTTTTCAAGCATTCTTTCCAATAAAATTGCATCGCTGCGGGTGTAGATAAACATCAGGAGGATAAGCAAGGCATAAGGGAAACTTTGTTTTAAAATGGCGCGAAAAAAAACAGGATTCCAGTTTAATTCAAGTTTTCCGGATTTACGCAGTACAACAAATAAAGCTATGAAAGCAGTAATAAGATAAGCAGCAGTCTGGGCGTAAACAAACCATTCAATCCTGAAAGGTTGGTCAGTGAAATTTCCCCAGAGCAGGGCGCAAACAAAAACAATCATCAGCAGGCGGTCGGTAACGGATAAGAGGCTATCGGTTTTATAAAATTGCAAGCCCGAAATATTACTGCGCAGGTACATGGTAAAGGCAATGAGGAACTGGTTAAAAGCAAGTATGCCCAAAACAAAAAGCTGGAATTTTGAGTACCCTATTGCTAATCCAATCACCATCACGATAACGAAATAGATTGTTGCCAGCAGGAATCTTAACAAAACAATACCTGAAAGATGTTTTTGCAGCAGGTGGTTGTATTGTGAAATATTGCGGTTGTTATAATTCGTTATTCCAAGGTCGAGCAGGAAGTTGATGATAAGTGATAAGTTCAGCAAGGCGAAATACATTCCGTATTGTTCTGTTCCTGTGACATTCTGCACATTTATTTCCACAAAAATCCAGAAAGGCTTCACGAGCAGGTTAAGGAAAACAAGAAGAATAAGATTGGAAAGAAATTTCTTTTGCATGGAAGTAAGCTGCCAAAAGTAATATTTAATAGTAATTCAGAGGGGTAAAGATGTATAAGACAAGGAGGGGGAGGAGACGAGAGATGCCTTGTCTGCCGACAGGCAGGGACGGAAAGGTTCAAAGCTGCTGACTGAGTTTGTTTATCGTAGGGGCAGATGTTATGGACTTGCATCGGGGACACAAAGAGAAAATTCAAAACAGCGAATTTCAGTCCTCTCATACCACCAAAAAAACTTTTTTGGCACTTTCCCAAAGTCAGGAAACCATCAAAAAAACTTTTTTGGCACTTTCCCTGAGTTAAAAACCCCAGCATATTATTCCGTTACATATTCCGTAAGAATATAATTCCCGCTTTGATGGACAACCTTACCAAGTTGGGGAACATATTTACAGGTGGTGATGTCATCAATCCTGTAATCAATGTGGTAGTTATTGCTTTTATAATTGCGTGTGAGATACATTTCTGCCGCCTGTTTGCGTACGTCTTTGCGGTCTGCCGTTTCCATGCTGACACCATAAATATCTTTAAACCGCTCGTACCAGGGCAGCATATAAAAAGGCTCATGGATGATAGCCTGGTACTGTACCACCTGTGAGCGCCTTGCTTCACAGATAAGCGAAGTGTTTTCGGGGCTGCAAAGAATAACTGCATCTTCGGGCAGGTGCTGCTCCATCCATTCATGCAGCAGGGTAAGGTCTGATTTTTTGTAGTTCAGGAACTCGTAACGTCCTTTAAATTTCTCAACAGGCAGCATGGCTGAATTGAGCAAAACCAAAAGCAATACAACACTTGCAGCAATAGAAACAGGGGTAAGCCATTTCAGGAAATTAAACTTCAGGTTGCTTTCGGCTAAATTACCTATGAAAACAGACAGCGCAATGCAGGCTATTGCATTTACCCAGACCGTAGTTTTAAACCATTGCAGCTTTCCTATGCCCTCAATATGTGTAACTTCAAGCAGCAGCCAGTAGAGCAGCAGACCGGATAAAACAAGCGCGGAGAAGGTATAGATGAATTCCCTGTTTTTTATTTCGGTGAAACGCATGGCAACAAATCCGCCAATAACAAGTGCAAAAAACTTTATGTAATCGCTGACGGGAAACAGCGATGGCAGGTAGTGCAGGTGATTGCGGAAGCGGTATAATATTTCGTAATACAGATTACTGTCATACACTTCCTGCTGAAAAAACTGCCTGTAAAATATGGGAGCAAGCATAAAGGAAGCAGGCAATAAATAGAACAATATTGCTTTGAATATTCCTATTGCGCCAATATGTTTAATCTCCAGCAAAGTAATAAGCGGCATCAGAACCAGGAACACCTGGAAGGTAACGAGGGGCTGGAAAAGCGTACCCACACCAAGGATAAAGAAAGAGAGATTGAATTTCTTTTCGAGGAAAAGATAAATACCAATGATTGCGAATGCAGCGGACAAAGTTCCGGGTATCATGGAATTGCTTTGTACCTGGTTTCCTCCAACCGTGAAACTGAAGAACAGGAAAAAAGAGAGTAGGGGAGAGATGAGCAGGGCAATTTTGCTTTCAGTAAAATGTTTGGTGATTTTTATAAAGAAATAAATACTCAGGAAAAGCGAAAGGACCGTAAGCGCAAAGCACACAACCGGAACAGAAGTGAGAAAAGACAGGGCATAAATAAAATACACGAAATAAAACCTTACCGTAAACGCGGTCTGGTATTGCTGCATGAAGAAATCATTCCTGTAAAGAGTTGGATCCAGCAGCTTATAAACCTGTGGCAGACATTCAGCCTGGTCCCAGGAATTAAAGGTGTAGCCTTTATAAAAGAGGAAAAGGAGGCTGAGAAAAATGGAGTAGAATATTAAGTCCCTGTTTCGGACATTGGCAATTGAGTTCAAGGCAAATCAGGTGTTTTCACTACTTGTTATACAACAAATCTATACTTTTTATTTCTGATGCTGCTGCAACGGTGTTGAGCAATGATACGTTGCTGTAATTGTAAATCTTCACTGAGCTTCCTTCAGACAATACAATAAGATTACTGAGTGTTTCATATTTGATAGCTGAAGCGGCAACGCTCTGGATATAATCTGTCAGACTGTTTGGATTATAGGTGTATTTATACACTCCTGTTTCATGTCCGATAATGAAAGTATTGTCATCAATACGGACTGCTGATAAAACCATTCCAACAGGCAGCACATGAGGTTCCCAGAAACCATTGTCGCTGATAACATAGTTCTTCATATATCCCTGTGTTCCGCTGTTCCCGAAAATAAAAATATTGTCGTCATTACGTTTGCAGAATGAAACTATTTCCATGTCTAAAGGTACGTTCTGTATCTCGGCAGCGCTTGTGGCGTCATACACCACTAATCTTCTGTTTGTTGTTCCGGTCAGTTTCTGTTCAGAGAAAATAAGGTTATCCTGCTTGTATATTTTCAGAAGCTTATAACCGCTTACATCTATCTGTTGTTTTACTGTTCCGTTTTTGTCAAAGGCTTTTATTGTGCCGTCATAAAAAGAAACATAAAGCCATCCATCCTCTTCAAATACATCACTGAAATAAGGCGCCCCGGAAAGCGGGTTTGCGGGGATGTTCCACAGTTCCGTATTGTTCAACATCTCAAATGCACGCAGCGAACCTGTTTCACTTCCGGCAAGATAAAAGCATTGGTTGAAGGAACTGATGGCAGCCGATGAAAAATCGCCC
>Ga0172375_10013181_pt1 | contig 10284 bp, 12 predicted proteins | sample LakKiv1m_FD_114537 | JGI IMG/M metagenome (GOLD analysis project Ga0172375, IMG submission 114537) | Freshwater microbial communities from Kabuno Bay, South-Kivu, Congo - kab_092012_11.1m | ecosystem: Environmental > Aquatic > Freshwater > Lake | place: Democratic Republic of the Congo...
AAAGCCGGCGGGACACGGGATTGACGGAACTGGATTCCGACTTCCGTCGGAATGACGAGTCCCTGGCTTCGTGGAAATAAAGAGTGCCGGACGAGAGTAGTAGTGCTTAAGTCACCAGCATTCGGGGTTTGGGGGGACACTCTTTACAAAGAGGGTCCCCCCAAACTCACTGTTCTGAATGCGCATTCATATTAGGCCCGGCGCCGGTATGCCATGAAACTAAAAGAAATCGGAGAGTTCGGCTTTATTGACCGTGTGGCGCCCCTCGGTATCACGAGGCCTGAAGGTGTGGTCAAGGGCATCGGAGACGACTGTGCCGTCATCTCCCTTGACGGGTCTGAATACCTGCTCGTCACCACGGACATGATGGTCGAGCGGGTCCATTTCCTTGTGGAAACAACTACTGCCGACGCTCTTGGGGCCAAGGCGCTGGCCACCAACATTTCGGACATTGCCGCCTGCGGCGGCGTTCCCAGGGACGCGTTCATAAGCCTGGCAGTACCGGACAGCGTCCAGGTGGAGTGGCTGGACGAGCTCTACGCCGGAATGGCTGCCCTGGCGAAGGGCTATGGAGTCAACCTGCTTGGCGGAGACACGACCGCCTCTAAAACGGACCTGATCGTAAACATAGCGGTAACGGGAACCGTTCCCCGGGAACAAGTCCTGTTCCGCCACACAGCGCGGCCCGGCGATCTTGTGGTGCTGACCGGCCCCACGGGAGAATCCGGCGCGGGCTGCGAGATACTGCTTTCTTTCCCCACCCCCCCTACCCTCTCGAGTGAGACTATCGAGACTCTCACCCCAGCCCACCTGCAACCCAGACCCCCTGTTCCCGAAGGCCGCCTACTCGCGCAGTCAGGGGCCTGTACGGCAGCCATAGACGTTTCGGACGGGCTGAGTTCCGACCTGGGCCACATATGCCAGGATTCCGGTGTCGCTGCAGTGCTGTACGAGGAAAGGATCCCTGTTACGGCCGATCTGGCCGCAGCCGCGAACGCGCTGGGAAAAGACCCTCTGAATTGGATCTTGAACGGAGGCGAGGATTACGTGCTCATAGCCGCCATCGTCCCTCAAATGTGGCCACAACTGGCCGAACAGGCCGCTCAGACCGGCATGACGTTCTACCGGATCGGCGAATTCATGCAGGGCTCCGGCATGGAACTGGAGTCCCGGGACGGTCGGCGAAGACCCATCGGAAAACTGGGCTGGGATCATTTCCGCTGACTCCGTAATCCCGACACAAGTCGGCATTCAGGATCTCTGAATTACCGCGTTTACCTGAAAACCCAAGACAGGGCATCTCGGCCGGGCGGCTCAATGCCGTCATCCCGGTGCAAACCGGGATCCAGGAGGTCTGGATCGCGACTTCCGTCGCGATGACGGAATGCTGCTCCGCGGTCGGACAAATATCTTGGCCACTTGTACGAGTTGGGGCAGTTAGATTGCCTCGGATAGCAGAGGCCGCCAGTCTTTTTCATCGTGAAAGTCAGGGCAGAAAAAAACCTCTTGACAATATACATATATCTATATATCGTTATCAGTATGAATCTCCGGCCCGTGGAGGGTACATGAAACAACACGGCATCACCCGAAGAAAGTTCCTCTTGGCCTCAGCAGCCGGTGGAGCTTCACTGGTAGCCGCGTCCAGGCTCAACCTGGATGCCTGGGCAGCCAAGGAGCCCCCCAAAGGGGAAGTCAAAGTCACCCCCACTCTCTGCGACGCTTGCGGCAATTGGTGCGCGATCAACGTGTACACGAGGGACGGCAAGATCTGGAAAGCCGAAGGGCATCCTCTCGCCGGGAACAACCTCGGCCGGATATGCGCCAAAGGGCACGGGATGCTCCACGACGTGTACAGCAAGGATCGCATCAAGTCCCCGTTGAAGAAAGTGGGACCCAACAAGTTTCAGCCCATATCCTGGGAGCAGGCTTACAAGGAGATTGGCGAGAAGGTGCGCGCCATCTCTGAAAAGCACGGGGCGGAATCCCTTTTCTGGCTTCAGTATCCCGAAGGCAACGAAGCTCTCACGAAGCGCTTCATGGCAGCCTTGGGATCGCCGAACGTGTTTTCTCACGGCGCGACGTGCTTCCTTCCGCGCAACATCGGATGGTGGCTGACTACAGGGGATCCCAAGCCTGAGCACGATTTTGAGAACTCCCGCATGGTGTTGTTCATCGGCAGGAATCCGGCCGCGGGCCTTCACTTGAGACAATTGCGTGATCTGGAAAAGGCCAAGGAAAAGGGTGCGCGGTTCGTGGTGGTAGACCCTCGCTTCAGCGAGATGGCCACGCTCGGGCATCAATGGATCCGTATTCGGCCCGGGACGGATCTGGCTCTGTTATTGGCCCTGGCCCATGTAATGGTCAAGGAAGGACTGTACCAAAAGGAATTTGTCGAGAAATACACCGAAGGCTTCGATGAGTGGGCACAGAAGCTGGAAGATTACACTCCCGCCTGGGCGGCAGAAAAGACCACCATTCCCAAAGAGACCATAATCAAGCTCGCAAGAGACATGGCCAAGGAAGCGCCGAGAGCCGTGATACACCGAGGCTATCACGGCGCGATGGGCACCCAGTATAAGAACAGCCTGCAGCTTGTCAGGGCCGTGGCCTGCGTCAACGGACTCCTTGGCAACTACAATCAGACCGGCGGAATGTTCTTTGCTCCCAAGTTTGCTCTGGGCAAGTTGGATCCAAAGAAGCACCCGAACCCTCCCGCGGTTGACGGACCAATGGCCGACGGCAGCAGCGATCCCGAGCGTTATCCTCTGACTCCCAAAGGAATCGGCATGAGTCAGGCCATACCGGAGCTTGCGCTTCAGGGAAAGCTCAAGGCAGGGTTCGTATACCACAACAATCCTTTGAGGACCTGTCCCAATCCGGCCCGGGTGATTGAGGGGTACAAGAAGCTGGAGCTTCTGGTGAGCTTTGATTACGTGCTCTCAGAGACTGCGACGATCTCCCATTACATTCTCCCGGAGTCCTACTATCTGGAACGTGACGACGTGGTTCACACGAATCACTCATACAGCAGCAAGCAGGTCGCAATCAGACAACAGGTGATCAAGCCGCTCTACGACACGAAGCCCATGGCGGACATACTCATCGGTATGGCTCCTCATCTGGGAATCGAGAAGTATTTCAACTTCACTCTGGAGGATTACAACCGTGCCGGCTTGGAGCCGTTCGGCATCACTCTCGAGCAGTTGAAGAAAGAGGGCGTCATTGATCTCGGCGGCAAGTGGCAGCCGGGTGAGCCTCACTTCAAGACGTCCGGCGGCAAGCTGGAATTGGCGTCGTCAACGCTAAAGGAGCTGAACTTGCCTGCTGTGCCTGAATGGGAAGAGCCGCTGGTCATGCCGGATGGCAAGGACGAGCACTCGTTCAGGCTGATCCACGGCAAGCAAGCCCATCTTACCCACGCCCGATCCATTAACCAGAAATACCTGAAGGAGATTACCAAGCTCAACGACTGGGGTCGAGTATGGATTCATCCCGAGAGGGCAAAGGCATTGGGAATAAAGGATGGGGATTGCATGACAATAAGCTCGGCCATCGGCAAAGGCAGGGCCAGAGCCAAGGTCACGGAAGGGATCCATCCGGAATGCATATTCGTGCCCAGCGGGTACGGCGTCTTTTCCAGGAATCTCAGGACAGCCTTCGGGTTCGGTATTTCTTACAATGATTTTCTCCCCACCTATTTCGATCCGGTTCTCGGCCACGCCATGTCCGGGGAAATAGTCGTACAGGTTCACAAGACATGAAAAAAGGCCACGGGTTGAGCGGCTCGATCTCCAATGGAGAGGGCTCCGCTTAAGGACCGAATCGAGGGAGTAAAAGATGCCACGCTACGGAATAGCTATAGATACCACGAGATGCGTAGGGTGCCACGCCTGCCGGGTGGCGTGCCAGAACCAGAACGGGCTGGAGCCCAGCGAGGCCTACAACTGGATCAAGGAGTTGGAACGGGGCAATTTCCCGTCCTATTCCAAGCGGTTCGTGCCGGTCCAGTGCAATCATTGCGAGAACGCACCATGTCAGCGGGTTTGTCCCACCGGAGCCACCTACACCACCAAGGAGGGAGTGGTTCTCGTCAATCCCAAGACATGCGTGGGCTGCAAATACTGCATGGAGGCCTGCCCGTACAAAGTCCGCATACTGGAGCACAAGAAGGGAATCGTCGAGAAGTGCAGGTTCTGCATAGAGATGGTCCGGGAGGGCGGTATTCCGGCCTGTGTGGCCACCTGCCCCACCGGGGTTCGTATATTCGGCGATCTGGACGATCCAAACAGCGAGATATCTCGCTTCATTGCCGAAACCGGCGCACAGCCGCTGAGGGCTGATCTGAACACTCGTCCCAAGATTTTCTATAAAAGGAGTTGACCATGCCTGAGAGCGCGTGGGGATGGCTGATAGTAACGTATCTGTTCCTCGCGGGAGCAGGGGCCGGCGCGTTTTTAGCCGCGGTGGCCTGCGATCTTCTTGCGCCCGACTGGTCCAAGGCGCTGGCCAGAGCAGGGTCTCTCGCTTCGGGGCCGCTGGTCGCGGTGGGGACTGCGTGCCTGGTCCTGGACCTGGAAGCAGGACTCTGGGAGCCCTGGCGGCAAATCTATCTAGTAAATAACCTGGAGAGCATGATCTCGTGGGGCGTTATCGTCTTGTCCCTGTTCATACCCGTAGCCTTCGTGTACGCGGCTGGCCTCAACGAGATCACCTTTGTCGGCCGTTACGCAAAAAAATACCTCAAGCCGCTGGAGATAGTGGGAAGTGGGCTGGCCGTGGCCACCGCGGTGTACACGGGGGTGCTCATAGCGGTTGTGAACGGCGTGCCGTTTTGGAACACCCCTATGATGCCGGTGCTATTCTTCGCTTCCGCCATGTCCACCGGCCTGGCCGTGGCCATGTTGGGCGCCGCGGTAATTGACATCAACACGATCCGGACTCTATCCAATTTTGCTCTGGGCCACGTGATATTCCTGGCCGTGGAAGGATTCGTCCTGATGCTGCTGGTATTCATGTCTCTCACACGGTCCGTGGAGGCCGCTATATCGGCCAACATGCTCATCTCCGGGATGTTGAGCCCATATTTCTGGATACTCGTGGTGGTGCTGGGGATACTTGTTCCTTTCATTCTGAGCATCGTTGAGTACTACGAATACGGAGCCATGCCCAAGTTGCTGGTCGTCGGCGCAGACTTGTTGGTCCTGCTGGGCGGCATGAGTCTCAGGGCCCTCATCGTTTTCTCCGGGTCCCCGCCTCAAGTGATCTAATGACAGGATTGCAGAGGCGAACCCATGAACCGGAGGAGTTGAAATAATGACTGAAGAGATCAAAGAGAAAGTCCAGGAGGAACCGGCAGCCGAGACATCCGTCGAGGAGACGGCTCAGGCGGCTGAACAGGTTGAAGCGGCTGCACCCCCGACGGACGAAGAGGAAGCAGCGAACTCACTGCATGAGAAAAGAGGCCGGATGGTCGTGGCGGGAATCGTGGCCACGGTAGCGCTCTCGCTGATAGCCTTGCTGGTGGCGGGAATCTTCCAGCTCACGTCAAGGTTGATGGTGTTGTGCCCCACGGAGCCGCCGGTCAACGACCCTGCGAAGGTGCTCTGGCAGGCCGTCACAGCGGAGAAAGTCGCTTCCAGTGGCCTCGGAGTACCTGACAAACTGGCAGTCGGCGCATCGTTCAAAGGAGCGGCAACTTCGGTTGCGGAGCCGTCGGCCGATGCAGGCCGAAAATGACCAAGGGGAATGAAATGACTGAACCCGATTACGCAAAAGGATTCTGGAATCCGTACCTGGCCGGGGTAGCTCTCGGGCTGGTGCTGTTGTTGACTTTTTATCTCATGGGAACAGGACTCGGGGCTTCCGGGGCCATTGCGAGGACATCGGCGGTGGCGGCGCACATCGTGGCGCCGGAAACCGTGGAAAAGAACGCTTACTACCAGGAATTCTACGGCAAAGGAAAGAAACACCCATTCATGAACTGGATGGTGTTTGAAGTCGTGGGCGTATTTGCCGGTGGAGTGGTAGCAGTCCTGACCGCGCGGCGGTTCCGGCCGGGCGTGGGCCGAGGCCCGACCGCCGGCGTCGGGCTGAGGTTGACCCTTGCGTTTGCGGGCGGGGTCATCGGCGGTGTAGGCACACGCTTCGCCATGGGATGCACCAGCGGCCAGGCCCTCAGCGGAGGAGCGACTCTGGCGGTTGGGAGCTGGGTATTCATGATGACTGTATTCGCAACGGCTTTCATCGCAGCATATTTCGTCAGGAGGCAATGGTCATGACCGGCCCAATGTACCTGCTCGGCGGCTTCGGTTACACTGCGAGCCTTGTGGTCGCAGTAATAGTAGGCTTTCTGTTCGGGTTCGTTCTTGAGCGAGCCGGATTCGGGGACTCCCGCAATTTGACCAACATATTCTATTTCAGGGACATGCGGGTGCTCCGAGTGATGTTTTCAGCCGTGGTCACAGCGATGGTAGGACTGGTGTTGCTCAGTTGGGCCGGTCTCTTCGATTATTCGGTGCTGCTGGATTACACGCTTCTTGAGACATATCTGTTACCTCAGATTGTGGGCGGAGTGCTCTTCGGGCTTGGTTTCGTGATCGGCGGTTACTGCCCCGGAACGGCTATAGTGGGAGTTGCTTCCGGCAAGCTGGACAGCATAGTATTCCTCGTTGGCATGATCGCAGGGATCTGGGTCTTTGCCGCGGGATTCCCATTGTGGGGAAGCTTTTACAAGAGCACCGATCTGGGCAGACTGACGCTTCAGCAAGTGTTCGGGATTCCGCTGGAATTAATGGTGCTGATTGTAGTGGCGATGGCTTTGGCTGCGTTTTTTCTGGCTGGTCTGGGGGAGAAATGGGCGCCTTACGACAAATGAGTGGTTCAGTTCACGCTCGTTTGTGATATGTACGTCGCAGTAAAAGCAGGAGGTTCAGCTGATGAAGGTTAGAATTGCCAGATTGATGGTGGTTGTGGCGGCTCTGATCGCGTTTGGAGTTGCCGGAGTTGTTGTCGCCGCCGACCCGGGGGAGTTCTACGTAACAAAAGACGCGGCCGGGAAGGTCTCGATCGTTGATAAGAAGCCCGCGGACGCGAAAAGCATAGTCTCAGGCCCGTACAAGACCAAGGACGAAGCCGACAAGGCCTCCAAAGCAGCGGGCACCGCCAAGAAACCGGTGAAGCTGCCCGACCAGGGTTGCTGAGGCAAGCGGCGCAGCGCACTGAAGACGTTGGGCACCCGGAAGCATGGCCATAGAGCGCCGTGCCGAATGTCGGGGCGGGGTTTATTCCCGCCGGCTTCACAGGGTATCGGATACCGGGCGGGGAAAAACCCCGCCCCTACTGCCCTGGCATCGCCATCACTGTGCCCGTTGTGTATCAGCGACCGCATTTGCGAAAAAACTGTACTTATCAAGATCATGCAAGAAAGCACGCCCCAGCCCGTAACCGACCCCGCCCCTCCCAACAGGCGCTCTTTCCTTAAGCATCTGCTTATGGGGTTCGCGTCCTTGGTTGCCATAATGGGAGGTTGGGGCGCGGCAAGGTTCTCAGCTTTCAGCGCTGAAAGCCGCAAGGTGAGGCAGGTCCCAAAGGAGGTCCTAGCCAAGCTCCAAGCCGGGGCGCCTTTCCGCTGGCCGGATGCCGGAGCATGGCTGGTCAGACAAAATGACGGAGAAGCCATAGTCGCATTTGACGACCGGTGCCCTCATCTGGGATGCCGCCAAGAGTGGAACCTTGAAACAAAGCTCTTCGAGTGTCCTTGCCACGGCAGCGAGTTCGACGTGGAGGGTAAGATAAGGAAAGGGCCGGCACAGAAGCCCATGCCCAGACTCCAAGTCAAAACCGAAGATGGCGGAGGACTCCGTCTCGTCGAGAATCACTAAGGCCCTTTAATGACCAAAGGATCGTTCCGGTCGTTTGTCCTGCATCTTCATCCCCGCTCTATACCTGAACCGTCTTCGCGAGTTACATTTACATGGTGCCTGGGCGGCCTGGCATTGTGGATGTTCGTCCTGGAAGCCGTGACCGGAGCCCTGCTGATGCTCCACTACGTTCCCAGTGCAGCAGGAGCGTACGGCTCGGTGCAGCATGTCACCCATGTGGCGCCGTACGGCTTTTTCGTACGAAACCTTCATTATTGGTGCGGCCAACTAATGGTGATCCTTCTGGTTCTGCACGCGGTCAGGGTTTTCGTCTCAGGTGCGTTCGCTCCTCCGAGAAGGCTCAACTGGATAATCGGGATGACATTATTGGTGGGAACGGTTCTGGTTGACTTCACCGGCTATCTCCTCGTCTGGGACGATAGGGCTCTGTGGGCTTGGACGGTCGCCGGAAACCTTGCGGCAACCATTCCCGTTGCAGGCCCCGCTGTCCGTTCGCTGCTATTCGGGCCGGTACAGGTTGCTGATGCCGTTCTCGTAAGGCTGTACGCATGGCACATACTCTTGTTCCCCGGCATGATGGTTCCGCTGATGGCCTGGCACTTTTGGCGGGTCCGCAAGGATGGGATTTCCGTTCCTCTGTGAATTCTCCCCAAAAAACTCCCGACTCTCGGGGGCTCCCGCTGGTCGCCTCTTCGTTGCCGGATCAGGGGCAGGAGCGGCGACAGCTTCGCCGGAAAACACTGCCGGCAAGCCGGCAGTGGCACCAGAATATGAGACCGAACTTAGGCCACAGAATACCGAGCTGGTTTCCCATCCGCTCCTCGACTGATGCGGTTCTCCTCGTTCACCGCATCCTACCTGAACTTCCATCCAGTGGCGACCAGCGGAAGCCGCCGAAATGTTGGGAGTCTTTGGAAAGGGGTCCGGGGGAAAACTTTTCTGCAGAAAAGTTGTCCCCCGGAGACATTTTTCCACAGGTTCCCCCCAGGAACACTCTCACCTCAATCGGCGCTCTTTCATGAATAAAGAGAACGCCTCGTAACTCTCCGGGGTGCCGATGTCGAAGAAATCGCCGTTCTGGCGCAGTCCCGCCATCTTACCTGATCGCGCGACCTCGGGGAAGACGTCCCTCTCCATGGAAAATGCGCGACCGGAAGGCAGGCTCTTGATGAATGGCATGGATAGCATCGAAACCCCGGCGTTTATGAGGCCGGCTCTTGCTGGGCCCTCACCCTTTTCCCTGAATCCGGTAATGAATCCCCTGTCGTCAACGGTAACCGAACCGTAACGGCTCACGTCCCGGACACCCCGCAGTGACAGAGTTACAAGCGGCCTCCTGTCCGTGTGGAAGTCGTATAGCGCCTTAAGGTCGCAATCGAAATAGGTGTCTCCATTAACGAGTAGCGTGGGATCACCCGCAAATCTTTCAGCGTGCTTGACGGCTCCGCCCGTGCCCAGGGGCTCTTCCTCCCGGCAGAATGCTATGGACACGCCGGGCGGCCTGTGTTCCACGAAGTGTTCTTCAATCGCGTTACCTCTGTATCCTGTGAGGAACACAAAGTCCCGGACGCCCTTTTGTGCAAGGCAGAAGACCAGTATCTCCAGGAATGGCCTTCCGTCCACCGGCGCCATGGGTTTGGGCCTGTCGCGAACGACCTGTCGGAGTCTGGTGCCCAGTCCACCGGCCAGGATGAACGCGCTCACCGGGAGTTCAAGACCTGGCATCTTAGCATCCTGTTCCAACGTCCATGGTTTCCAATTCAGGTGCAATTGAGACCGTGCTCGGCAATGAGAAGGCTTCCGAGCACGGAACCCGGGCCGGGATGTTAGCAGTTTTCTTACGTTAGAGTAAACTTTAATCTTTTCATACCACTGCGGCTCTGGTATACGATGTAGACCCCCTGCACGAGTCAGGCGGTGCCGGATCATTCCCCTGAACCAGAAGTCTACAGTGCAAGTGAACATAGAAAGACATGAAGGCGGTTACACTTATTTGTGGTATGCCGCGGGGGGGCTGGCTCTTTACTGTATCGCTCTGACAGTCTTGACCGGTGATATCGGGTTCGACGGGGACGACTGGTGGGTTCTTGCCTGCCCGTTCTGGAACAGCTTCCCATATTCGATTCTGGAATACGCCAGGGAGTTCCTACGGCCAATCGAGGGGGTTTACTGGATAGGCCTCTTTGAGATCTTCGGGTTCAACAAGCCCGTCTTTCACTTTTGCTCTCTGCTGCTTCTTGCAGGTGCCAGTGTTCTGATGGGATTTGCGCTTTCCCGTGCATTTCCCGGGCGGCGCCTGTTCGTCGTTTTAGCTGTTTTCCTGGCGTTCTTCCTGCCGACGGTTTCCTGCCTGACTTACGTGCTTTTCACTGACAACTCCAGACTTGCGCTAATGTTGTTC
>Ga0172375_10013182_pt1 | contig 10283 bp, 12 predicted proteins | sample LakKiv1m_FD_114537 | JGI IMG/M metagenome (GOLD analysis project Ga0172375, IMG submission 114537) | Freshwater microbial communities from Kabuno Bay, South-Kivu, Congo - kab_092012_11.1m | ecosystem: Environmental > Aquatic > Freshwater > Lake | place: Democratic Republic of the Congo...
AAACCTACTGCCAAGGATATGGCTGGACACCCTACAGGAAACAGTGTGGAGCCTAAACCCCTGGCTGCGGTGGTGGAACAACCTCAGCCCAACAAACCGCCCGCCAAACAAGACCTAGCCGAACCGGTTTTATGGCAGAATCCTGCAGTTAATTTCCAAACAGAACCTGATGATGATGACGAAAATGATAGTCATCGCATGAAGCAGGCCCGTGCTTTGTGGAAACAGGATAATCCCAATGACACGCTAAAGGAACAACGGAGATTATTGGAGATCGGCAAAATCAATCGCTTGCCCTGGGAAGATCTCTTGGACGATCCACGCATACGCACCGAAGTGGGGTATGGCACTGCGTTCCCCGAACGCCCCGTCAAAGGTGACATGTGGGTGCTCACAGATCGCTTACCCACTGCACTCTACAAGTTCAATGGCATCAAGTGGATCGAAACAGACAAAGGCCTATCAGACGTGTATTCATACAACCAGTCCTACATAGATCTCCTGATACAACGCATCGGTACTGGAGAATACGATCCAGAACTGCTGACCGATGCTGAACGCAGCCAAATCGAATCACAACTCAAACAAAACCTATAATGACAGATTCCCTGAAGCACTCGTGTAGTTTTTGCGGCAAAGAAAAAGACGCGGTCAAAAAACTCATTGTGAGTGATCAAGTTGCCATCTGCAACGAATGTGTCACGCTGTGCCAAGATCTATTAAATGACAAAGTTGATGTGATGCCTCCGCAGGCTCAGCAAAATAGCATGGATCCTAGGGAATTGAAATCCTATCTGGACCAGTATGTGATAGGACAATCTGCTGCCAAGATCATGCTGTCGGTGGCCATTGCAAACCACTACAAACGTATCCGCTGTGCGGATCCCGAGCAAGAAATAACCAAAGCCAACATCATGATCTTGGGCCCCACTGGATCTGGAAAAACACTGTTGGCTCGCACAGTGGCACGCTATCTTGACGTGCCTTTCGCCATCGCAGATGCCACTAGTATTACAGAGGCTGGATACGTGGGCGACGATGTGGAAAGCCTAGTATCACGGCTGTATGCAAATTCCGGTAACGATGTGGCCCGGACCCAAAGAGGCATAGTGTTTGTGGATGAGATCGACAAGATCTCCAGGAAGAGCGAAAGCACTTCGATCACCCGAGACGTGTCCGGAGAAGGCGTGCAGCAGGCTCTGCTGAAAATGGTAGAAGGCACTGTGTGCCGCATACCTGCCGGAGGTGGCCGCAAGCATCCTGGCGGTGAAATGATAGAAATAGACACCAGCAACATCCTGTTCATTGCCGGTGGAGCATTCGTGGGCCTCACTGACATCATACAGAATCGCAAACACGGCTCTTCCATAGGATTCAATTCACCTGTTGCAAGCCGTGAGGCAGTGGCCTTGGATGAAGTAACACCCGATGATCTGGTAAAATATGGTATGATTCCTGAGTTTGTTGGCAGATTCCCCAGCGTGGTTACCTTGCAACCTTTGGATGCTCAAGATCTCCGATGCATACTCACTGAAGTCAAAAACAACTATGTGTCACAGTATCAATGGCTGTTTCTACAGGATCAGGTAGGCTTAACCTTCACAGACACTGCTCTAGACGCCATCGTGGATCGTGCCATGAAATCAGGCACCGGTGCCCGTGCCCTGCACAGCGAGATAGAACATGCGTTAATGCCGCACATGTTCCATCTTGTTCAATATCAACAGCAGGGAATAAAGTACGTAGATATCACCCCAGAAATGATAAATACACCCAAGCACATACAAGGAGAGCACATTGGCGTTTAATGGTAGATCAGTACTGGTGGGAGATGGCAACGTGGAAAAAGCCCTAAGAAAATTTAAGAAAAAAATACAAAACACAGGCCTGTTGCTGGAACTGAAAGAGCGTGAAACCTACCAAAAACCCTCTGCCCGCCGCAAGGTCAAAAAAGGCCAGGCCAAGAGCCGTTGGCGTAAGTATCTCCGCAGCCAGCAGTTACCTCCCAAACAGTATTGACACTCCCGGAAATTTCCTGTATAAATAGTCATGTAGTGCCGATGGTCGGGCTACACACAGTCATTCTTGCTTAATTTGAAAAGGAGAAAAAAATGACAAAAATCACTTCGTTTGACCTCACCCCCTTCTACCGCAACACCGTGGGCATTGACAGCCTGTTCGATAGAATCACTCGCAACATCGACATGGCCGCCAACGCAGGAAACTATCCTCCGTACGACATCGTGAAAACTGGAGATGAATCCTACGAGATCCGCATCGCGGCCGCAGGTTTCCGCCAGGATGAGATTGACGTGGAGTTCCATGAAGGACAGCTCAAGATCCAAGGTGCCCACAACGACGAAATACGTCCGGAAGTGGAATACCTACACCATGGTATCTCGGCCCGTAGTTTCGTTCGTACCTTCACGCTCAGCGACTATGTGGAAGTGCGGGAAGCCGTGATCAAAGATGGCATCTTGACAGTGAAACTGGAGCGATTGGTTCCTGAAACCATGAAGCCCAAGAAGATCGCTATCACATATGCAACTGACAGCCAATCGTAAATAACAGTGGGGGGCGACCCCCACTACCCACACAAGGATCCGTGATGTCACAAGCAGAACCAAAAACACGAACAAGGCCCGGCATACAACTGGCAGAACCACCCATGTACAAGGTGATATACATCAATGATGACAAGACCGCAATGGAGTTCGTGATCGACAGTCTCGTGGAGCATTTTGAATATACCTTTACCACGGCTGAACAGATCACTGTGGACATCCATCAATCAGGATCGGCAGTGGTGGCTGTGTTACCATATGAAGTGGCAGAGCAGAAGGGCATCGAGATCACAGTATCCGCACGAAGCGCTGGTTATCCCTTGCAGATCAAACTAGAACCAGAGACAGCATGAACATCATACTAGGTCGCGAAAACGTAGAACAGGCACAGGAAAAATACACTGTGCTGGAACTTGACACCTTGATCATCAACGGTGCCTCAGATCATGTCACAGCCTACTGCTTGATTGAACAGGTTCCCATCGATCAGATCGCAGGCATGGATCAATTCCGTGATCTGCACAACAATCTCATGAAAAATTATAAATTGAGAAACTGGAAGTTTTGCGAGGATGCCATTGAACATCTCCGTGGGCAATGGGGCGGAGAACTTGATACTTTTTATGTAGAATTAAACAATCGCATTCAGGATCTAAAAGCAAAAACTTTGGACGAGTCCTGGACCGGCAGTATAGTCAAGTAGAAGTTCTTGATTTAGTTTCCAGCAATAATTTTGCAATATCCTGCCTAGTTCTATATAGATTATCTCTGCACAAAAAATTTTTAAACTTATCACTTTTAGCAGATAATCTTTTCCGTTTTTCTATCCAATGTTTTCCATTCCGCAAATCTTTACAAATCTCATAGGCATGTCGGAAATTGTTTAAAAATTCGCTCATGATTTTCTGTGCAAAATCGTCTGACCAGAATCTTTTTTTATTACGATTGGCTATTAGATGAAGTTGTGTATATAAATATTTTTTGTCACTTTTAGATAATTGAGAAATATGTTTCATCAGATTTATTATGTGTTGCAGTCTATTCAAAGGATCAGATATTAAATCATAATCCTCATCAATGTATTCATTGAACGTTTCAAATCCATAGTCTCGTAAATATTGCAAAGATCCAGGAGTTGATACTAGAATAAATGGTTTCCCGCAGGCTATTGGTCTCAAGATTTTTTCTGTAAGATGTATCCTAGCGTCATCAAACAAAGTCTCTAAAACAACATCTATAGATGAATTATAATAATCAGACCAGTAATAATCAGCACTCGCTGTGCTTAAAAATTGGTTTTTATCTAAGATAGATAAATCACTGTCAACGGCAAGTGCCTTATTTTTAAAAACATGATCACGATAATAGCATTGATTATCAAATTCATTAAATGAAATCGAAGTAGAATTAACAAGGTCATTTTGTACTATCATCTCCGTGAATTTTAATCTATATTCTCTGGTTCCTTTCCATGCCCTATTGTATACATTAAAATCTTTTACAAAATTTGAAACATTATAATGCAATTTTTTATCTACCTGAGCGAATCGATACCAGTCTCTTGCGATTATAGCATGGCTCCACCAGTAAACACCAATGGCATCTATGTTTTCATACTTTGCCAGTTCCATAGAATTTTTTTCACTATGGCATAACAACCATTTATCTGCCAAAAATGATCCTTTAAACATATTAAGATTGCGATTTTGATAAATGTGGATAATATAATCTATTTGTCCGATTTCTTGTGATACCTTTAATAAACTAGGTTCAAACATCTGTAAAAATTTTAAGATATCGTCGTAATGGTTGTGATTGTATAAGGAAAAATTCAATGGTTCCTGATCATGCATGATCATAGGTATTGACATCATCAAATCATGCCAATTCTTACATCCATCTTTTAGCATTCGTAGATTTGAACATTTTTTACTGCCGTGTGGATGAAACCAATAAATTACTGTATCATCATGAGAATACTGATCTAAAAAATCATACAATCTATCAAGAGGTACAAACATAAATGAATATTGGATTTATAGGATTAGGCAAACTTGGCCTAGACTGTGCCGAGGTATTTGCAGAACAATACACAGTGCGTGGTTATGATATTTATTCACGAACCAGTGACACAGTGCAAATTTGCAGTATCGCAGATACCATAAAACACAGTGATTGGATATTCATCGCTGTGCCCACACCTCATGCTGAAGGATATGACGGCAGTGTTCCTTCTAGCCACTTAGAACCCAGAGACTTCGCGCATGATGCCGTAAAAGAGGCTATTGGGTACATAAACTCTCACGCACGATCACCGAAACGTGTGGTGCTGATATCCACTGTATTGCCGGGCACCACAAGGAAACATTTCACACCCTTGTTGGATCCCAAACACAAATTCTTGTACAATCCTTATTTGATCGCCATGGGGTCAGTGAAATGGGACATGGTCAACCCAGAAATGATCATGATCGGAACTGAAGATGGCAGTTCTACCGATTTTGCCCAAGAACTCGTGGATCTATATCGGCCTATCATGCAGAACGATCCCAGATTTGAGATCGGCACATGGGAAGAATGCGAAGCCATCAAGATATTCTACAACACCTTTATATCAGCCAAGGTAGGTATGGTTAACATGATACAGGACTTCGCCCAACGCATAGGCAACATCAATGTGGATGTTGTGACCGATGCCTTGGCTCGTAGCACCCAACGTATCATGGGACCCAAGTACATGACCGCGGGCATGGGAGACGCTGGTGCTTGCCATCCCAGAGACAACATCGCACTCAGATGGTTGGCCCAAGAATACGATCTTGGTTATGACTTGTTTGACACCATCATGCTGGCCAGAGAACGACAGGCACAGAATCTCGCCGACTTTCTCTGTGGCACAGCCGTGAAAAATCGCATGCCCATTGTCATACATGGCAAGGCCTACAAACCTGATGTGCCTTACTGCATTGGATCATATTCCACACTGATAGCACACTATATCAAACAACGCGGATTCTCAGTGCAATATCTAGATCCCTTGGCGGATGACAGGGAAGATTGCGTAGAGTCCATCGATCAGCCACATGTGATACTGATGGCACACAATCGACAGGTCACTTACGGATATACCCGAACACACACAGCAGATCAAGCATATTGTGAATTTCCACCGGGTTCGGTGTTGGTGGATCCCTGGAGACAGCAGCCTGATATTGCAGGCATCACAGTCGTCCACTATGGTAACACAAGAAAATCCTGAAGGCTGGAGTCGCGGTCATATAGATCCGTGGTGGAGCACACATCGAGATCTTGAGTACATCAACGAGCCGTTCAATGACGCACACAGTCTAGAACTATGGCGAAGTTTGGGTTACACCCAGACTCGATTCACTGGCGACATGTACGACATGCGGCATCCAGAACCTGATTGGATGGCTGATTTTCGTAGGCATTTTCCATGGCAGCATTTTTCTTGGTCGGTGTATCGCATGCGACCCGGATCTGTGTTGCCCAATCACACCGATACATACGCACGATTTGTGAAATTATATGATATAGAAGATCCCACCGCGATCCATCGTGCCGTGGTGTTCCTTGAGCCCTGGCAAAGTGGTCACTATTTTGAGATCGACGGCACGCCTATCACAGGTTGGCAAGCCGGCGACACCATCACATGGCATTATGATGTTCAGCATGTGGCGGCCAACATAGGCATGACTGATAGGTACACATTACAAATCACAGGAATCCCCGTTGAAAATACATTCTTATAACGAATGGGATCAACTTCGCAGTGTAGTAGTAGGCACTGCTAGATATGCCAACTGGCCCATGTCAGACCCAGTGTTTGCTAAAGAGAGTGAACGCACGATTTGGCGACAGACACCTGTGCCATCCGGACCTGTCCCGCAATGGATCGTGGATGAAGCCAATGAAGATTTGCAAGGTCTGATAGATATACTTGAACAAGCCGGCGTTGAAGTATCCAGGCCCACCCCCATGGATTTTGTTGCCTTGGACGGTATGTACAATTATTGTCCTCGAGATCGATTGCTCATAGCTGGAGATGTTATAGTGGATCCGGTCATGATGTATCCTTGCCGAGACCAGGAAGCACACGCCTATGAGTTTTTGCTAAGTCATGATCATCGATGTGTAACTATGCCCAGAGATTCAGGTATGATCCTGGATGCTGCCAATATATGCAGGCTTAATGACACCTGGCTGTTCTTGGAAAGCCACAGTGGTAATCGTTCTGCCGCTGTATGGCTACAGGCACAGTTTCCCGACATCAACATTGAAATTTGCAATTTCTATGCAGGCGTACACATTGACAGCACCATAGTTCCACTGCGTGAAGGTTTGGTAGCACTCAACGCCAGCCGCGTGACACCGGAAAATTGCCCGCAGGCTCTCAGAAATTGGGATAAAATCTGGGTAGACGATGTGGTGGCACAGGATTTCTATCAATACCCTTATGCTTCACGATGGATAGCCATGAACATGTTGAACCTTGATCCCGACACAGTGATTGTAGACCGTGCTCAAACTCAGCTAATTACAACACTGGAGCGACGAGGAATAACTGTAATACCGCACTGTCTGCGGCACAGCCGCACCCTGGGCGGAGGATTCCACTGCGTGACACTGGATCTCTGGAGACAACATGCTTGAAAACATCGCGATACAACAACTGATCGAAACCCAGATAAAATCTGCTGTGGATCAGTATGTGCAGCATATCTTGGCCGATACAGACTGGGCTCAAGAGATAGAAAATCGCATCGTAAAATATGTTCAGGATCGTATCCTGGCGAAATTTGCCAACATGTCCACCATGCCAGATCTCGTAGAAACTGTTAAATCCAGTGTGGCACTACTGATGACCCAGGGACATGTACCAGGCATACAAAATTATGTAGACGATGCAGTGATCATCAGCACAGTAGATCGCAGCGTGGAGTCTTTTGTGACTCGCAGCATTGATCAATTGAGTGTGGACCCAAACTGGGTGACCAAGATCGAAACGCTGATCAATCAGACCTATGTGAGAAAATTAGCTGAACGGTTGCATGACATAGACATCACTGCCATGATAGGTCAACACATTGATCATGGCATCGATCGTTGGCAAGATCGCTTGGTGCAGGATTTCAAAACAAGAGGCATCTCTGATCATGCCACTGCTACCGAACTCACAGTGATGGACGGCACAGTGGTAGTAGAGTCTGAATTGGTTACAACAGCAGTCACAGTTGAAAAAGACATCACAGTCAAAGGCACTGCCATCTTAAACAATCTTTCTGTGAGAGGTACTATCAACACAGACAACAAGTCCTGGCAAATCCTGTCTGATCACATCGCAGACAAAACCCTAGCCCAGATATCTGAACAGTGGCGAACAGACATGACCAATCAGGTGCTGACCTTGGCCAAAGAACAGGGTATCGAATTCGCTCAGGTCTTGATCCAAGGCTCGCCTATCGTGGATGGCAATGCTTTAAACGCTGCCATAACACACAGCAACATTCAAAAACTTGGCACACTGCAATCGCTGAGTGTGACCGGACCTGTGAATCTCAACAATGTGGTCAACGTGGTAGGTCGCAGACTGGGCATCAACACCGAACAGCCCGAGATGGCCCTGAGTATATGGGACGAAGAAGTGGGTGTGATAGCCGGCAAATTCAGCAAGCACACAGCTTTCGTGGGCACCAGCCGTGCCACGGCTCTCAACATTGGTGTGAATCGCACACCTAGCATCGAGATTGACGCCGACGGTCTCACCACTGTGAAAAATCTGCGAGTGGGCCGACACATCTACACCCATGCTGCCACCATGCCGGGCTACAGCGGCACACGCGGCGACATAGTGTTCAACAGCGATCCCAAACCTTCGGAACCATTCGCCTGGCAGTGTCTGGGTGCATTCCGCTGGGTGCCACTGAGATCAGCCTGATGCGTATCAACTGGATATTTGCCGATGACTTGATTCTGGACCCCACCATAGATGTGGATCAGATCAAAAACATTGGAGCCACCTGGGGATCCTGGCGTACCTGGCGAGGTTGCGGCACAGACAATGTGCTGTGCCATGACCGTGGCCGTGCCACGGAGTTGCTAGGCCGTGCTTTCCAGGCAGTGTGCAATTTTCATGTGCCCAAGAAACACTATCAAGATCTTGGCCGACCCTTGGGCGTGAAACTCTATGATGGAGACTTTGACATAGAAGTGGATCATGTGGAAGAGATTGTGGCCATGCATCTTGTGAGTGCTGTGAGCGACATTGTGCTGATGATGGGATTTGACCTGGGCACGCCCATAGCATCATCGGACCGATTTGACAAACACAAGATAACCAATTATCACGGATTGGTACATAGCAAAATAAAAGGCAGTCCAGATGTGCAGTGGGTATTGGTAGATCATTTGAAAGATTTGGATAAATCCTATCAGTCATTACCAAATCTCACTTGCGACAAAATCGCCAATGTGTTACAATTACTGACGTGAACAACACAAGGCCATCCCGATGCAAGGTCGAATAGGTTTCTGCTGTAAATGGTTGAATGATCCCACAGAATGCGGTGGCATGAAGGTCAACGCCCGGGACCGTGATATCAACGGTCGTTCAACCACCATGCGATGGCTGCGTGAACACGCAGAGGAAGCGGATCAACGCCAGTGGGACATCATGAACCACAACGCCGCAGCGGCACTGAAGATGGTGGAACGTGTGGGAAGCATGCCCGAGCATTTACGCATGGTTCGCTTGGGATCTGAGATGCTGCAGGGCTATACAGAGCCATCATGGATCGTCTGGAGGCAACGCAGAGAGATACAGGATCACTGCGAGCGTATCTTTGCTCCTGTGGGTGAAGCAGCTCGACGCTTGGGTGTACGGATCAGTTTCCATCCTGGACAGTTCTGTGTGCTGGCTTCAGAGAACGACAACATCGTGGAACGTAGCATCCTGGAGTTTGAATACCACGCAGACATGGCTCGCTGGATGGGTTATGGAGCATCATGGCATGATCATGGCTTCAAGATCAATGTACACTTGTCAGGCAAAGGCGGGCCTGACAAATTCCTAGCCACCCTGGACAGACTCAGTCCCGAGGCCAGGAATCTAATCGCTATAGAGAATGACGAGATATCAAATGGGCTGGATGTTACTTTGGCTGTGGCTCACCGTGTGGCTCTTGTGTTGGACATTCATCACCATTGGATCAACACCGGCGAATATATTGACCCTTCGGACTCTCGCGTTCAGCGTGTTGTTGAGTCTTGGCGTGATGTTAGGCCTACTTGCCATTATAGTGTTAGCCGCGAAGATATTCTTGTTGATCACGATGCCGGAACTAGACCTGATCTTGCAGAACTTCTTGGAAGAGGCCACAAGAAACAGAAACTACGGGCACACTCGGATTTTTATTGGAATTCAGCAGTGAACGACTGGGCCGCAGGATTCCTTGCGGACTTTGACATACAGTGCGAGGCCAAGGGAAAGAATCTCGCGAGAGATGGCTTTGCTGAACACGCCTTGGGATAAGATTCCTTTCCCCGTAGAAACACCCTATGCCATGCGTCCACATCTGCGACCATGGCAACCAGGCGAAGCCATCCTGTCGCAGGATTCGGACTTTGATCGCTATCAAACCGCAAAACTAGACAACTACGATCCTGTGTATGGAGATCGGTCCAGTTCAGATCTGGTGT
>Ga0172375_10013183_pt1 | contig 10283 bp, 5 predicted proteins | sample LakKiv1m_FD_114537 | JGI IMG/M metagenome (GOLD analysis project Ga0172375, IMG submission 114537) | Freshwater microbial communities from Kabuno Bay, South-Kivu, Congo - kab_092012_11.1m | ecosystem: Environmental > Aquatic > Freshwater > Lake | place: Democratic Republic of the Congo...
AGCCACATGACGAGCGTCGGAACCAGCGTGCGCGAAAAGATGTAGCTGGCAAACATCGCGAAGACGACCGCCTTGGCCAGCGGCGTAAAAAGATACCGCGCGGTCCCGGTCAGGAAAAACATCGGCACGAACACAATGCAGATGCAAATCATCGAAACGAATGCCGGCAGCGCGATCTCTTGCGCGCCATCCAGAATGGCTTGGACGGTGGGTTTGCCGAGCGCCAGTTGCCGGTGGATGTTTTCAATGGTGACGGTTGCTTCGTCCACCAAGATGCCGACTGCGAGGGCAAGACCGCCGAGCGTCATCAGGTTAATCGTTTCGCCAAGCGCGCTGAGACACGCGATGGAAGTGAGCACGGAAAGCGGAATGGAAAGCGCAATGATGAGCGTGCTGCGCCAGGAACCGATAAACAGCAGGATCATCAACGCCGTCAGCGCGCCGGCAATCAAGCCTTCCTTGAGAACGTCATTGATGGCCGTGCGCACAAAGATGGATTGGTCGGCGAACTCTTTGACCTGCACATCGGTGGTGAGCGTTTTGAGGACGTGAGGCAATAGTCTTTTCACGCCGTTGGCAACTTGCAGCGTGGAAGCGCCGCCACTCTTGTAAATGGTGAGCAACGCGCTGCGAACACCATCTTGCCGGACCATGTTCACCTGCGGCGTGTAGCCGTCGCGGACCTGCGCGACGTCACGAATGCGGATCACGGCGCCGCTGACGGTTTTGATGGGCAAGTCGTTCAGTTCCTCGATGAGACGGGGACTGGTGTTCAGTTCGATATCGTACTCGGTGGCGCCGATCTTGGCGCTGCCGGTGGGATAGGCAAAGTTTTGTGCATCGAGCGCGTTCACGATGTCCACAGGAGCGAGGTTCTTGGCCTTCAATGCTGTGAGATCAATGTCCACCGACACGACCCGCTGGCGTCCGCCATACGGAGCGGGAATGGAAACGCCCGGCACCGTGACGAGACGGGGGCGGATCTGGTTCATCGCCACGTCATACAATTCGGCTTCCGAAAGATGCGAGCCGCTGATCCCGAACTGGAGAATGGGAACCGTCGAAGCATTGTAGCGAACGATCAACGGCGGCGTCGCGCCGGCCGGCAAATTGCGAATAATCGTCTGGCAGGCGGTAGAGACCTCCGCGAGACCGGCATCAATCGAGGCTCCGGGCTGGAGGAACACTTTTACGACGGCGATGCCATTGTAGGAAGTGGACTCGAGATGTTCAATATCGCTGACCGTCGTGGCCGTGATGCGCTCACACATATAAGCAATGCGTTGCTCCATCTCCTGCGCGTTCAAGCCGCCATACCTCCAGATGACACTGACAACGGGAATATCAATGGACGGAAAGATGTCGGTCGGCGTTCGCAACAAGACGAATGGCGTCAGCAACAACAACAGCAGCGCCGTCACCACGAAGGTGTACGGCCGCCGCAACGCTAATCGGACAATCCACATAGGACAATGTCTTGACCTCGCCATGATTTGAGCCGATTGGCAAGGGAAAAAGTCGGGATGCTTGCCGTCGGAGGAATTCTGATTGCGCGCCGGCGTTGTGGCCGCTATATTCGCGCCGTCAATTGGCTGCGGACGTGGCGGAATTGGCAGACGCGCAGCGCTCAGGACGCTGTGGGTAACACCGTGGAGGTTCGAGTCCTCTCGTCCGCACCAACCACTGCTTTCCTCGTCGCAATCAGAAACGAACGTTCATCAGGTCAAAAAAACTCTGATGCAATCTGCTGCGGTTACTTGTCGGCTGGCGCCAGAGCGAGAGAAGTTTGAATGGCGTATTCGCAGGTGCAGCCGGCGCTGGCTTCGGGGATGAGGATCAGGCCACCGGCGGGAATTGTGTTGATCCAGCAACCGGGCCGCGTGGCGGTGGATAACGGCGTGCGCTGGCCATTCTGGAGATCAAACATGTACGGAATCTTCGCCGCCGTAAACCGGCTGAAGGCGCAATACCGCGAGGCAGACAGCGTCGCGCATTTGTGACTCTTCTCCCATTTCCATCCTTCATACGGTTTTCCAGTCGCCAAGTAGTAGGCAAACGCCGGTCCGTACACCACGTCACCCACAATGGCAGGATGTTGCACCTGTTCGCCGTGCGCATCGGACAACACATAATCGTAATTCGGAGTCGCCGTGACATGCCATTGGGGTTCGCCGGTGCGGGCATCAAACGCTCGCAACTCGTAACGCACGCGCGTCAATTGCTTCGGTTTGATCTGCCCATTGGTTTCCGCCGGCGTCATGGTGGCATGGCGGCTACCGGAAATCAGCAACGTCTCCTTCGCATAACTCGCGTAGATGATTTGTTGCATCATGCTCAGGTCGGCGTCTTTCACCCAAACGGGTGCGCCCGTTTTCAAATCCAAGGCCACGAGGCGGGAACCTGCTCCCGTCAACTCGCGCAAAAGAATCCGACCGTCTCGCGATGCCAGCGTTTGCTCATTGCTGCTCTCGACGAAATAAATCCGGCCATTGCCGATGGCCAGGGTCGGGTTGATGATCGCACCGCGCCGTGCCACATATTCCCACGCTGGCTTGCCGGTGGCTTGCGAAATCCCGAATAGGGAGAAACTGCAGACGACCGGCTGGTCGCTTTTCCAAACAAAAATGTCCTCAGCCTTCCCCATCGCCCGCAAGGACCCGCCCGGCTTCGCCACACTGCCGATGATCAGGCCGTCCACCACCGCCAAGTATCCCCATGCCTTTTGGGGCTGCGAGCCGGGGGCCTGAATCCGCTTCATGGTTTTTCCCGTTTGCGCATCCAAAACCAGACAGGCATCGGCAGCGGCCACAAACAGATGGGAATCAGTAGCCGCGATGCAACTTGAGTCTTTGAATGCAGCGACGCGTACCGAATCGGGGACGAATTTCTCCCAGAGCACAAAACCGTTGTAAGCATCCACAGCCGCCAGATAGTTGAATCCCGAAATAAAGAGCCGGCCATTCACGAACAAAGGAGCCGGCCCTTTTTTGTGGCGGTCCACCATGTCGCCCGGTCCGGGACGCCCGAACCACTGCAAATCCATTGGCACGGGGCGAATCTCGTCGCCGCTGCACGCCGTGTTACCGGGGTCGGCGTAGAAGTGTGACCACTCGCCGCTGCCCGGCGGACGGCCTTTGCGGGCAACGCCGCACGCCAAACCATCGGTGTTCACCACGCGCCACTCGGGTAAGCCACGCCCCCATGCGGCCAACGAGTGTTCCGGTTTTGTTCCGGGGCGGACCATCACAGCCACGGTGCCACCATACGGACGCAACACCCGAAGCACCTGATCTGCGGAGGGGAGATTCTCGCCGTTGGTTAACGCCTCTTCAGAGACAATGAGATTGGCGAAGTTTTTTGGATAAGGCAAAACTCCTGCGGGGCCTTGATGGACTTCAATGCGCTTCCCGTATAGACCGGCTTTCAGGAAAGCATCCCGCATGGCCTCGACCTTCGCGGGGTTTTCCTCATGGCAGATGACACGAAATTCCGAGCGCCGGGCGATTTCGCAGGCCAGTTGCCCGGTGCCGGCCTGAAGAACCAAGCAGTAACCCTTGATTGTGCCGGCGGTTCTGATGGCGATTTCGGCTGCCTTGGCGAGCATGGGATTCTCGGGGCAGACCTGCGTGACCGGAGGCGTAGGCTTCACGCGTTGAACGGTGGCCGTGCCGGCCTGAAAACAGACCGTCTGTCCGTTGTCGAGACTGGCGTAGAGCCGTTTGTTGCAGAGCGCCAAACCTTCGACCTTGCCGTCAAGGCGACCCGACCAAAGCTCTTTCCCGTCGTTCGCCGCATAGACGGTGACTGCGCCTGATCCGGCGGTGACAATTTTATCTGCCACCAAGATCATGGTGGTCGCATGGCGCGCCGGGACAGACCACCGGGCAGGCGTCTCTTTCACGCGCTTCTGCTCTGCGAGATAGGCGGTGCGATTGATGGCGGACAATTGGCCGTTGTCCAACAGGAAAACGTTGTCATCCCGCACCAGCACCGAATCACCGTGGGCACGGAGAATGGGGATTATTGACCCGGATTTGAACCAGTGGAACTGCCCGTCCTCACTCGGGCCGGTCACCAGCATCCCATCGGCCAGCAATGCAAACGAACCGCCGACCAAGTTGGGCTTCCATGGATTGGGCTTCCCGTAGCGGAGCATCGGCTCGCCATCGCTGCGGTCGCAGCCCCGGAAGGCGAAGCGGCCAGTGGCCAGAAAAAGCTGGTTCGAGGAAGCCAACATGGTGCCCTGCGAGGTGAATTCGAGCGGGCGCTTGAACACCGGCTCTCCCGTGTCCGCCCTGAGCGCGCAGAGATAAACTCCGCGATCGGGAAAAAGGCCGGCCGTGAAATAAACCATGCCGGCATCGGCGACCAACCCACCGCGCACCGGCCAAAGGGAGATCATGCGCCCATTGCCCGGCAATCGCCGGTCAACCTCCCCGGCCCGGTATTTCCAGCGGAGTTCCCCGGTGCGCGCGTCAAGGGCGTAGAGGTGCCCATCATCGGCGCCCACAAACAGCGTGTCTTTGTACAGAGCCGGCGGAAGGCGCACCGGGCCCTCGGCGACGAACCGCCAGCGCACCGTGCCGGTGGCCGCATCCAGACAATAGGCGGCATCCTCCGAGGAAGAACCAAAATAAACAGAATCCGCGTTGGCCACGACGTGAAAGGCACGGTCGAAAGTCAGGGTTGACTGGAGCGGCCCGTGCATGATTGCGTAATTGGTCTTGGCCGGCTCCGGCCAAGCGGGAATGGGCGGCTGCGCGGGAACGTGGATCCACGCACGGGAGAGTGGCAAGGTTAGCGATTCAGTCGAGATGCCAGACCGTTGCACGTCGCCGCGAAACGTCGGCCATTCGGCTGCCCATGCCGGATTGACGAGCAAAAGCCCGCTTAAGAGCAGGCATTTCGTAGATTGTGCTGCGTTTGTCATGTTACTTGGCAGGCAAGATTGCAGAGGAATGGATGGCTGCCAAGTGTATTTCATCAACGCTGCCGAGTTTTCAAGAAAACACCAAAATGAAGAGTCCGCTTGTTTTTCTTGGTCAAAATGGTAGCCTTCTAATCAACAATGCGAACGTGGAGGTTCGAGTCCTCTCGTCCGCGCCAACCAACACAAGATAATGATGAAATGGTCGCAGTGGACAATCGGTTGCCTCGCGCTTCTGGTCCTCGCCAGCAGCGCGCTCGCCGCGTCGGTCAACGACCGGAGCCGCTGGACGAGCCTTGACAAGATCCGCGACGCCATCAACAACCCGAAGTCGCCCGGCCGGACCGTGGACACGCCGACCGTGGATGTGAAGGGCGCCCCGATCAAAGGCCGCGAGGTGCCGGTGCGCGATTTGTCTGCAAGACCAACGCCCGGAATGCGTGACGTGACGACCGTTGACCAGAAGAACGTGGAACTGAAACGCCGCGACGTTTCCACTTACGACACGCCAGTACGCGGAACATCGGTTGGCAATTTCACTGCCAAACGCGCTCCGGTCGCCGAGAAGATGCGCGCTGAGACTGCGAAGATGTACGCGACGGACAGCGCTCCGATTCCCAGCCGCCGCATCCAAGTCAATTCCCCCGAAGGCCTCGAAGAGTTGTACAAGCAACTCAACCGAAAGCCCTGACCGCCAGCATTACGCGGTCGCGTTTCCTGTCTGCCGTCTCCCATCGCCGGAGATGCACATGTTTGACTCGCCACGCCCCACGTGATACAAGTTGATTCCATGGCGAGCAGCCGGGTATGCAGTGACATGGATGATCCAAGCATCAAACCCCGTTTTGCTTCATCGCCGGTTGCGATTCTGGCGGTGGCGGCTGCGTATGCGGTGGTGGCCAAGCTGAGTTTCTGGTTTACGATTCCTCCCGGCAACATCACTCCCATCTTTCCCGCCGCCGGGCTGGCCCTTGTGGCCGTGATGTTGATGGGGCGCAATGCCCTCATCGGGGTTTGGCTCGGATCTTTTGCGGCCAATACCATCTCCTTTGTTGACGGCTCGATGCCATCCGTCCATGTGGGGCTGCTGGACTTGTTGGTCGGCACATTCATTGGTCTCGGTGCCATGTCCGGTGCCGCGGCGGGCGCGTTCCTGGTGCGGCGCTTCTGCAAGGATGAGCACCCACTGCAGAGCGGGCGGAATGTGTTGATTCTGCTTGTTGTCGGCGGACTTGGCTGTTGCCTGATCAGTCCCACGGTTGGCGTGCTTGGCCTGACGCTGGGCGGGAATGTTCCTTGGGAACGATTCGGCTATTCCTGGGTCACTTGGTGGGTGGGCGACGCCGCCGGGACTCTTGTTGCCGCGCCCCTGATTCTGGCGTGGCGGCTTCGCCATCCGTTTCGCAAGAACGTATGGCGCATTCTGGAAGGGGTGGCGCTCGGAAGTGTGGTGCTGCTGCTTTGTTTCTTTGTCTTCTTTCGGAAGATGTCCTTCGAGTACGGATTGTTGCCATTGTTGCTTTGGGCGGCATTTCGTTTCGGCATGCGCGGCGCGTCAACGACTGCCGCCGTCATTGCATTGCTGGCCACGATTGGCACCAGTCGTGGCAGCAGTCCGTTCGTGGGCGCAACGGCCAATGAATCACTGCTGCTGATGAATTCGTTTTTCGCGGTGACCATCACCTGTTCCCTCCTGCTGGCGGGAATGATGGGCGAACGAAGGCGCTCGGATAAGGAATTGCGAAAGCTGAACGAGGCGCTGCGCACGAGCGAACTGAAGCATCGCATGTTGTTCGAGACTGCCGGCGACGCCATTTTTCTGATGCGAGGCGACCGGTTCATTGACTGCAACGCCAAGACGCTGACGATGTTTGGTTGTCGCCGCGAGGAGATTGTCGGCGCGCCGCCCTACGAGTTCTCGCCGCCCACGCAACCTGATGGCCGTCGCTCCGCGGAGAAGGCTCTGGAGAAAATCAACTTGGCGATCACAGGGGGACCCCAGTCTTTTGAGTGGCTGCACTGCCGGCGGGACGGAACGCCATTCATGGCCGAGGTGAGTTTGAACCGCTTGGAATTGGACGGCGAAACGCTGGTGCAAGCCATTGTGCGCGACATCACCGAGCGCAAAGAGGCTGAACGGGCGCTGCATGAAAGTGAACGCCAATATCGCGAGCTTGTCGAGCTGGCCAACAGTATCATCCTGCGCTGGAATTCCAAAGGGATCGTTACGTTCCTGAACGAGTTCGGCTTGCGGTTCTTTGGCTACGCTCCCGAGGAGATCATCGGCCACCATGTGATGGACACGATTGTGCCGACCACCGAGAGCGGCGGACGCGATCTGCGTCATCTCATGGAGCAGGTTTGTGCGGACCCGAAAGCATTTGAGCAGAACATCAATGAGAACATGCGCCGTAACGGCGACCGGGTTTGGATCGCTTGGACCAACCGCATCGTTCGCGACGCGCAAGGACAAGTCGCGGAGATCCTGAGCGTCGGCACGGACGTCACTGAACGGAAACGCGCGGAGGAGGCGATCCGCGAGTTGAACGCTGGCTTGGAGCGGCGCGTGGCCGAACGCACGGCGGAACTGGTGCGCGCGCGCGAACGCGCCGAGGCTGCTGACCGCGTGAAGTCCGCCTTCCTCGCCACGATGTCGCACGAGTTGCGCACACCGCTCAACTCGGTCATCGGTTTCACCGGGATCATGTTGCAGGGTTTGGCGGGGCCGTTGAACGCGGAGCAAACCAAGCAGCTTCGCATGGTCAAGGAAAGCGCGCACCATCTACTGGCCCTGATCAACGACGTGCTGGACATTTCCAAGATCGAAGCCGGGCAGATTGAGGTGTTTGCCGCTCCGTTCGTGTTGCGCGAGGCCGTCCAGAAAGTCGTGCAAACCGTGATGCCGTTGGCCGACAAGAAGAACTTGCCGGTGACCGTCAAAGTCGCGCCCGACGTGGGAATCGTGACCAGCGATCGCCGTCGGGTCGAGCAGATCTTGTTGAATCTGTTGAGCAACGCCATCAAGTTCACCGAGCTCGGCCATGTGTGCGTCGAAGCCCGCCGTAACGCCGGCATGGTTGAGGTTCGCATCAGCGATACCGGTATCGGTATCAAGACGAAAGATTTGGGCAAGTTGTTTCAGCCGTTCCGGCAGGTTGACACGGGTCTGACGCGTCATTACGAGGGAACCGGTTTGGGACTGGCCATCTGCCGGCGGTTGCTCGAGAAACTCGGCGGTGCCATCTCCGTCGAAAGCGAGTGGGGCAAAGGCAGCACATTCCGTTTCACGCTGCCGCTCGAGCCTGAAAGGAAACCATGACATACACGATTCTTCTCATTGAAGATAACGAACAGAACCTCTACCTCACCACGTTTCTGCTGGAACAGCACGGCTTCAAGGTGGTCCCGGCCCGAAGCGGCCCCGAGGGAATTGAACTGGCCAGCCGGGTCCAACCCGACTTGATTCTTCTCGACATCCAGTTGCCGCAGATGGATGGTTACGCTGTGGCGCGAGCGTTGCGACAAGATCCGGCCCTGCATGCGGTGCCTATCGTGGCGGTGACTTCCTACGCCATGGTCGGCGACCGCGAGCGCGCTCTGGCGGCAGGGTGCAACGGTTACATTGAGAAACCCATCAATCCCGACACGTTCAAGTACGAAATCGAAAAACACCTGAAAGCCCGGTCGGCGGGCGGAGGAGCGATGCCATGAACATTCTCGTCGTGGACGACAACGAAACGAATCTTTACCAACTCCAAATCCTCTTGGGGGGCAACGGCTATCAAGTTATCACCGCCGCCAACGGGGCTGAGGCGCTGGAAAAGGCCCGGCAGAATCCGCCCGACCTGATCATCACCGACATCCTGATGCCAGTGATGGACGGGTTCGCCTTGTGCCGTGAATGGATGAAGGACGAGCGCCTGAAGGGAATCCCGTTCGTTTTTTACACTGCGACCTACACCGATGTGCGTGACCGGGAATTCGCACTCAGTCTTGGCGCTGCGCAGTTCATTACCAAGCCGCAGGACCCCGAAGACTTCATCCGAACGATTCGGAAAATCATCGCGGATCACAAGGGGGGCAGCTTGCGACCGGCGCGCACACCCGTGGCGGAAGAAGGGGTTTACTTGACGCAATACAACGAGACGCTCATCCGCAAGCTGGAAGCCAAGATGGTGCAGTTGGAGCAGGCGTATCGCGAACTCCGTAAGCTCAACGAAGAGCTCGAAGAGCGGGTTCAGGAACGCACCACCAAGTTGGAAGCCACGAACAAGGAGTTGGAGGCCTTTATTTACTCGGCATCCCACGACCTGCGCGCACCGTTGCGGGCGATCGACGCCTACGTGCACTTGCTGCAAAGGGACCTCGGTCCTCATCTTGATGCCAAGGGAAAGGATGTCTGTTCCATCATTAGCGACAACATCCGGAACATGAGCCGGCTGATTGACGACCTGCTGGCTTTCGCGCGCATCGGTCGAACAGAGATGCGGTCTTCACCGGTGGATATGGCGTCCTTGGCAAATACGATTTTCCAAGAGCTGACGACGCCGGAAAGCCGGGGGAAGATTGACTTCCATGTTGGCCCCCTGCCGCGCGCGCTGGGTGACGCAGCCCTGCTTCGCGAAGTCTGGATGAATCTGCTCGACAACGCTATCAAGTTTTCTTCAAAAAAGGAGCATGTTGTGATCGAGGTGGATGCAGAGCAACCAGGTGACCGTGTTGTCTATTCGGTCCGGGACAACGGCGCGGGCTTCGACATGCAACACGCGGCGAAGCTCTTCGGTGTGTTCCAGCGCCTGCACAGCGCCGAGGAGTTCAAGGGCACAGGTGTGGGGCTGGCCATTGTCCAGAGTATCGTCCTCCGTCACGGCGGCCGGGTCTGGGCCGAAGGAGCGCCAGACAAAGGAGCAAAGTTTTATTTCAGCTTGAAGAGAGCCGGGTGACCATGCCCAATACGCTGTTCGTGCTCGGTGTCTAACCAGCAGCGATATTCACCAGCTTGCCGGGAACAACAATCACTTTCTTGACCTGCTTGCCCGCGAGGAACGGCTGCACGTTGGCGTCGGCCAAGGCCAGCTTCTCCAACTCCTCTTTCGTTGCCTTCGACGGCACGTTGAGACGGGCGCGGACTTTGCCGTTGACCTGCACGACAATCTCCACCGTGTCTTCGACCAGCAGCGCCGGGTTAAAAGCGGGCCACGGCTCGTAGGTGAGCGATTTGTTGTGACCAAGTTTCTGCCAGAGTTCTTCCGCGAGGTGCGGCGCATACGGCGCGAGCAGCAACGCGAACGGTTCGAGAATCGCGCGTGGCCGGGAGTCTTGCGCAGTTACCGCATTGACAAATTCCATCATCGCC
>Ga0172375_10013184_pt1 | contig 10283 bp, 9 predicted proteins | sample LakKiv1m_FD_114537 | JGI IMG/M metagenome (GOLD analysis project Ga0172375, IMG submission 114537) | Freshwater microbial communities from Kabuno Bay, South-Kivu, Congo - kab_092012_11.1m | ecosystem: Environmental > Aquatic > Freshwater > Lake | place: Democratic Republic of the Congo...
AACCACAAGAAATTCTGTTGAGGGTATTAAGAATTTTATTGCAGTTGCTTCGGGTAAAGGTGGTGTTGGTAAATCTACAATTGCGGCAAATCTTGCTGTTGCTTTGTCAATGCAGGGTGCAAAGGTTGGAATTCTTGATGCAGATATTTACGGACCTTCAGTTCCTATTATGTTTGATGTACAGCATGAAAAACCAGGAGTGAAAAATGTGGAAGGAAAAAACATGATGTTGCCGGTAGAGAATTATGGAGTTAAAATCCTTTCCATCGGTTTTTTTACTGACGGTAACCAGGCTGTGGTTTGGCGCGGACCCATGGTTTCAAAGGCGCTCACGCAAATGTTTTTTGATGCAGAATGGGGCGAACTGGATTATTTAATTATTGATTTACCTCCGGGAACCGGTGATATCCACCTTTCCTTAGTTCAGACGGTACCGATTGCAGGTGCTGTAATTGTGAGTACGCCACAGGATGTTGCATTGGCGGATGCCCGCAAAGGTGTGGCAATGTTCCAAATGCCACAGGTCAATGTGCCAGTTTTGGGAATAGTAGAAAACATGGCATGGTTCACTCCCGAAGAATTACCGGAAAATAAATATTACATCTTCGGAAAAGATGGAGCAAAAGGATTAGCCGAACAACTCAATATTCCTTTACTCGGACAAATTCCATTGGTGCAGAGTGTGAGAGAAGCAGGTGATGCAGGCAGACCGGCAGTGATGCAGGAAAACACGGTGATAGCAAAAGCATTGACTGAAATGGCGAAAAACGTAGCGCAGCAACTGGCAATCCGTAATGCAATGTTACCTCCAACTGAAAAAGTTGAACTGGTGAACGGCTAACCGCTAAATGAAAAGTTTTTCATGATCACCGATATAAACCTTATTAATAAAATTGAGAGCGCTCTTGACAGCATGAGACCTTTCCTGGAAGCTGACGGAGGCAATATTGAACTCGTGGAAGTAACCGATGATTATATTGCCAGAGTAAAACTTCTTGGTGCATGCCAGTCCTGCAACATCAGCACCTTTACCTTAAAAGCAGGAATTGAGGACGCAGTGAAAAGAACGGTTCCTGAAATTATTGCTGTGGAAGCAATAGACACCTGACGTATATTACCCCTGAGAAAATTATTAACAATAAACCCTTATTTTATTGATGAGTACAAAAACAGAGATTGCAAAAGATATTACTATTCTTTTTGCAGGAGATTCGGGAGACGGAATTCAGCTTGCCGGAACCCAGTTCACGAACACCACCGCACTTTTTGGAAATGATTTAAGTACGTTCCCGAATTTCCCGGCAGAAATACGCGCCCCGCAGGGAACGCTGGCAGGAGTTTCAGGATTCCAGTTGCGTTTCAGCAGCAATGATATTTATACGCCCGGAGACGCTTTTGATGTGTTGGTGGTGATGAATGCCGCAGCGCTTAAAGCAAACATTAAGCAACTGAAGACAGGCGGAATCATCATAGCAAATACAGATGGATTTGACCCAAAAAATCTTTCTCTCGCAAAATATCCCGCTGATATAAATCCGCTCAAAGATAATTCGCTGGAGAAATACAAGGTTTATGAAATTGATGTAACCAAACTGACCAAAGAATGTCTGAAAGAATCGGGACTGGGAATAAAGGAAATTGAGCGGACAAAAAATATGTTCGTCCTCGGGTTTATTCTTTGGATGTTCAACCGGTCGCTTGATAATTCCATAAAATATATTGAGGATAAATTCAAAAAAAATCCGCAGGTGATGGATGCCAATATCAAAACATTAAAGGCAGGCTATCATTTCGGTGACACCAGCGAAACGTTTACAACCCGCTTCCAGGTTGAGAAAGCGAAGTTGGAGACAGGTGAATACAGAAACATAATGGGCAACCAGGCAGTCGCAATCGGGCTAATTGCAGCCGCTAAAAAATCCAGGCTTAATTTATTTTTCGGTTCTTATCCCATCACACCTGCATCTGATATTCTGCATGACCTCTCGCGTAACCAACATTTCGGAGTAAAAACATTCCAGGCGGAAGATGAAATTGCTGCGGTAGGTTCTGCTATCGGAGCCTCATTCGGAGGTGCGCTCGGTGTTACTGCTTCTTCCGGTCCAGGTGTTGCGCTGAAAGGTGAAGCGATCGGTTTGGCACTCATGCTTGAACTTCCTTTAGTAATTATCAATATTCAGCGTGGCGGACCTTCAACCGGACTGCCGACTAAAACAGAACAATCTGATTTGCTCCAGGCGCTGTACGGAAGAAATGGTGAAGCGCCCGTGGCTGTTATTGCCGCCAACACTCCTTCCGATTGTTTCAACACCATATTTGAAGCTTGCAGAATTGCGGTGGAACACATGACACCTGTTTTCTTTTTGTCGGATGGTTACATTGCAAACGGTTCGGAGCCCTGGAAATTTCCCACTGCTGAAAATCTACCTTCTATCAAAGCTGTTTTCGCACAACCGAGAAATGAAAATGATGAGAAATTCATGCCTTACAAGCGCGATGAAAAATTAGTGCGCAAATGGGCAATCCCCGGTACAAAAGGCTTAGAGCATAGAGTAGGGGGAATTGAGAAAGAAGATGTTTCAGGAAATATTTCTTACGATCCGGATAATCATGAACACATGGTAAAAACCCGTGCAAAGAAAATCGAGAACATTGCGGATTATATTCCATTGCAAAAAATTGACAATGGAAAAGAAAAAGGAAAACTACTGATTGTCGGCTGGGGTTCCACTTATGGCTCCATTAAAGCAGCCGTGAAAGAAGCGATTGAAGAAGGGTATGATGTTTCACACGTGCATATAAAATACCTCAATCCTCTTCCAAAAAATCTGGGCGAAATACTTTACAGCTTTGAAAAAATAATTGTTCCCGAAATGAATAACGGACAATTAGTAAAAGTATTGCGCGATAAATACCTTGTGCCCGCAACAGGATTTAATAAAATAAAGGGAATCCCTTTCAGCGCAGCGGAAATAAAAAATAAAATTGTTGAAATACTGAAATAAAAAACCATGTCAGAAACCATTGAAAAACTATTAACGGCAAAAGATTTTGAAACTGACCAGGATGTGCGCTGGTGCCCGGGTTGCGGTGATTATTCTATCCTGAAACAGGTGCAGAAAGTTGTTCCTGAGCTTGGAATTAAGCGCGAAAATATCGTCTTTGTTTCAGGAATAGGCTGCTCTTCACGTTTCCCGTATTACATGGAAACTTTCGGGATGCACAGTATTCACGGGCGCGCAACCACCATTGCCAGCGGACTGAAAGCCGCCAGACCTGAACTGAGCGTATGGATTGTTACAGGTGACGGGGATGCGCTTTCAATAGGCGGGAACCACCTCATTCATATCCTGAGGAAAAATTTTAACGTGAATATTCTTCTCTTTAACAACCAGATTTATGGTCTGACAAAAGGACAATACTCTCCGTCATCAGAAGAAGGCAAAATCACCAAATCATCACCATTGGGTTCTATTGACCATCCGTTCAATCCGGTTGCGCTTTGCCTTGGGGCGGATGCAACTTTTGTGGCGCGCACCATGGACAGAGACCCTAACCATCTGCGCGATGTATTGAAACGCGCCAACGAACACAAAGGAACTTCCATGGTGGAGATTTACCAGAATTGCAATGTGTTTAATGATGGCGCGTTTTTTATTTACACCGATAAAGAAACCAAACCGGCTGAAACACTTTTCTTAGAACAGGGAAAACCTTTGATTTTTGGCGCAGGAAAAAATAAAGGAATCAAGTTGGATGGTTTTAAACCTGTGGTGGTTGACCTGAATGAAAATACTTCTGCAAATGAATTATGGATACATGATGAAACAGACAGGGTGAAAGCAGGTTTGTTAAGCAGATTCTTCGATAACCCGAAAAAGGAAAATCATTTGCCCCGACCTTTTGGTATTTTCTATACTGAAAATCGTTATTGCCACGAAGAGGCGATGGCGGAACAGGTAAAATCAGCTATCGCAAAATCAGGGGAAGGCGACCTGAACAAATTATTAAAGGGCGGCAATACCTGGACTATTTCCTGACCTGATTAAAAAGCCTGTTTTATTGATATTCAAAAGTGAAGTGAAGTTTCGCAACCGCTGGGAAGTATAGCATGTGATTGCGGAATTTGATAGCAAGATGGACAGCAAACGCCAATTATGGAAATTGGCTGATGTTCCGATCGACATTACACCGGCATTTAAAACCTCGCAATCAGCTTCACGTTCAGTTGGCGTGCGGTAAGATAATTAGGTATCGCATATTGCCTTCCTGATACATCGGCAATCCATAAATAGGAAATGGTGTTATTCACCTGTAAAAGATTAAACACTTCCACACTGAGCCAAACAGAATTCAGGTATTTCAAAGGATTTTTGGGTCCCACCAATTTCTTTTTCTCGCCCAGCAACTGGTAAGAGAAACCTATATCAACCCTTCGGTAGGGCGGGATGCGCAAAGTATCTTTATACCTTTCATAAGAAGGCGGACCAAAAGGCAAGCCTGTGCCGAACAACATATTCAGATGCACTTTAAGTGAAGGAACTTTGGGCACATAATCCTGGAAGAACACCCCGAAATTCACACGCTGGTCGGTAGGGCGCGGAATGTAACCCGGCTCATAACGTATGGAATCCACCGCCACATCATTGAGGGTATATCCGGGAACAATTTTTTCCCCGTCAGAATTATAACGGTCATAATAAAAATCATCTTTGATGTCTTCCTGCGTTTGCATAATGCTCATGCTGAACCATGATTCAACGCCTTTCACAAATTCACCGTTTACTTTCAGGTCTAAGCCGGTGGCGTATCCCCGCGCATTGTTCTCAGCATAATAACGGATGCGCACGTTATCAATTTCGTAAGGAATAAGATTGTCCATCAGCTTATAATAAACCTCGGCAACCAATTTAAAAGGTCGTTTCCACACCGTGAAATTATAATCGGAGCCTAAAACAAAGTGAATGGATTTTTGCGCTTTTATATCATAATTGATGTTGCCGTAAAGGTCGCGCAGCTCGCGGTAAAACGGGGGCTGGTAATAATATCCTGTGGAAAAGCGGAAAAGGAAATTTCTCTTTTTCCAGTCGGGCTGATACGAAACTGTGGCGCGGGGGCTGAAAAGAAATTGCTTATTCAGGTCCCAGTAATTAAAACGTGCGCCATAATTGAGCGAGAAGTTTGAGCTGTCGCTGAAAGACCAGTCTTGCTCCACATAACCCGTATAGCGGTTGGTAGAGAGAATGTTTTTAGCTTTGTAAACATACTTCAGCGTTATTTCGTCAGCAGGTTGTTGAGGGATGGAATATCCCGCTGAATCAATCAGGTTCCATTCGTTCAGTTCGTCATTCACATATTCGTGCTGGTATTTCACTCCCCACAAAATATTGAATTTGTTCATGGTCAGTTTTCCTTTATGCTCTGCGTTGGCAACCGTTGCGCTCAGGTAATTGCGCGCATGATGCAGATAAGCCCCCACCCCACGGTTGAATTTTACCTCGCCAAGATTTTCAGAGCCGAAATTATTTTCCAATTGGTCTAACCAGTATTCACCGCTGATATCAAATGTTTCCTTCTCAAACGAATTGAAAGCGGAAGCGATGAATTTCAGTTTCAGATTATTTTTTGGTCGCCAGGTAGCAGCCAGCGCGCCCATGCCGGTTTCAAAACTGTTCACTTCCTGCCCGTCAAAATAAACGGTAAGCCGCAATGCCTCATTGATGGTGCCGAAATCAGTTTCCCTGTCCTTAGGTACAAACGTATATTTATTGCGGTTATAATTTCCTAACAATTCAAAAGTCAGTTTATCGCTTGCATCATAACTCAGCAAAGCCTGTATGTCGGTGAAGCGTGGCTGGTATTCGCCTTTGGTGTCGAGGCTGGTCAATACATATTTATTGGTGCGCTGCCTCGCCCCGAACAAAAAAGTAAAACGATTGTTTTTTGAAGCGCCTTCAAGGTGCATGGCGCCTCCCAGCAGGCTTGCGGTTACAGAACCGCCAAATTCTTTCGGTCTTTTATAAGTGATGTCGAGCACCGAAGACATTTTATCGCCATACCTTGCATCAAAACCACCGGCAGAAAAAAGCAGGGAAGAAACCAAATCGGAATTTACAAAGCTCAAACCCTCCTGCTGCCCAGCCCTCACAAGGAAAGGACGGTAAATTTCTATGTCGTTTACATAAACAAGGTTCTCATCATAGTTGCCTCCACGTACATTGTATTGCGAACTGGTTTCATTGTTGGAAGATACACCGGGCAGGGTTTTTACAATGGCAAAAACACCTTCACCCGAAGTGGGAATTACGGAAGTAGTTTTCGGGTCAATACGTGTAAAAGTAGATTGCCTCGCCTGCTGGTCTTCAATTTTTACTTCAGGAATTTGTGTTGCCAATGATTTCATGGAAACATTTAATTCATAGCGTTCACCTGCTTTGAGCTTCAGCGAGTATAAACTGTTTTCATAACCTAAATGCGAAACCACTAAAGTTAACCGCTCTCCGGCAGGCACTTTCAGTTCATATCTTCCCTGCTCGTTTGTTGATTTTCCGGTGGGCAAACCTTTCAATGAAACATTCACCACTTCAATCGGTTTGCCTGTGGTATCAGTTACCTGCCCGAACACAACAGCCTCATTCTGGCTGAAAGCCAAAGAAGAATATATGAATGAAATAAAAAAGAAAAGAAACCTTTTCATGTGCCTAAAATATCGTGTCACTTCAAGCGTAGTCTGGAACCGTTCATTATTACTTCTCGACTACGCTCGAAGTGACAATCATAAATCTAAAGTAGAGGTTTCTTCGATAGGCTATAATGTATTATTGTTTATTTTTTAAATCACCATTTTTCCAGGCTTTAATAAATTTAGCCCAGGCAATAGGATTCAAAATATTTTGTGGTGGCAGTTGTCCGGCATAATACAACTGGTCTGTTTTTCCTTTCAGGTAATTTTTATAGTTCATGCTGCCATCCATTCCCATGGCGGTATAGAGCCGCAGCATTTCTTCCTGTGAAAGATTTTTGTTAGCGATTGCCAGGTCATCATCAGGCACTTTAAGGTTCAGGAAAGCCTGCTTGAACTGTTCGCGTGAGGGCCAGGGAAAGATAAGCGCAGTAGGCAAAAGAACAGTATCCGGTTCCATGATTTTGATGAGTGAATATTTATTGCTGGTCAAACTATCAGGAATAATAAAGAAAGCTTTCTTAAAACCAATTGCCGAGAACTGAATGGTATCGCGCATTTTTGCAACAAATGAAAAATAGCCATAATAGTCGCTGATGGTTCCGCGCTGCGAACCTTTAACAATAATGTTAGCAAAAGAAACCGGTGAAAGACTGTCACTGGTTAATATCACACCTGAAAACTGTACAAGACTCCTGTCATCGCTTTGCGCTTTTAAAAGCGAAGAAAACAAACAGAATAAAATAATAAGGGGATAAAATAATTTGTTCATTCTCTTTAATAACTAATTATAGATATAATTATTGTGCATGCCGTTATTTGCGAAACCTTTTAATACTTCCAGCAAACTGTTTACAATACCTTCGTTTTCATTTCCGGGACCATCCAACCAGGTGTAAACAGTATCCAGACATTGCTGCACATCTTCGTTTATAAAAGGTCCGGGCATATTTTCAATTACAGTAAAAGCTTCAATGCTTATCAGGTATTCTTCATCCAGAACAAGTTCAACAAAGAAGGGAAGATAAACACTGAAGTTTAGTCCACATTCCCAGCAGGCAGCAACCAAAACCTGTTTTGCATCTTTATCAATTGTTTCAGAAATAATGTTTTTCATTACATCAACTGAGGCAGGATTTTTTAAATCAAAAAAAACATTGCGCACAGCCGAAATCACTTCCTGGTTCCTGTTCCGGTTAAGCAGACGGGCAAGTTCAGGAAGAATTTGCGGGTCGCCATTGACCCTTATTGCTTCTATAGCTTGCAGCACTGCGCTGTCATGTCCTGAACGCAGTTTAGTAACCAGTTTATTATATGCCTCTTCTTTCAATTTTTTATTTTGGGATGGCGAAAATAAGCAATTATCAACGTTCACCGAAAATTGCGCTTCCAATTCTTATGAGGGTGCTGCCTTCTTCAATAGCAATTTTATAATCGCCAGACATGCCCATTGATATTTCTTTGAAATCTTCCGAATGAGAAAATGCCTGTTTTTTCAAAGTTTTATAAATTCCGTATAGCTCTCGAAACTCGTTGCGGATAATACTTTCATCATTTGTTAAAGTAGCCATTCCCATAACTCCCCAAATATTAATGTTTTTCATTTCTCCATAACTTTTTGAATGAAGCAATGCTGTCGCTTCTTCAAAACTCAACCCGAATTTAGTTTCTTCTTTTGCAACATGAAACTGCAAAAGGCATGGAATAATACGTCCGCATTTTACTGCTTCCCGGTTGATGGTTTCGAGTAATGCAAGGTTATCAACCGAATGAATCAGGCTGACAAAGGAGGCAATATATTTTACTTTGTTTTTTTGCAGGTGACCTATAAGGTGCCACTCAATGTCTGATGGCAACAATGGTTGTTTATGTATTAATTCCTGCACACGGTTTTCACCAAAAATCCTTTGCCCGGCATTGTATGCTTCCTGAATTAATTTTAAAGGTTTTGTTTTGGAAACTGCAACCAAACGAACATTTGCAGGAATTGTGGAACGCAATGCATTTATATTCCCCGCAATACTCATCAGTAATCAGAAAAGCCCGTTTATCTCTGCATCAATCTTGTCAACTATTTCACCAAGATGCTCTGGGTTTTCAGAAAATTTATTATTGTCCACATCTATTATTAACAACTTACCTTCTTCATAAGTTGAAATCCATGCTTCATAGCGTTCATTCAGCCTTTTCAGGTAATCAATACGAATTGATTCTTCATACACCCTTCCGCGTTTCTGAATCTGGTTTACTAATGTTGGAACTGATGCACGCAAATAAATTAATAAATCCGGGGCTTTAACAAAAGTGTTCATCAACTTAAAAAGCGAAAAATAATTATCGAAATCACGGGTGGTCATCAAGCCCATGGAATGAAGGTTAGGAGCGAAAATATAGGCATCTTCAAATATCGTTCTGTCCTGAATTACTGTCTTTTTTCCTTTATGAAATTCCATCACCTGGCTGAATCGCTTGTTGAGAAAATACACCTGCAGGTTGAAAGACCAGCGTTGCATCTCTTCATAAAAATCGTTGAGATACGGGTTGTCATCCGCGTCTTCAAAGTGCGGCTCCCACTTATAATGTTTGGCAAGTAAAGTTGTTAATGTTGTTTTTCCTGAACCGATGTTTCCTGCTACTGCTATGTGCATACTTTAAAAATTGGAAATGTGAAATTAGAAATTAGAAATTGAAAACGGATGTGCGAAAGTAAAAAAATCAATCAACGTAACAGGAAAAATGATTTTCATTTCACTTCATAAATTTTTAATTTTTCTTTTGTCAATATTATCAGTTTCTCTTTTTCAACGCGAAGCATCTGAATTTCTTCATCCGGAATCTGAACTTCCCTTTCCTCCAGTGTTTTCAGGTTATAGCTGAAAAGTTTTCCTTCTTTAAAATACAAGAGATTTTCTCCGGTAATCTGGAATTTATTAAGTCCTTTGAGCGGGATGGTTTTAAAATAGGTACCGAAAATATCAAACACCAGGATTCCGGTTTCGTGATTGCTGAGATAAAGCCATTCGTCAGATTCAAGCAGGAAATCGGGTTGCGGTTCGTAACCGATATTCTGGTTGATATTGCGCACTTCCTGCACTTTGTCAAAAGCCTGGTTAAACCGAATCAATGAAAAACTAAGCTGGTCATAAACCCAAAAACCATTATCAAATGAAGTGCATATAAGTGTGGATTGTTCAAGTCCAAGGTCCTGAAGAGAAATCCCGCCCCTGTTCTCCGCAAGCTGGTTATCAAGGAACTGAATTTTTGAAAAATCACGGTAAAATAAAAGAAGTTTCAGCGGGTTGGCGGCATCAACTGCGGTGATATTTCCCAGCAAAAGATTGCTGTAACGGTTAAATAGTTTTCCATTCGGAAGATATTTGAACAGCTCATTTCCTTTTACCAGGTAGGTGTTTCCAAGATTATCGGAAGTAAAATAATCTGCTTTCACATTAATCTCTGCAACAAGATTATATTGCGGAAAACCGGGAAGCGAAAAGAAAAAAGAAAATAATAAGATCTGAAACGATTTCATACGATATTTGCCTGCATGAAAGTAGAAAAAAATTACTTTCGTAAAATTATGACACTTCGACTACGCTCA
>Ga0172375_10013185_pt1 | contig 10283 bp, 6 predicted proteins | sample LakKiv1m_FD_114537 | JGI IMG/M metagenome (GOLD analysis project Ga0172375, IMG submission 114537) | Freshwater microbial communities from Kabuno Bay, South-Kivu, Congo - kab_092012_11.1m | ecosystem: Environmental > Aquatic > Freshwater > Lake | place: Democratic Republic of the Congo...
CCGTAACTGTCCCGCCAAGAACAACATACTCCTCTGCGTTCACACTAACGGGTTGCCCGATTTTCACGTTCAACAAATTAAATCCCGAAAGCTGAACTTCTCTTGGAATAAACTTTACCGGATTGAATTCCGGGTGTTCCAAAACATAGGGCAGACAGTCGTTCAGCATATCCATATCAACGCACGTCCAGTAATTCGGGATGAAGTCGGGGTGAGCCACAGAATCGTAAATCTTGTTGGCTCCAAAAGTCGGGTATTTCGATGCCAGATTTTCGAGCGGCGTCTCGTCCAGGGAAGGGCCGTTCCCAATGACTAACACCGTCTCGCCCTTGTGTTCGAGATAAAAATCGCCGATCATAATTTCTCCAAAACGGCGGTGTGGTGCGCCAGGAACACAACTGGAAAATTCGCCTCGAGTACGGTATTCATCACTCCTTTATGAGCCAGATCGTAGTCGTGAAAAATAATATATCTATCAGCGACACCCCTCGCGCTCAGCCAATCTTCTTTGCAATTGTGATAATCGTGGCCCGCATCTATAAAAATGCAACTGAATTTTCTTAGCTTATCCAGAGGATAGGGATTCGTCTTTGAGACATGGATTTCCAGATAAGAGACCACGTCGAATATTGCAGCATTGCTCAATATCATTTGCTTTGTGCGGTAAAACATTTCCAGGTCATCTATGCAAACCACCCGGCCTCCCAATCCATACTTCTTCTTGACGAGTCCCGCAATGATAGCCGAGCCGCCAAATAAGGTTCCAAATTCGAGATAATCACCCGAACCTGCATTCCTGACACACTGCGCAAGGATTCCGGCGTCGTCGGGAGAACAACCAATGCCGCCTTCTATTTTTTCCTGGATCTCCAGACACATTGATTTTCCATAGTCAAATGCTTCGTCTATATGGAAAATTTCGTCATAGTGGGGACAGACCCATTTCATCGCCTGGTTCCTCTTACAAGGTGCATTTCACATATTTCTTCGTTTATCATGTACTCGCCTGAACGAGCGTGTGTGATGTTTATTCCTGCTGTTTCGCACATGTTGCGGAGCATGTTCATGGTGTATCCGCTGACGTAGAAATTTGTTTGTTTGTTCTGTGGGCCATAAAGATGAATCAGTGTGGCGGGGCTTGGTTTCGGTGAAAGAATTTGCTCTGCCGCCCATTCCAACGAAGGGACAAATAAGACGAATTCCCCGCCCTGCTTCAGGCAGGCAGCCCAATCATTCAATACAGACTGCCCCTCCCGCAAAGAGACGGTCTGTAAGGTCAGGTAGGAAACAACCACGTCGAACGGCTCTTTCTTCTGCTTTTTGGAAGCGACCAGTGGAGCTACTTCGATTTCCGGGTTTTCGTATTGTTGGGCGATCTGTCCTGCACCTGCGCCTATGGCAAGAATTCGCATGATTTTTCCTTTTGCCTTTGAATTTCGCGCCAATCATCAACTTTTACAGTTCTCAGTCCGACATGACCCAGTTCCACGCTGGTGTCGCACCATAAGGGATGACCCGACCTTGCGGCTCGTTCAAAGAAGCCGTAATCCTCCGTTCGTCCTCCCTGAAGGATGAAAAACGGGAAGTCATGCTTTTGCTTCGGTAATCTTAGCCTTTCACACAGGACTCCGTTGATGACTTTGCCGTCCGTATCTTTGGATACATCCAGAATTTCACCTTGAATATCGTCTTTGTGAATTACCCTGTATTCGCTGGTTGCTTCAAATAGACGGTAATTCCTGCGGGTGTCCTCAAAGACACTTCGATGACACAGACAGCCTCCCAATCCAGCCCCATCAATGGGCAGGATTTCCCCCTTGCGATAATTGTCTATTGATTGGTACAGGCCGTCTCTGGTCTTTTGATAGATGGTGGGTTCTGGTGCGCCATATTTCTTGACGTACACTCCGGTTATTAAGGTTCTGTTTGACGCAAGCAGTCTTTTTGCCTCGCCAATGGGTGTTGCGTTATCCGCGTCCACCCATAAAAGCCATTCGGCCTTTGTGTTCAGGAACTCGGCAGCAATCTTGTTTCTCGCCAGATCGGTCATCATTCCACCGACCGCGAAACTGGCTGTCAACTCAATACCGCTTTCGTTCCATGTCGAAACTTCGTTAACTAATGGTTGCCAGAAATCTTTTTCTTGTGGCCCGTATAATGGGATCCCAAGACACACCTTGAACATTTCATGCGCTTTCCGAGGGGAGGCCAAAGCCTCCCCTCTGTTTGAATTAGAGTGATGCGGCTGTGGTTTTGATAAAACCGTGCGCCAGACTGCCGTTGGCAATGAGCATCGAGAACTCACCCACGGCTTCACCAGCCATGTAGTCGCCGCTTGGCGGTAACGACTTAATTGAAAGCGGGCGGTAGGTGTAGAAACCCACCTTGCCGCTGTCAAGGAAGTACGCCTTTGTGGCAGGGCAATGTCGGGAGACCAGCATCCGCAAATCTGTTGCAAACTGCGAGTTAATGACCGCCAGCGGGCGCATACCCCAAATGGTGTTTTCCTGGGTAATGCGAACAAATGAACTGGTGTCCATCAAGTCATAGGCCGTTTGCGCGGCTCCAGTACCGAGAGTACACAAATCGGCGGTGCAACCGTCGTCATAAATGGCCTTAGTCACGGTTTCCACTGCGGTCTTTGTCAATACAGTTGTGATAGCCGAGGAGTTCGACGTGACATAGGTATCCACCCCGCCAAGGGATGAAGCGACAGTGGCAGAACCCTGCCGTCTAACTGCGTAGAAGAACGCGCGCTCGATCCAGCGGGACAATTCAGGAACGACTTTGTTCATTTGATAGTCGTACTCGCTGGACTTTCCATACTGACCGAGGACGTTTTCCGTTCCAGTAACCTTGATGCCCTTCTGGAAAATCGAAGTGTAGTTGTACGGAACGGAAACAGATGTCAACCCGATGTAGTCAGCGTCGTCACCCTGCTTGCGCGCCATGCCCACGATTGTAATGGCAGCGGTTGCGGCGTGAGTTGCATTGGTTCCACCGTAAGAACGAGAGTCAACGGTGACGGTGTTCGTGGAAACGGCAGAGATTACCATCAATTCGGCATTGACCTTGATAACCATGCCGTCTTGCAACAGTGAACCATCGGCTACGGCAAACGAAAGTGTTGCAGTCGTCAAGGCGACCGTACCGTTGGAAATGGCGGTCGTCAGCGGTTGGTAGGTATCTTCGATCAGTTCGATCTTGACGTTCTTTCCGCCCGCCGAAGCGTTCAAACGAAACTTGGCGTTGGCCGAGTCGAGTCCGAAATGCGCCACAACGGGCGTATCCATTGGGTCAACATTGAATATGTAATCTGAAATTGCACGGCCATGTGCTCCGGTATCGGAGAACGTGGTAACTGGTTGGTCAAAAGCACTCATTCAATATCTCCTGACAGGAGATTATCCTGTCCTAATATTTTTCCAACCCCTGCCCGCGAAATTTTGTTTTCAAATCGGTCAAGGCCCTGATCCGGCCATCGCCCTTAATGGATGGGTTTTGCATGATTGCTTGAAGTTCTTTTTGATATTGCTGTTCAAGCTGTGCTTTATCAGCCTTGCCCGGCGCTACGGCGTCGCTATTCAATGCCGTAGCAGAAGCAGCGGAAAGAGGTTGCTTGTTCTTGTTCCTGGCCGCCAGTCTACGAAGTGCCAACTCTCGCCCTTCGGGAGTGTAATCCTTTGAAGCGATGATATTGACGACTTCCGGACTGTTGGCGTCTAGTTTTTCTTCTTCAATGACCTTATCCGCTTCGACCGCTCCGCTTGTATTGTTACCGGCAACATTCGCGGAAACCTGAGTTTGAGTCAGTTTGGAGAGTTGGTCTTTTACTGCGCGAATATCGTCTCGGAAAGTTACTTCCTCAACAGCCGCGTCAGGATCCAAACCTGTACCCTTCAACTTTTCATACTCGGCAACCTGTCGTTTAAGCTCGTCAACTTCCTTGCGGGTCTGGTTGACTCCCCTATCCTTATCCCCTTGCAGAGATCGGGATCGGGCGTCAACTTCGTCCAGCTTATGAGTGAGTGCCTCAAGCGTAGATTGCAGTTTGGCGGCATCGAATCCAGAACTCTGCTGTCCGTCCGTTTGGGAACTTTGCTGGTTTTGGTCTGCCTGCTGTCCTTGCGCGGCCGCGCTGTCCTGATTGCTTTCAGCCATATTGAAAACTCCTTATTCGATTTGTGACGACTCCCACGGCTAAAGCACGTGGGCTTCTACGGGTATACCGAGAGCCGCTCGTCCACGGCTCAAAATGTTCAGACCTATTCTACCACATTTTAGGGCACTGCACAATCAATTATGTCACGGCTGCACTTTGTACAGGCTGTTGCCCACTGCTTGAAGTAAATCGTTACCGCTCTGATAGCCATATTGATAGGCTAGATACCGGAGGGCGGTTTCAGCCTCCCGCGGAAGTTCTTGTCCGTTTATGTAGAAGTCCACGATCAAACTCATGACATTATCTCCGAGCATCTGCTGGAATTCCTGTGCGGTAGGCTGCGGGGCAGGGGTCAGGGCATTCACCAAGTCTTGTTGAGTCGGGTTTTCCGGAAGATTGCCTGTTAGTTCGGCAGGCGGAGTTTCGGGAAGCACAGCCGAGAATTGGGCAATCTTACGCATGTTTTCATCCTGCGCCACCGCTTTGTCTTTGAAATATTGCTTAAGTTCGGGATGGGCGCGATAATAGGCGTTCGCCTGGTCCGTCAGTAGTGCATCGCGCAGTTGGTTATAAATGTCTACTTTATCCTGAATGTCGCTGCCATATTTTTTATCGAGTCGGTCATACATCTGTCCGTCCAGCCAGGATTTCAGGGTATTGATCCCGCCGTAGTATTTATACAACAGGGGGTCAGCTATAACCAAGGCGTTCTGATATTGCCGGGCCGCATCAATCTCCGAGTGAATCTCGCGGTAGGCGCGCTGGTGCTGCGTATCCATGTTGTAATAATCATCCAGTTTGGACAGGATGTTGTAGCCGAATGCCTTTTGCATATCGGCCTGCATATTATTGTAGGCACTCTTGGCCTGATTCCATTCTGTTTTTGTCGGGAGGCCGGGAATTGCCAGAATGGCCCCTAGGTTAACCATGCCAATATTGAATTGCTCCCTTTCTTCGGCATTGGACATGAAACTCAAATCCCCACCGTTATTATAGAATTTATCTGCGGTTTCCGGGTCAATATGAACCAGATTAAGCAGATCGTTCAACTGTCCAGGTGCGGCGCGTGAAAGGATATTATACGCATAAGCTCGATCCCGATCCAAGCCAGCTTTGCGTGACAGCAACAGAGTATCCATGAAAGGATATTTGGCTCTCAGGTCATCATAAGCCTGCCGGGTCTGATCGGGAGACAGCATCTTGTCGCGCGAAAGAGATGAAAGTTTGAAATAGTCGGCGTAAAAATCATCCACTTTTTGATCTTCTTCCGTTCTGGCTTTGAAACCCACTCCAAACAAGAAGGATGAAATCTGTCCTCCAGCCCGAAGTTGCGTTGCCATCAATTTGGCTTTATCCCACAGCGGGCCTTGCTGGGTTCTGGCTATTTCAAGTGCCTGTTGCTGGGTTAATTCTCCTTGCTGGACAAGTGCGGACAATTCAATGCCGACTCTATTACGTTCATAGGGGTCAATTGCGCCAAAATCCCCAAGCCCTCCACCTGAGAACATCTGTACCAGAGGGTCGGTTTCCAAATTTCCGCCAAACAACGACGAGACAGCTTTGATGGTGGAAGTTTGCGGCGCAAGCCTGCCTGCCCAGCGTGCGGCAGCATCTTGTTGTCCTTGCGAGTTCAATAAAACTGCTGTGGCAACGCTGATTGGGGCCCACAGAGAGGGGCCAAACTTGCCCATGTCGTCCACTGTGGATGTCCACCAGTTGACGCGTTTATGTGGGTCGTTGAAATCCACACCCGTGAGACCATACAACGGCCATAGGTTTGCCTCCAGGTTGAACATCAATGGATGGTCTATCGGAAGTCCCAGGAAGTGTGCAGGGACCGTGACATTATACTTCCACCATTCCGGGGCTTCCTTGTTGATCGAAGCCATTGTATCTTTGAGGCGGAAATATGCCGCAATTAATTGCGGGTCTTGCGCCATGCGATACATCCAATTGCGATATGTTCCCCCATTCCCGCCGATATACCAAAATTCATAGGGAAGCGCCCAGGATAAGGCGTGATCTAGATTGGTGGTTTCCCCGTAGGGCAGGAGAGCAAAATCACGCCAGTGTTTTCCGATCTTATCGCCGATGGCTACTGCCTCATTGAGGCGCGCGGCAGGTGTCAAACCGTCGGCTCCGACTTGAGTCATCAGATTCTTGAGAGCCTTCATCTCGGTCTTCTCTAGCGACTGGATACCGTAATTATCCAGCATGTATTTCTCAACCTTGCGTAAAGTCGCAGTGTATCCCTGTTTATTCATCTGGAAGGCTACCGACGGTGTAGGTGGCGCGCCTGTCGGAAGCGGAGGCATGATGGGCATTGCTCCGCTCTCTTTGGCGAATTGTTCCACCAGTGGCCCGTTTCGTTTCCACTCCTCGGCAATCATCTGGGGGGTGTATTGGCCCTTTCCCAAAGAGTCAATCCATTCCTTTTGCAATTCACCGGAAGGATTATCCCATTCCTTCAAAATATCGGCAGCGGAGAGGCTTTTCTTGGAGGCCCAATCGTTGAATGCCTGAAAATCCATCTTCGGCATTCCTTTCTTCGCCATCCATTTCGAGAAGGCCTCGAAGCCGAGTTTGCCGCTACCCTTTTGGGCCAATGCCCGTTCTGCTATATCCAGCGGAATCTCGTCCAGTGTTTTGTATTTCTCTCCAGAATACTTATTGACCGCATTAAGAATGTGCTGATCGGCTCCGACCGCTTTTCTTCCTTCCTGTGTGGCGGTTGCCAACCCGTACTGATTTGCCAGTTCGCGGATGTTGGTTGCCGGTAGCAGGTTGTAGGATTTCCCGCCTGTGTACAGGGCAGTTCGATAAGTTTGTAATTCGGCGCTGGATTTCTCGGCATCCTTAAAGACGGTCATGACTTCATGGAATGGCTGGCTCAACTGTTCGACCAGCGGATAAATCTCCTCCAACGTTCTGGCGTAATACCCCTCGTACAATGCGGCTTTTCCATCCCTGGTGGCGGGCCATAAGGCATCCATAAACATTCGGTAATCCAGATTGGCAGGTGGTTTCTGATGCCCAAGAATGGATGATTCCCACATCTTATTCAACTCAAGACTGGTGGATTTCCTGCCCTGTTTGGTATATTGCCATGCCGCCTCCACCAATCCATCAGCTTTGCGGCGAATCTCGCCCCTGCGCACTGATGACAATGCCTGCTCATAAGGAGAGAAATCCATCGGTTGTGCCTTCCCTGCACCTACCAGGTTATTATAATTGTCCCTTGCTTTCGAGAAAGACCGTGACAGATCGTCAGTAGTGTGTTCATAACGGTCAATCAGGATATTGAGTTTGTTCGTCCCATCCGCATCCAGATAACCGGCCTTGACCGCCTCGTTCAAATGGCTAACGTCCGCCACCATTGGTTCAGTCGCGGCGGGAGCGGCCATGTCGTCCAGTTGTTTTCTGATCTTTTTGAATTCGGATGTGATGGTCTGCGGGTTGGCATTCTCACTAACCAATCTGTCTATATCGTCATTGACTCCTAACTTTTTGATGGCATTCATCTCCGGCTCAGAGATCGAACCGTGCCAGCGTTTCCACAAATCTAATGCACCGGAGGCGTCATGTTTTTCCGCGAATTTCACCAAGGCTTGATCTATGTTCCCAAAGGCCTCGTTTTTCAGGATGTAAACGAAGTGGTTCACCTGCTCATTGGTAAACCCTGCAGCCTTGAACTCATCCAGTGCAGGTAGCGCCACGCCCGGCCTCAGCATGTTGTCCATTGTTTCGCTAAAGCGGGACCAGTAAATCCGTTTGGAGAAAGCCTGCTCCACACGGTCATTAAAACGACCAACGATGTTCCTGCCAACCTGTGTCCGGGCCAGGGAGAAACCCTTGACTGACGGATTCTCAACTTTCCCGAACCAACCCTCGATCTTTCTGTCCAGTTGCCCGACAGTCCAGAAATCCTTTTTGAATATGATCGTGGGGTTGTCCACCATCATGGTGACAAAGTTGTTCATGGCATTGCGTGAGACAAAGCCCGGCTGCGAGAAATAGAATGTACCCAAAACCTTGTTAATCCAGCGCCGCGTGCCACTCAGCGCCCCTTCGTCGACGGCCATCCCTGCTTTTGCTAGCGGATTGATCTTCTCGAATTCCTGCGCGAGTTTCTCCTGCCGCGCAGTGGCAGTTCCGGCCAGTTTCGCCTTCTCAGCTATCTTCAATTCCCTATAGAGCGGGATTTGCTTTTCAACAGCCTGCCTAAAAGTCTCGGCGAGAATTTCGGATTGCTTGGCAAGATCACCATCGGCAGCCTTAAGCAACTCAACAATATCTCCGGCCTTGTATTTTTTGGCGATTTCTAGTGTTTTGAATAGTTCCGGGTCGCTCAGGTTTCTAAGATAGATTGCGGATTCAACCGCATCGGCGGAGAATGGAAGGCGGCCAAGATTGAACTTCTTGGACAGGTTCATCAGGCCGTTCCAACCCTCGGCACGGGCTATCTTATCTGGGGAAACCAGGCGCACCATATAAGTATACAGGTCGGCCACATCATCCGCCGCTCCGCCGTTACGCATGATTGCAGAGGTCAGAACCATGTTCGTCTGACCCGTCTGTCTCATCTTATTTATGTGCATCCCGGATGGGGAGAGAGCGGTTGGGGTGGCATAGTCCGGTAACATGCGTGTCTTTTCGATGTTATCCGAAAATTTTACGATCTTCTGATCGAGTTCCTCAGTCATGGCGTAGGCGCGCGCCTCGCCCATGGGTACATCGCCGACCTTTGAGAGAACCTTGATGGCTTCATCGGCCAGGTCGCCGCCGCGCACTGCTTCTTTGGCAGCATTCGCCACATGGGATATTTCGGCTGATTTGGTGATAACACCGATGACGTTCAACGGGTCGAACACCGTTTGCCCAACGGCCTCAGCCCATGGATTTTGAACGGCTAATCCTGCAATGTATGGGTCTTCACCGGAAGCGATCAGTCTGTCGAATTCGGCCTGTGTGCTGGGCTTGACGACTTGCGAATACAAAATCCGCCCCGAATTGAAACCTTTTTGGAGCACGTCCATTTTTTGCTGCCATGTACCCTTGGCAGTAATCAGGCGGGCGACATCCCAGGTCTGCATGAGAGGGTTGAATTGGCGTTGCGCCACATCCAACCCGGTTGCCCAATTCTTCAATTCTTCATCGGCGTGGTAATCAAAAATCTTCTCCGCTCCGCGCAATCCCTCGGAAAGACTGTTTTCGGGTAGAGGAGTCCCTGCCTGAGTTGCGTACTCTCTGGCTGCCTTGCTTGCCCCGCCGATCTGTTCATATATGGCTGCCGGATAAGTGAATATGTCACCGAAAGCTGCCAAGCCTACGTTTGCTAGGCGGATAAAGGGTTGAAACAAGGATAAGTGCTGGCCCTCGACTTGCCAAGGAAGCGTGCCGGCGCTGGTTGTAATCTTCCACTGCTCTTCGTAAAGTTCCTGATAACGTGCCTGAACATCTCCCGGCGCGCCCAATTTGAATGTGGTTTGTCCTGGGTTCATCCAGCGTTTACGGATGTCTGTGAGTTCTTTGGTGATCTCTTTGCTTCTCTGCTGGAGGGTCTTGTCGGTGATAACATTGGATTGAACGGTTGCGCCAGTGGTTGCGGCAACTTGCCGCGCGAAGAACTCTGGCAGCAATTTGTAGGTATCCTCATTCTTTACAGTGACATTGAGTTGATGGCCGAGTTCCTGGAGGCGTGACCAGTTCTCGCCCTCGATCCCGCCGAAGGGTTTACCTGAAAGAATCCACCAGTATTTATGAAGTGTCCCACCAAGGTCCGAACCGAAGTACGGTTGGGCATCGGGTGTCCAGGATTTTGCGCCAGCTGGAAGGGAGTTGCCGGATGGATCAGTTGGGGATGTCCGATAATCCCAAGTCGGTGCCTGTGCCTGGGTCGGTGCCTGTGCCTGGGTCGGGGATTGTGGATTTACATCCGTGGTGTACTGATTCGGATCAAAACCAGCTAAATCGAGATATTCGCCGATAGTTTGAGGTTTAGGGTTAGGCATTCATAACTCCTATTCAAAGATAGGACTTGGAGGAGCGGGGGTGGGAGGTGGAGGTGGAGGTGGAGGTGGAGGTGGAGGTGGAGGTGGAGGTGGAGGTGAAGCCTGCTCGA
>Ga0172375_10013186_pt1 | contig 10281 bp, 12 predicted proteins | sample LakKiv1m_FD_114537 | JGI IMG/M metagenome (GOLD analysis project Ga0172375, IMG submission 114537) | Freshwater microbial communities from Kabuno Bay, South-Kivu, Congo - kab_092012_11.1m | ecosystem: Environmental > Aquatic > Freshwater > Lake | place: Democratic Republic of the Congo...
ATTCAGTGAAAAGCTCATTTTGTATTCGTTGCGCAATCTGTTGATAGGACATATTCAGCGGCTTATCCATGCCGGTCAAATCCGCAAAGCATTCGTCGATACTATACTCTTCAACAAGCGATGTATAACGACGGACAATCGTCATAAAACGATGCGAAATCATGCTGTACATTTCATAATCAGATGGAAGAATGACCGCATCAGGACATACGCGCAGAATTTCGAACAATCGCATACCGCGGGTTACCCCCTTTTGTTTTGCCTCATAACTCATCGATGACGCAATCCCCCGCTCCTTGCCCGTAATAACAGGGCGTCCCTTCAGCTGAGGATTTCTCGACTGTTCACACGACGCAAAGAATGCGTCCCCATCAATATGAAGAATTGCACGAGTCATAATGGTTTTAATATTTACGAATAACGCCTTTGACAACCGCAGCGATCTTCAGCTCACTCCGCGGAATGAGAACGGGATATTTCTCATTGCCCGGTCGCAATACAACTTTTATCCCGTCGCGAACAAAATATTTCATTGTCCATTCATGATCGATCTCAGCAATGACAATGTCACCGGAGCGTGGTTGAACGCCTCGCTCAGCAAGCACCATGTCCCCTTCCATGATACCCGCATCAATCATCGAGTCGCCGGTAACGTTCAGCAAAAATGTTTTTTCTTTATTCGGAACTAAGAATTCATCCAAGCTCAACGTATCGCACAGCTCTTCCTCTGCCGGAGATGGAAAGCCAGCCGCAACGGTACCAAGCACCTGCACTCCCCTCATCAAATGTCCGGGGATCAATCTTCCGCCCTCATCTTTTGCGAGCAATTCCCGCTCGACCAACTTATCCACAAGCTTTGACACTGCATTTTTCGACCGGTATCCGACCATCTCAGCTATCTCCGAAAAGCTCGGCATGCGTCTCTTTTTCTCATAAAACCGTTGAATTCTTTTCATTGCGTCTTTCATATTTTGTCTCTTATGGTTATCATTTAAACTCACTTGTTCCAGTATAGTGAACAATCGTTCACCTGTCAAGAAATAATAATATGTTTTATAATTCTATTGAAAAAAATAAAGATTTACCGTCTATGCGCGCTGTTTCATCTGAAGAATTTCGCACAAACCTTGCCCGTGAATTGAGGGAGGTAAAAAAAACCGACCGACAGGATGCTCAAAAAAAATTGGACGAGGCAAAACAAACCACTCCTTATCAAATTGCAAAAGGACTCGATAGGGGTCTTCATGTAGACATCACTCCTTTCAATTCGCGAGAGCTTGATGAAGAACAAACCGCCAATGAAGTTCAAGTTGCACCCTATTCAAATGAACCGTCACTATTCGAAACATTCGAATATGTAAGGCATGCCGAAGGAGCAGCACTCGGCGTTGGACTTGATCAAATGCTCGACTTTGCGGTGAATACCCGTCTCTCTGAAGTATATATCACCGATATCGCCGCAAAGAGTGTTCTCACAACACGAGCACTTCTTGAAGCGGGAAGAAAATTTCACATGCTCAATAAACGGTATCCTTCCCCTGAAGAATATGTTGCGCTTTTTGATTTTAGTCAAATAGGTCTTCTGTTTGAAATGATCGAACCGAGTTTCACCCCCGAAGAATTGAAAATTGTTATTGATGTTATCGGAAAATTTTTTAAGACGGGACCATTGGCAATGCATGAATATCTCCAATACAAAGAAACGCAACCATACTATCGATCATGGCTCTCAACTCAAGAAAATCTTGAAAAAATCATTCGTATGTATGAAGATGGACACCTGAAAGTTGTTCGTGGGGACATAGCCGGAAAAAATGCAATGCCCCAAATAGCAAAACTTCTTCGTCAGCAGGGGGTGCCGCTTTCATTCCTCTATCTCTCCAATGTTTCCGATTTTTTTGCATCTGAAGAACGTGATCTACCCGTACCAGAAAAAAGAATGCAGCCGATTGAATCATTTTTAAAAAATATTGAAGCGCTTCCCATTTCAGATCAAGCGGTTGTCATTCATATCAGCGAGATAAAGGGAAAAAATATTACTGCGCCGATGCCAGAGCTCGCGCAAAAAAATCAAAACATCAAATTGATGTTTGCTGAGTGGACATATCTTATCCAGTCTATAAGTGGATATCGTAATCTTATGCAGGAGATCTCAGACAATCCCACTGTCAACCCTCGCAAAATTATTCTCCAATCGGTTCAACGAGCACAAAATACTCTCCGGTGTGATAAGCCGGGAATTCTCCTTTTGGATGTGTAGGTTATATGCTCGCGCCTTGTTTTCGTACTCTTTCAAGTGCACGTTTTGCATACCAGATCGTCCGCGGATCGATGCCGTAGGACGGATCATCCAGCTCCTCGTACGCAAACCACTTGATATCATCACTCTTCTCCGTCTCGGACGCAAGGATCTGATCAGTGTCTGATGTAGCAATCCATGCCATCGTCACGTGTTCGTGAGTGTCGCTAACGCGATGACGATTCAAAAATTCCGGCGGTACAAGCTCGCGGTAGGTAGGAGTCTCCCGTACTTCTTCAACCGTATCGAAGATTGCAATATCCAGCCCAACTTCCTCTTTTGCTTCCCGAATGACTGCCTCGATAGGATCTTCGTCAAGCTCAATGTGTCCCCCAACGCCAAGCCACAGGTAATACTTATCATGCATTCGCAAAAGTATCTTATCGTTGTGCACGATAAGCGCTTCGGCGGTAAAATCTATTTTTTCATGAATGTGTGGCATATTCAAGCAGCCTCTCTCCAATTTTTTTGCTTATATTCACTATAGATGCTAGCTCTCTGATTGGGGCTGATGTCCGGCTTGACCGTGCGCCTTGTGCTTCCATTTCCGTACGACATGAAGGCGAGCAAGTTCTTTTTCCATCTTTGCGGCGATTGTTGCATACTCTTCGGCATCGAATCGTTTCTCCGCAAGCAGTTTTTCAGCCGCCTTATGCGCCTCCTCTGCGCGCTGTTCAATAATTTCCTCAACCCGTTCTGCGGTATCCGCCAAAATAGTAATACCGTCAGCGCGAACCTGTACAATACCACCCGAAACAGCCAGTGGTATATCAGTGCCGTTCTGACGTATGAGAAGCTCTCCTGCCTTGAGAAGACCGACGATCGGTATATGATGCGGGAGCACGGTGATTTCACCATCCTGAGTTGGGATGGTCGCTTGATCAACGTCATCCGAAAAAACAACTTTTTCCGGTGTAATGATGTTTAGGTGCATATGAAAAAATCGACAGCAAACCGTTAGCCGCTCACTTCATCGATGGTACCCTTCATATAGAATGCCTGCTCGGGCTTGCTATCATGTTTGCCTTCCAGTATTTCACGAAATCCGCGGATTGTTTCTTTTAATGACACGTATTTACCCGGAACACCAGTAAATGTCTCAGCGACAAAGAATGGCTGAGATAAGAACCGCTGAATCTTGCGTGCGCGGGATACTGTTTGTTTGTCTTCCGGAGAGAGCTCATCCATACCGAGAATTGCGATAATATCCTGCAAGTCCTTATATCGCTGGAGTACGCGCTGCACTTCACGGGCGGTACGATAATGCTCTTCCCCCAATATTTGCGGATCAAGAATTGTTGATGTCGAATCGAGCGGATCAACTGCAGGATAAATACCGAGCTCAGCCAAAGAACGTGCAAGCACAACCGTTGAATCAAGGTGGCCAAAGGTTGTTGCCGGCGCAGGGTCGGTAAGGTCGTCTGCCGGAACATATACCGCCTGCAATGACGTGATTGACCCCTTATGGGTCGATGTAATACGCTCTTGCAGCTGCCCCATTTCTGTTGCAAGCGTTGGCTGATAGCCGACCGCTGAAGGAATGCGACCAAGGAGTGCCGATACTTCTGATCCTGCTTGCGTAAAGCGGAAAATATTATCGACGAAAAAGAGCACATCCTGTCCTTCTTCATCGCGGAAATATTCTGCCATTGTCAAAGCAGTCAATGCAACGCGCAGACGCGCACCCGGTGGCTCGTTCATCTGCCCGAACACCATGGTCGTCTTGTCAAGCACGCCCGATTCCTTCATTTCATGATACAAATCATTTCCTTCGCGTGTACGCTCACCGACACCGGCAAATACTGAAGCGCCGCCATGCTCTGCGGCAATATTCCGAATGAGCTCAGTAATAACAACCGTTTTCCCAACACCCGCGCCACCAAAGAGCCCGACTTTGCCGCCTTTCAAGAAGGGGCAGATAAGATCGATTACTTTGATGCCGGTTTCAAATACTTCAATTTTTGTTGATTGATCTTTGAATGATGGTGCCGCACGATGAATAGGCGATTTTTTTTCTCCCAATACTTTTTCTTTTCCGTCGATTGGATCGCCAAACACATTGAACATGCGACCCATAGTGCTTTTTCCAACCGGAACGGAAATTGGTTTTCCTGTATCTTTTACCTCGAGATTTCTGCTCAATCCTTCGGTCGGACCGAGTGCGATAGTGCGCACACTATTCCCGCCAAGATGCTGCTGGACTTCCAGAATAAGCTTTTCACCATTATTAGAGAGCTCGAGTGCATGAAAAATTCCCGGCAGCTCTTCGGAAAACTCAACGTCAACAACCGGACCAATCACTTGTTTAATAATACCTTTATTCATATAGCTCCTTCGTTAATCACAATCTATGAATTATTCGAGTGCCGCGCGCCCCGAGGAAATTTCTGCAATTTCCTGTGTGATACCGGCTTGGCGTATTTGATTGTATGTCAAACGCAGATCCGACAACATATCTGTTGCGGCCTCAGAAGCATTATGCATTGCGAGCATGCGAGCGCTCTGCTCTGACGCTTCTGATTCCAAAACAGACTGAAACAGTTGTACTTCGAGGAGGCGTGGAATGACATAATCCAGCACCTGCTCCGGCGATGGCTCAAAAAGAAACTGCGCAAATGCCTTGACGCGCTCCGGGCTTCCGGTGAGCATTTCTTTCTCATCGTACGCTTCAAAAGAGAACGGCAGGAGTATGCGACAGACCGGACGCTGTTTAACCGTAGAAATATAATCCGTATATACAAGATAGATACGATCAAGCGATTTTTCCGTATACCGTTGCATGATCGTATGCGTAAGCGGCAGTATATCAGCGATACTTGTCGTGATGTCTTTTTTGGGAAAGTCGGCGGTAATCTGTGCTCCAAAACGGGCAAGAATATCCCGCGCTCGTTTTCCGACAGTGTATATCTCAATTCCCGTTGCACCTGCATTCTTTTCCTCTGCCATCTTCTGGCGCACCAGTGCCGCGAGAGCGGCATTAAACCCGCCACACAGACCCCGATTGGTACTCACCACAACAAAACAGATATTTTTAACCGGGCGCACCTCCAACAAAGGATGCAGTTGGGTAGTATCTCGATGTGCCGAAAGATACCGCAACACATCCCATGCAAATGTCGCATACGGTCGGGTTGAAAGCACGGCAGCAATTGCTTTTCTCATCTTCGACGCCGAAACAAGCTCCATCGCTTTTGTCATTTTTTTGGTATTGCCGATTGACTTTATCTGGCGTCTGATTTGTAGTGTCCCTTTTGCCATAGATTACACCGGCATCATCTTTTTATACTCATCAATAGCCAATTTCAATCGCTGTTCACTCTCCTCGGTCAGTAGCTTCTCGGAAGCGATTGCATCCATCAATTCTCGTTTGCTCGTGTGCAAGTATTCGAGGAGTCCGCGTTCGCATGCTTTAATTTTCTCAACCGGAACATCATCAAGCAGTCCGTTGACGGCCGCATAAATCGCAACGACCTGATACTCAAACGGGACCGGTTCATACTGTCCTTGTTTGAGAATCTCTGTCAATCGAGCGCCGCGGTTGATTTGATTTTTCGTCGTTTCATCAAGATCGGATCCGAATTGAGCAAACGCAGCGAGCTCTCGGTACTGTGCAAGATCGAGACGAAGCTTACCGGCAACCTTTTTCATGGCTTTTGTTTGTGCGTCAGATCCGACACGCGAGACGGAGAGCCCCACATTGACCGCCGGACGAATACCCTGATAAAAAAGGTCGGATTCAAGATAGATCTGTCCGTCGGTAATAGAAATAACATTGGTTGGAATATATGCCGATACATCGCCCGCCTGCGTTTCGATAATCGGCAGTGCGGTCAACGATCCACCGCCAAAATCTTTGTTCAATTTTGCCGCGCGTTCCAGCAAGCGTGAGTGGAGATAAAAAATATCGCCCGGATATGCTTCGCGGCCCGGAGGACGGCGAAGAAGCAATGAAAGTTGGCGATAGGCAACAGCATGTTTTGAAAGATCATCATAGATAACAAGAACATCGCGTCCCTGATCCATAAAATATTCCCCCATCGCACAGCCCGCAAACGGAGCAAGATATGCCAGTGATGCAGGATCCGATGCGCCGGCAAGAACAATCGTTGTGTACTCCATCGCGCCTTCCTCAGTCAATTTTGTGACCAGCTTTGCGATCTTGCCTTCTTTTTGCCCGATTGCGACATAAATACATACGACATCATTCCCGCAAGCGCGCTCGTGTTTCTGATGGATGATTGTGTCGATGGCGATAGCGGTCTTTCCTGTTTGACGATCCCCGATGATCAGCTCGCGCTGCCCTCTCCCAATCGGGATCATGGCATCGATTGATTTAATACCGGTATGAAGCGGCTGCTGAACCCGCTGACGCGTGATAACGCCCGGTGCAATCTTTTCTACCGGATAGGTGGTCTTGCTTTTTATCGGTCCCTTTCCATCAAGCGCTTCTCCGAGCGGATTAACAACACGACCGATCAATTCTTCACCGACTGGCACTTCCAGTATGCGCCCTGTGCTTTTCACAGTGTCACCCTCTTTGACCCCCTCATAATCACCCAAAATCATTGCGCCAATCGTATCTTCTTCGAGGTTTGATACAACCGCTGTCGCGTTTGCGCCGGATGCACATTCAATCTCAAGCATTTCTGCTTGCTTTGCATTTGAAAGTCCCAAAATACGCGCAATCCCATCACCGACCTCAATAACGCGGCCAACAGATGATGTTTCAACTTCACCTTGAAACGACTGGATATGAGCCGTCAATGATTCTAGAATGTAATTTTTGTCTGCCATATTTTAGGGATTAAAATCAAGTAGGGTTAGGTTTTTTGGTTAAATTCATTGAAGCGACCGTTGCAATTGACGAATACGCGCCTTCAAGCTTCCGTCTATGCGTGTGTCGCCAACCGTTAAAACAGCGCCGGCTATCAGAGAGGAATCCTCAACAACTGACATGTCAACGTCTTTTTTGAGCTGTTTTGAGAGTACCGCGGTAAGTGTTTTTGCTTCTTTCTCTGAATAGTGCGCAAGGCGACACTCCACTCGCTCGATTCCTTTTTCTCGTTCCTGGATTGCAGTGAGCTCTGAAAGAACTGCCGTCAAGAATGTCAGGTGTCCACGCGCACCCCATTGGAGTACAAACGTGCGAACAATATCATCGATTTCGTTCTTCTTCTTTCCCTGGCATGCCGCCTGAAGCGCTGCTGCGTACTGTTTTGCGTCTTTTTTCTTCATCCCCGTGTCGTCACTGAATGAATGGCTTTTTCTGCAAGCTCTTCTGAAATTTTTGGCGTTACAACATCAGAAAGCATCCGCTGGGTTGCAGAGACAACAAGTCCGGCAACCTCACCGCGAACATCTTCGATCATCTGCGATTTTTCATGCGCAAGCATTGATCGCGTTTGCTCGACAATCTGTTTTAATTCTTCTTTTGTCTTCTCAAGAACCTGTACTCGGCGCTGCTCCGCTGTTTTTTCCGCGGTGTCGAGAATGCTTGCCGCCTCAGCTCGCGCTTTTGTCATGACTCCCTCATATCCTGCTTCTGCCTCCTTTAGGCGTTCATCAATGACGCGCACATCCTCAATGCTCTTTGCGATCATTGTTTCCCTTTTTTCCAACATCCCAAGAATGGGGCGATAGACGTACCGATGGAGGATAAAAAGAAGAATACCAAAATTGATCATTTGAGCGATCAGCATCCTCCAGTCGATTCCAAGTTGCGTGAAAAGTTCCATAATGGTACTCGTGCTATTACCAATTTTTAACTAGGCGAATTTCAAAATCAGAGCAATGACAAGTGCATAAATGGCAACCGCCTCGGTAAACGCGATACCGATAAACATATTGACCTGAATTTTGCCTGCCGCCTCGGGATTGCGTCCCATTGCTTCAAGCGCCTTGCCAACCAAAATACCAATGCCAATGCCTGGCCCTATTGCACCCAATCCCATTGCAATCGCAGGACCGAGCATTTTTGCCCACTCTGTTGATGCTTTGGCGATCTCAAGTTGTTCGTTCATAGATTTCTCTCTAACTTAATAAATAAATTAATTATTGTAATCAATGCGCCGCTTCCTCGCTTGCCATCTTCAGAAACACCAGTGTCAGGATTGCAAAAACAAATGCCTGTATAAACCCGACAAATACCTCGAGAGCAAGAAACGGCAGAGGGATAATATATGGTACCAAAACTGTCATAACGGTCAACAGTACTTCTCCTGCAAAAATATTTCCAAATAAACGAAAGGAGAATGATATGAGTTTTGCAACCTCCGAAACAAGCTCCAGAATACCGACAAAAAAATTGATTGGACTTGAAAAATTGATAAACCGACCGGCATATTTAAAGAATCCAACACTTGCAATACCAACCACCTGGACGGTAACAACGCTAATTATAGCAAGCGCGATCGTAAAATTCAGATCCGCCGACGTTGAGCGGATGAACGGAATAAGAACACTCTCTCCTTCGTGGAGCTCTCTTATCCCAATCGATCCACTCCCCGGAATCAAACCCGCCCAGTTGACACTGACAATAAAAAGAAAGATCGTCGCAATAAGCGGGAAAAACTTTTTTGACTGTTCGCGATTATGCGTTACGCTGTCAATCATTGCCAGAATTTGTTCAAGAATCGCTTCAAAAAAATTCTGTGCCCCGCGCGGCACCAGTGAAAGCCGCCTTCGTGCGCACAGACCAAAAATGATGAGGAGAATGGCCATCACCCAGCCAACCAGCATGCTGTTTGTGACAGGAAATCCGGCAATAGAGAAAAGGGGTTCTGCAAAAATTGAAATGTTCATAGGGTGTGAATGGGTGCCCGGATGCTTATTTTTTTACTTCGACATCGTCTTTATCCGCTTCCTTTATCATGTCGCTTGTTCTGCGATAGACGATATATGTTGAGGTGCCGATCGCCAAAAGGATTCCCACCAACATAAAAAGTGGCGAACAGTGAAAGAATGTATCGATGGCGCGCCCCAAGAGGAGAAAAACGACCAACGGAATTGCAATGAGAAAACCGATCTCACCAACAATACTTGCGAGCCACCACCGATTGTCTGTTTTTTTCTGCATGGTTACGTCAAAATATCCCCATCAGGATTGTTGTAGTATACACTCAAAAACGAAACGGTCAAGGGGATTTTTCGCCATCGATCCCGTTATTTTGAAGATGTTTTTCCAGACTCGCTATTATTTCATCTCGATATTTCTCGACCAAATCTGCATCTCTCTCTTTCTTCCTGCCGCCCGGCCAAAGGACATCTGCCTGTGCCTTTTCCCCTTTATTCTTGTGTAAAGCCCAGATAAGCGGTTCTGTTCGCGAAGGATTTCTGTAGGTAATAAAAAGTGTGCCGCGCATCAATACTCCCCTTTTTGTTTTCTCTGTATGTTCGACGGTGATATTTGAGAGTGTGATATTTTTTTCATTTTTATTTGGTGACTCGTGGTCATGATAGTGTTTTCGATACAAATCCTGCGCAATTTCTTGTGCTTTTTCGATCTCCTTTTCTGTCACGCCAAGCTTTCTTTGCGTTTCAATAATGTCCCGGAAATGAAAATATCTTTGCGAGTAAACAGAATCATCCCATGCATCAATGAATGCCGGGTGGGTAAAAATCCATGCGAGCTGACGAATGGTTAGTTTTTGATTTTTCCCTACCGCATCAACAACGATCTGGTCGGGATGCGAAGCGGCGGCATCCACGAGCACCCTGCTCAACGCGATTCCTTTTTTCCGAGCAAGCTGAAGATCGTCGACAACGTCAACGGCAGTGCTCCACTGCAGAGGAATCTTTCCAGAAAAGCGTCGCTGCCAGAGCTCTCTATCTCCGTGCCTGTTCCGCTCATTGAGCAATAATTCCGTGGAATCCACAATTGGCACCTCGGGATACCCGTACCATTCATCAAGCGACGATAGATACCCCCGTGCCTCGTCGGAAATATCAGCTTTATGGAACTCCAGTTTCCCGGCGCGGAAAAG
>Ga0172375_10013187_pt1 | contig 10281 bp, 5 predicted proteins | sample LakKiv1m_FD_114537 | JGI IMG/M metagenome (GOLD analysis project Ga0172375, IMG submission 114537) | Freshwater microbial communities from Kabuno Bay, South-Kivu, Congo - kab_092012_11.1m | ecosystem: Environmental > Aquatic > Freshwater > Lake | place: Democratic Republic of the Congo...
AGAGGTAACAGCCGGGCTTGTCGGGCAGATCCGCCAGTTTGGCGCGCAGCGCTTCGGTCATGATGCCCCCGCGTGCTGGTTCCATGGGAATAGTATGCGCGAGCGGCCGGTTGATGTACATGCCAATCGCGCCGGGCACGCAATCGGTCCGCGACAGGGGTGGAGGACGAGGGGAGGAGGAAGGTTTTTTACGAGGCTGCGCTGAATGCATCTGGCTGCAGGGCCAGCGGGTGTGTGCGGGCGTGAGAGCGACTGCGGCTCTCACATCCTCCTCTGGAGCATGGAGACGACGTCGTGCCAGACCTCCCGCAGGCTCTCGCACGGCGCGTCGTCAACCGCTATCCCCAGCATGTCGCAAAGCGGGCCCGCCCACGCCGCCATGACCGGTCTCGCAAAGGCCATCGCCCGGGGCCGGAACCCCAGCGTGACCAGCCGCTTCAAGAACGCCGGGATCGCGTTGCTGAACGACCACGCCTTCCCCTCGTCGGGCGAGAGCGTCTCGAAGCCCAGCGCAAAACAGCTCGCCCGGTCGACAAGCAGCAGTTGGCGCGGACACAACTGCCGTTGGCTCGGCTTGCCCACGCGCACCATCATCATGGGGCAGCAATCCGCTTCAATGCAGGCATCCCGCTGCGGGAGGTCAAGGATCTGTTGCATCAACGCCTGCGGCAGGTCAAGCGGGATATTGAACACATGGGGTTCGTGCCGCCGCAGCGTCTCCTCCCAGACGCCGTTCCGCAGGGATCGCGTGCAAAAAATCCCGTTCCTGCCGCGATATTCAGGGATATCCCAGCCCGCCTCCAGTTTCGCCAGCAACTGTTCCAGGGCCTCGCAGAGCGTTTCGGTCTCCGTCGCACCGGTTTTCCAGGGAAAATACCCCGGCACGAAGGACTGCGCGCTCGGCCACCGGCCGTTCTTGAACCGGATCCCGGAGGCGGCCACCGTCTCGCGCTCGCCGGGCAGGAGCCGGGTCTTGCTGTCGAAAACGAGCTGGAGAAACGGCCTCTCAAACAACAGGGCCACCGTCTCCAGACTGGGCGACTCATCCATCTCCATGAAGGAGGCGAGGCACTCAAGCGTCGGGTAGACCGCCACGGAAAAATGAGTCTTCAACGCCCCCATCACGCTCACGAAGCGAGCCTCTTTCCCGCCCGCAGGGTCGCTCTCGACCGCCAGAATCTGGCTTTCCTGAAGGCGTTCCCATGGACGCACGTCAAAAATCCGCCTGGCCAGCGTGTAAAGACGGCCGTACTGCTCTTGGGTCGGCGGCGCATCATCCAGCGCCTGCAGGAGCAGCGCTTGCGTGTTCTCGGGGTTGTGTTTCATACGGAATGGATCCTCCTTCTTTCGTGGCGGCGGCGTCCGCGGAATCCGCGTTCCGATGACGACGTGGCTTTCAGGTTCCGGGACAAGGCAACTGTCTACATTCCAGATCTGAGCGCGGGCGTCACACCTCCGCGAGTGGCGCCCGGAAGGTGTGCGCGCCGGCCGCGACCCGCCGCTCGCTGCCGTCCGGGAGGCGGACAAGCGCCTGCGTGTTGGCCGGAATGGAGACCTTCAGTTCGAAGACGCCGTTCGCCCAGATCCACGCCGCTTGAATTCGGCCGCGGATCGAGTCGTACGCGGCCGACGCCCGCCGCAGGGGGCCGCCGGGTTGGGGGGCGATGCGGATCGTCTCGTAGCCCGGCGTGTCGGCGGCGATTCCGCCGATCGCGCCGTAGATCCATTTGCCAACCGCGCCATAGGCGTAGTGGTTGAAGCTGTTCATGCCGACATCGCCGAAGCCCCGATCGGGCGTCCAACTGTCCCACCGTTCCCACATGGTTGTCGCGCCGTTCGTGACCGGGAACAGCCAGCCCGGGTAGGTGGTCTGGAAGAGGACGCGGTATGCGGCGTCGAGCCGGCCAAAACGCGTCAAAACCGGGCAGATGAGCGGCGTCCCGAGGAAGCCGGTCGAGAGGTGCCAGCCCTTCTCCTCGAAGAGTTGGGTCAGTCGTTCCACGGCGCGCGGGCGCTGCTCCTCCGGCAGGAGATCCCACGCCAGCGCCATCAGATAGGCCGTTTGCGTCTGCTCGGTCAGCACGCCGCCCGGCGTGACGAATTCGCGCCGGAACGCGGCGATGGCTGTCCGGCGCGTCGCGGCGAAGCGCCGGGCGTCGGCCTCCTCGCCGAGCGTCGTCGCGATCTTCTCCGCCAGCTCCAGGATGCGGGCGTACGAGGCGGTACCGATGAACATCTGCGACGTAGCCGACCGTCCCTCGACATCGAGGGCGAGCCAGTCGCCGAAGCCTCGATGCCCCGGATGCCAGGGGCCGCAGCGCAAACCGTCGCGGCTGCTGGTTTCGAGATAGCGGAGCCAGCGCATCATCGAGGGATAGTGGCGTTCCAGCAGGCGCTTGTCGCCGTACGCCTCATACAGTGCCCAAGGCACCACCACCCGCGCGTCCGACCAGCCCGGCCCCGAGTCGCACGCGTCGAGCACATTCGGGACGACATGCGGAATCTGCCCGCCTTCGAGCTGGGCGTCGTCCAGATCCCGGTTCCACTTGGTGAAGAAGGCGGCGACATCGGCGTTGCAGGCGGCGGTCGGGGCGAAGACCTGCGCGTCGCCGGTCCAGCCCATCCGTTCGTCGCGCTGCGGGCAGTCGGTCGGGACTTCGAGGAAGTTGCCGCGCTGTCCCCATTGGATGTTGCTCTGGAGGCGGTTGAGCAGGGCGTGGTCGCAGGTGAAACTGCCGGTCGCGGGCGTGTCGCTCATCAGCGCCAACCCGCGAATGGTCTCGCGCGTCGGCGCCGCCAGTTGCTTCGTGTCAAACCAGCGATTGGCGGCCGAGAGCTCGACATAGCGGAAGCCGTGGAAGGTGAAATCGGGCGACCACGTCTCGCCTGCCGGATCGCCGCGCAGCGTATAGTGATCGGTGGCGACGGCCGAACGCAGGTTTTCGGTGTAGAGCCGCCCGTCTTTCTGGAGCATCTCGGCGAAGCGCAGGCGGATCGTCGCGCCGGCCGGACCCTTGATCCGGAGCTGCGCCACCCCGGTCATGTTCTGCCCCAGATCGAAGACGAAGGCGCGCCGGCCCCAGGTGGCGGGAACCGGGACGGGGTCGGCGGCCGGAGTGAGGATCTCGACGCACCGCACCGGCTGGGCGGGCGACGCAACCAGCCGACCGACCTCTTGCGGATGCACGACCTGAACCGCCCGCCAGTCGGCCTCCGGCGCGCCGGGCGAGTTCCACCCGGCGATCTCGCGGCGCGCGTCGTAGTCCTCGCCATCGAGCAGATCGCCGCCGCGTGTCGGCCCCTCGACCCACTGCCACGAGCCGTCCGTCGCGAACGTCTGCCTCTCTCCGTCCGCGTTCACCACCTCGAGCTGTGCCAGGAGCGCCGGCTGCTGCCCATACAACTCGCCGCGTTCATGCCCGCCGACGCGGCCGCAATACCACCCGTCGCCGAGCGCGACGCCGAGCACGTTCACGCCGGGCTTGACCAGATGGGTAACGTCGTAGGTCTGGTACTGGACGCGCTTGCGGTAATCGGTCCAGCCGGGGCGGAACCACTCTTCGGTGACGCGCGACCCGTTGATGGAGGCGACGTGAATCCCGAGGGCGGAGATGTAGAGCCGCGCCTGGCGCGTGTCGTGCGCCGTGAACGCGCCGCGCAGGAGCGGCGCCGGGGGACGGAGCGCGCCCGTCCCCAGCAGCGGGGCGCCGATCCATTGCGCCTGCCAGTCGCTCTCGGCCAGAAGGCCCATCTCAAACCAGGCGGCGGGAGAGACCGCGCCGGAGCGGTCGTCCGCATCCCAAAGCTGGACATCCCACCAGACGCGCTGCCGGCTTGCCAACGCCGCCCCGCCGTAAACGACATGCGCCTGCTCCGCGGAGATCCTCTTGCCCGTGTCCCAGAGGTCGGGCCGGTCTTGCGCGAGAAGATCCGCGGAACGGGCGCAGCGGATCCGGTAGGCGTGTTGCCGGGCGCCCGGTCGCGGGTCCTCCACCCACCAGAAGAAACGGGGCTCGATCTCCTCCAGGCCCAGGGGGTTTTCCAGGTATTCGGCGCGGAGCCGGGCGGCGCGTATGGGGCTGGTCATGATCTTCATCCTTTCTGAAGCTTACGTCTCCCATGCATACAGTTTGTGGAGCGCCCGCGCGCCGCCGGAGTGGAACGCGGAGATTGGCGCGGAGGTTCTGCGGAGCACGGTTTGTCACTTTCCGATTATCAGGAGGGGGGGGGGCGCTCACCTCTTGGGGATGCCGGGATGGGAGCCTGTTCGATCCCCTTTCAGGATTCCGTCCAGCCAGGCAAAGGCGTCCTCCTGCATGTGCAGGTCGAACTTGTGCGGGCCGGGGTAGAACGTGCATCGGTATTGGTCGGGCGCGCCCGCCTTGGCGTAAACCTCGCCGAGGATCCGGTCGGCGGCTTGCATCTCGCCGAGTGTGTACAGCGGATCCTCGCTGTCATTCAGCACAAAGACGGGCAGCGGCGCGCGCAGGCCGAGAATCTCGGGGAAGTCAAGCAGTCGGGGCAGTCCCGGCACATAGAGCATCCAGGTGTGCATGCGCGCCGTGTGGAGCATCACGTCGCGCCAGGTGGTCATCCAGCCGACGGGAAAGGCGGCCCGGATGCGCGGGTTGAGCCCGGCCAGGAACACCGTGCGCAACCCGCCGCCGGAGAGTCCTCCGCAGCCCACTCGCTCCGCATCCACGTCGTGGCGCGAAACGAGATAGTCCAGCGCCCGCTCGTCGTCGTAGACGACCAGTCCCGGCCACGATGCGCCGGCGCACAACAGCGACTTGGCGAAGACCTCCTCGTCATGCGGCGGACGGCGGCTCGCGAAACCGACACCGTCGTGAACCAGCACCGCGTAGCCGCGCTTGGCCAGTTCATTGGCCCAAGCCCGACCGCCGTAATACTCCTGGTGTTCCCGCAGTTCCCCGCTGATGGAGACAGAGGTCCGGGTGATTTTTTCCACCCCCCACTGGAACTTGCCGCCGTGATCGTGCAGCGCCAGCACACCGGGCAGGCGGCCCTGCGCGCCGACCGGCTTCATGAAGAGCGCCCGCGTGCGCGGCCCGTACGGCAGTTGCCAGGAGAGATCCTCCATGGTCAGGCCGTCGTATTCGAAGGCCCGCTCGACCCGAACCCTGGGTTGCCACGGCATGTCGGGAAGGAGCAGCAGCTCCCGCGTCTTCGCCACCGCCCGCGCGCGCCACGTCTCGATGTCTTGGAATGCGCGGTTGCGCCACGAGAGCGCGCCCGGCTGTGCACCCAGCCAGTCCGAGGCCCATTGGCCATACGGGCCCAGCATCGTGTCGGCGCCCACCCGCGGATTCACCGCGGCCCCCGCCACACCTTCACACCTCGCCGGTTTCATCGGCATCGCTCCTGGCCGCCCTCAAAACGGCTCCGTGCTCAGCGGCCCCAGATTCACGCGCGGCGGCTGCGGCTCGGTCCGCGGGAAGGGCGCGTCCGCCTGATTCATCTCTTCCTTCGCCCAGCGCTCCGCGAAATCGAGAAATCCCCTGGGATCCTTCTCATACGCCCTGGCCACGATGGACATCATGCGCGGCGCGAAGTCGAGGGCGTAGATGTCGTAGAAGCAGACCACGCGCTCGGGCGGATGGGGCCGACAGTGCTGGCGCACCTTGGCCAGCGCCGCGGCGGCGTACTCCGGCTTCTCCGTCAGGTCGTAGGCCATGCAGATGCAGACGCCCGCCTCGGAGAGGCCGGTGCGGCAGCCGCGCTCGGCGAAGGCCAGCAGGAAGTCGTTGAGCGCCTTGGACGGGAAGAGGCGTACCGCCGGCTCGAAGATGTGGTAGGGGTTGGTCGCGCCGCCATGGAGCGGGACCTCGGGCTCGACGGTGGCCTCGGCGCCGCGCGGGCCGCCGGTGTAGACGCTTCCCGGCAGCCAGCCGGGTGTGCGTGAGCTGCGCAGCAGCCAGTGGAGCGAGCGTCGCGCCGGGTCGCCGTATTTCTCGTGCCAGGTGAGCTGGTAGGCTTCCATGAGCACGGAGAGCGGCGCAGTGTATTCGCGGAAGAGCGGCGCGAAGCAGTTGACAATCCCGCAGGGTTCGAGCTTGTCGTAAATGATTCCGTCCGCCGCCTCCAGGGCCACTTCGCGCAGGCGCCGGTTGCCGGTCAGGTAGTAGTCGGCCATCATGAACCCGACCTCGGAATGCGAGCGGCTCGGCCCGGCGCTCCAGACGTGCGCGCCGTGGTAGTGCATGCAGCCGACCTTGGCCTGATCCTCCGGGCAAGCGTGGATGAAGCTCACGTCGGCGATGGCGCGGGCCGTGACCTGCGCCTGGCGCAGATCGCGCCGCCGGCCCGTGCGCAGGAACTGGCCCCAGGGCCCCAGGGCGGTATCCACCGATTCGTTGTTGAATGGCCCGACGTAGCGCAGCGCCTTTTCGGGCTCGGTGTTCTTGTAGAAGTGGTAGACCAGATCGCCGGAGGGCGGCCCGCCGTACATGGTATGACCATTGCGCAACTGGCCCCACTCCAGCATCCCGTAGAGGCGGCCGAGGCGCGTGGGCTCCGGCAGGGTCTTCTCATACTGGTCGTCCAGGTTGCTATCGATGTCCTCGAAGATCGGATGGCCGGCGGGCAGGAAGTGCCCGAGCGCGCACGTGGAGGCGATGTAGCCCGGGGCGACGATGCCGACGAGCGGCTCCTGCACGGCGGCGGCAAAGGCGGCTGCCTCCGCCTCCGGCACCGCGCCGGCCGCGAAACGCAGCACGATCTCGGTGGTCTTGGCCGCGCCAACGCCCGTCTCGAGGCCCATGAAGTCGCAGTAGGTCTTCCTGCGGCCCGGGGCGAGGCGCTCGGCAACCTCCTCGATCCAGGCAATGTCGTTCAGATCCTTGACCCCAAAGCTTTTCAGCGCCAGCGGCGCGGTCGGCCGCTCGGCGAGCATGCGCTTGATCTCGGCCTCGTCGCGCGTGCCGTTGAACCAGAGCGGCGGCTCGTCAAAGGGCGTGATGAACCGCAGCGACTCGGGGGCATCCTCGGGCCAGATGCGCACGTCAAGCGCATCGCGCCTGACCGCAAGTCCCTTGGGATACTCCTGCCAGAAGTCGCGCACGGCGGCCACCACGCCGGCATCCGCGCCGCCCAGCGCAGCCCAGCCGGGCGCCTTTTCGCCGACGCCGGCGGGCACACCGTTACGGGTGGCGGTGTAGTGGAGATCGTCGGACTGGAGGAGGGAGAGGCTCTTTCCTTTTTTGCCGCGGGCTTTGTCGAGACTTGGATCCGACAAGGCTTCGGGAGAGCATCCCACGGCCCCCGCCGCCCCCTTCCCCGTCTTCGCGCAGACCTTCAGACCGATCACCTTCAACTCGACCCGCGTCGGATCCTGGTCGAAGATGAAAGTGTGGAAGATGCGCACGTCGGCCTTGCCGGCGTAGAGGTGGAGCCGCAGGCGGTAGGGACAGAAGCGCACGCCCTGTTCCGACATCAGGTATCCGGTGATCAGCACGCAGACGCGCAGCGGCCCCTGCTCCTCGACCGTCACACGCGGCGGCAGGCCGGCCCCGAGCGAGGTGTAGAGATTGCCGTGCTGGTCCTTCATGTAGAGCAGGATGCCCGGCCCGTGCAGCGTCTCGCGCCAGGCGCCGTCGGCGGCGCGCACCGCGCACCCGACGAAGGGCGACTCCCACTCGCGCTTGATCCAGCGCGGGAAGTCCGTGCGCAGCGTCAGGCGCAGCGCGCCGGTGTCGATCGTGAGGAGGCCGTTGGCGGAGGTGAGGGCGATCCGATCGGTCCGATCGGACCGATCAGTCGGATCATCGGCCGCCTCCAGCCACACTGTTTCGCCGTCCCGTGCCGGATCGGCCTGCAGGTCGGCCAGCAGCCACTTGACGTGCTTCAAGTCGGGTTTCCAGGTGGCCACCTCGGCGGTCTGCAACGGCAGCTCGCGGCCATCGGCTGTGACGCAGCGCAGCGTGGCCCCGGAGGGAAAAGCCCCCTCGGCGAACGGCACGCCGAAGGTGAGCGGTTCGGTTGAGTGACAGACGCCGGGCTCGGCGGCGAGTTTGACAGGAATTCTGCACGCGGGATTATTCATGCAACTCCTTTTCCAACACAGCGGGACCTTCCACCTCTTGTTTGCCGCACATCATAACCGTCCCGGCAGGGATCCGCACGGCTATTTTCGCGCCGCGCTGTTCGATCGCGATCTCTCCACACGGGGTCGGGATGGTTGCCGCGGCCCTGGCCAGGTTCAGCGCCCGCGGTTCCAGGACAAATCGCGCCCACCCCGGTTCGAGCGGCCGGCAGCCGAACAGATCACGGCCAAGCAGGAAAACCGGACCGGCGCTCCAGGCATGACAGAGACTGGCGGCATACGGCCGGCCGTACATGGCGTAATGGGCGTCGCCGCCGACCGACGCGTCGTAGCGTTCCCAGAAACTGGTGGCGCCGGCGGCGAGCATGCCGCCCCAATAGCCGCGCAGTCCGTCGAGCATCTGCTCCCGCCGGCCGCACCGAGCCAGCGCTTCCGCCTCCAGGCTGCGCATGTAGGGCGTGCCGACCGCCGGCATCGCCGGGTTGAGCAGAACGCGCCGGAGCAGGCTCTCGCGTTGCGCGGCAGTCTCCACCCCGGCCAGCACGGCCAGGAAATTGGCATGGCGGCCCACGCGCTTCGTGCCGGTGCAGTCGCGGAAGGCTCCCGGGCTGTCCAGCCAGAAGCGCGCGCGCGCGGCGGTGCGGCGACGCTCCGCCTTCTCCCGCCAGGCGGTCGCGGCTTGCGCATCGCCGAGCCAGTGAACATCTGGGAGGAGGCATCCAACGCCCGGATGGCAAGGAACTCGAGACACGCGCTATAGCCGTTCTTGTCAACCTCGGCCCAGTCAATGAACAGCCGATGACAGCGGTCGGTCGGGATGAGATCCGTGCCGTCGCGTTTCGCCTCGAGCGCCGCCAGCAGCCGCTCCAGCCGCGCGCGCATCCGGCCGAGAAACGCCCGATCGCCGAAGTGCAGGACATAGTCGTGCAACGCCAGTATCCAGAAAAAGGAGTAGTCGAGGATGCCGCTGAAATCAACCCGCTCCGGCTCGGCGCCGGAGAGCGTCACGAGGGAGCGCCGCATGATCCCGGCGTCGAAAAACACATGGGCGTTGGCCAGCCCGGCCAGGTAGAGGTCGCCCACCCAGGGCAGCCGGTCGCGCTTGATGCCGTCGAGGAAGACCTCGCGCATGCAGAGGCGCAAGGTATGCGCGGCGCACTCCCAGATGCGATTCAGCAGCGGGTCGGAGGATTCGAACGCGCCGCGGTAGCGGACCGGATAGGTCGAGGCCCGCAGGCTCACCTCCCCGACGGTCAGACCCGGAGACGTCTCCACCCACAGGTAGCGCAGCGCCAGTTCCACGGGGGATTGTACGGTTCCTGTCTCTGCGGCCACATCCGCAACCAGTTGCTCGCGGTGGATGGGATCGGTGTTTTGCGCCTCCGGCGCGCTCTCGCCGGGATGGAAGCGAAGAGTTCCCCTCCCCGTTACCCGAACCTCGGGGCGGCCGTACGCCTCGGCGCCGAAGTCCCACAGGCCGTCGCCCCTCCGCACCGCGGGGATTTCAGCCTCCGGCAGCCGTTCCTGGTGCGGGAAGCGATCCAGGCCCACGAACGCGCAGAGTTGGGCTGGCTCGAAGTTCTGGTCATCCGCGCAGACCGTCCACGCGGCGTCTGTGCACACGCGCTCTCCGTCCACCAGCACCGTCGGCGGGCCGACGAGGGAATGGACGCGGACTCTGAACCAGTTGTTGCCTGCGATCAAATGCGGCCGCAGATCCATCTCCACCGGTTCCGGAGCGGGCGTGGCCGTCTGGTGCAACAGCGTGACGCCGTTGAAGATGACGTGCAGGTTGCCGCACGCGGCAATGCGCACGCGGCAGGTGTCGGGCAGGGTTTCCAGAGACCATTGCCTCGACGCGTACAGAACCGGGTTGACCGAGCGGAACAGGCCCGGGTGGTAGACGCTGAGGCAGGCATGGAAGGATTCGTGCCGCAGGCGGTTGAAGAGCCACAGGTCAAGCGCATCCGGCGCATACAGCCAGCACGGCCCATCGCCGGGCTCGGCGAACAGGCTCAGCCCGGCCGCGTCGGGCCGCACGCGATCGCACGCATGGAAGGGATCCAATGGTTTCGGGCTCATGGTCATCCTCTCGTCATTCACCAATCCGCTCCCTGCAGGTGGATGTCACCGGCGGGAAACGGACTGTCCCCCGGCTCATGCACCATGCAGATGTTCTTGCCGGGAATCGGGATGTCGTGCCCGCCCGCATAGTCCAT
>Ga0172375_10013194_pt1 | contig 10278 bp, 10 predicted proteins | sample LakKiv1m_FD_114537 | JGI IMG/M metagenome (GOLD analysis project Ga0172375, IMG submission 114537) | Freshwater microbial communities from Kabuno Bay, South-Kivu, Congo - kab_092012_11.1m | ecosystem: Environmental > Aquatic > Freshwater > Lake | place: Democratic Republic of the Congo...
CCTTTTTCCCTGTCTTTTTTGGGCGCCTCCTCCTCCGGCTTGGGCTTCAGGGTCAGGTCCCGGGTAAACTCCAGGCAGTGCTGGCCGGTGAAGGAAAATTTCTTGACGCAGGTCTCCCGCCAGGCGCAGACCACGCAAATGCTAGCTTCCCGGGCGTCGGGTTTTCTTTCCATGTCAAACTCCGGTATAGCGCCTGGGGTTTGCCGTTCCCAGGGCGCAGTAAATTTCATAACTGATGGTCTGGGCCCAGTCCGCCAGTTCCTCGGCTCTCAGGCAGTCATCCTGGTCCCGCCCCAGGAGCACCACCCGGTCGCCCTCCTGGACGCCGGGGATGCCGGTGACGTCCACCATGGTGAGATTCATGCACACCCGGCCCCGGATGGGGGCCCGGCGGCCCCGGATGAGTACCTGGCCCCGATTGGAGAGGAGGCGGCTGTAGCCGTTGCAGTAACCCACCGGCACCACCGCCAGGTCGCACCAGTCCGGGGTGATATAGGTGCAGCCGTAGCTGATGCTGGTTCCCGGAGGCAGCCGCTTTACCTGGAGCACTCGGGCCGAGAGGGACATCACCGGCTGGAGGTCCACCGGCGGCGGCCGCTGGGGCGAAGGCGGCGAGCCATAGAGCATCAGGCCCGGCCGCACCAGGCCGCCATGGGCCTCCGGCAGCTCCCAGAGGGCGGCGCTGTTGGCGATATGACTCAGGGGCAGCCTCCAGCCCTTTTCCCGGGCGGCGCTCACCACGGAAGTGAATTCCTGTAATTGCCTATACGTATAGGTCTTGTCTTCCTGGTCCGCCACCGCCAGATGGGAGATCAGGCCCATGACCTCCAGGTGGCGCAATTTTTTCAGCCCGTCCAGAAAAGGAAGGACATCCTGGGGCAGCAGTCCCAGACGGCCCATGCCGGTATCCACCTTCAGGTGGACCCTGGCCTTCCGGCCCTGCTGGCCGGCGGCGGCCGCCAGGGCCTGGGCCACATCCAGGCGGAACAGGGCCACCTCCAGGTCGGCGGCCACGGTGCGGGCCGCTTCCTCCGGGAGAATGCCCACCAGCAGCAGCACCGGCAGACAAATCCCGGCCCCCCGGAGCATCAGCCCTTCTTCCAGGGAACCCGCCCCCAAATAATCCACCCCGGCGGCGGCCAGCTTCCGGGCCACCGGCAGCAACCCATGCCCGTAAGCATCGGCTTTCACCACCGCCAGCAACTTGACCTGGGGGTCGCAGAGAGGGCGCACCTGGCGATAGTTGTGCTCCAGGGCCGCCAGATCAACGGCCAGGTCCACCATCGTGGTGATCATCATGGCTGCACCTTTTCCCGGCGATCATTTCCCCCGGCGATACTCGGCCGGAATCTGATCCGCCTGCCGGGCCACCTGTTGTTCCAGTTCCAGCTTATGGCGTTTCAGCCGCTCCTGCAGCCGGGAATCCCCGAGAGCCAGGACCCGGGCGGCAAAGATGGCGGCGTTTTTGGCTCCCGCCGCGCCGAGGGCCATGGTGGCCACCGGCACCCCCCCGGGCATCTGCACCATGGACAACAGGCTGTCCAGACCGTTCAGAGGGGAGCCGGACATGGGCACGCCGATTACCGGCAAGGTGGTCTCCGCGGCTAGGACCCCCGCCAGGTGGGCCGCGACCCCCGCTGCGGCGATGATGACCTTCAGGCCCCGGGCCGCCGCCTCTTGGGCATAGGCCTGGACGAGCCGGGGAGCCCGGTGGGCCGAAGCCACCACCACCTCGAAGGGGATGCCCCAATCCTTTAACAAGGTGGCGGCGGGCTCCACCTGGGACCAATCCGAGGCGCTGCCTAACACGATGCCGACCTGTGGTGATGTTGTCATATGGGCGCCTTTATGTCGATTTCTCTAACCCCAACTTTCCTGAGCATGACTCGGCCCGGCGGCGGCCCAGGCGCCTGGCCGCCTCGGCGGCAGGATAGGTATTGAGCACGTCTTCCGGGGCCAGCCAGCCTTTCCGGGCGATCATCACCCCATAGTTTACGTCATCCAGGCCGTCCAGGCTATGGGCGTCGGGGTTGATGCTGATTAAAATCCCCAGTTCTTTGGCCCGGCGCAGCCAGCGCCAGTCCAGGTCCAGGCGGTAGGGGCTGGCGTTGATTTCCATGATCACCTGGTGGGCCCCGGCAAATTCGAGAATGGCCTCCAGATCGAAGTCGTACGGTTCCCGAGCCAGGAGCAGGCGGCCGCTGGAATGCCCCAGCATGGTGCAGCAGGGGTGGGCCAGGGCCGTGAGGATACGCCGGGTCATGGCCTCCCGCTTGAGATGGAACTGGGAATGAATGGAGGCGATGACAAAATCAAAGCCTGCCAAAATCTCATCGGGGTAATCCAGGGAGCCGTCGCTCAGGATGTCCGATTCCACTCCCCAGAACACCGTAAAATCCGGATGTTCCCGGCGGCGGGCGTCCACTTCCTGCTTTTGCCGTTCCAGGTCGGGCAGCTTCAGCCCCCCGGCGTAATAGGCCGACTGGCTGTGGTCCGAGATCCCCAGGTAGCTCCAGCCCTTTTGTTGGGCGGCCTGGATCAGTTCCTCCAGGGAATTGACCCCGTCGCTGTAATGGGAGTGGACGTGGAAGCAGCCCCGGACATCCCCCGCGGTAATCAGGCGGGGCAGCCGGTCCTGCCGGGCGGCTTCGATCTCTCCCAGGCCCTCCCGCAACTCCGGCGGAATCAGGGGCAATCCCAGCCGCGGATAGACATCGGCCTCTTCCCGACCGGGTTGGAGCACCCCTCCGGCCCACAGCCCCTGGGGGGTCAGCTCCAGGTTCTGTTCCCGGGCCAGCCCCTGCAAGGCCAGGAAGTGGCTATGGTTGCCGGTGGCCGCCAGCCAGGCGGCCCCGAACCCCTGAGGGCCGGCCAGAGTCAGGCGCAGCGGCACCCCCGGGGGCAGGGTGGTTTCGGCCAGACCGGGGCGCCGGGCCGCAAACTCAACCCCCAGGATCTTTTCCAGGCCCGCCAGCACCTGGTGGGGGTGGTCGGTGGCCACCGCCAAGTCAAGGGCCCCGGCCACTTCCCGACCGCGGCGCACCGCCCCGGCCACCTCCAGCCGGAGAATGCCGGGAGCGCTCCGCCACCTGGCCGCCAGGGATTCCACCAGGGGCAGCAGGTCCCCCAGCCGGAACAGCCCGGCGTAACGCTTCAGGCCCGCCAGGGCCGCCTTGATCTTTTCCTGGGATTTGGCCCCAAAGCCCGGGAGGGCGATCAGGCGGTTCTCCCGGCAGGCATACTCCAGTTCCCCCAGGCTGGTGACCTGGAGCTCCTGGAACAGCACCCGGGCCTTCTTGGGACCCAGGCCCGGCACCTGGAGCAGTTCCAGCAGTCCCGGGGGAGTGCGCTCCTTGAGCTCCCGGTGGACGGCCGCCTCCCCCCGGCTGAGCAGTTCTTGAATCACCCCGGCCAGGGATTTGCCGATGCCCTTGACCTGAGCCAGGCGGCCATCGGCCACCGCCGGGGTCAGGTCCCCCGGAAAGGTGAGCACCGCCCGGGCCCCGGTGGCATAGGCCCTCACCTTGAAAGGGTTTTCCCCGGCCAACTCCAGCAGGAGAGCGATCTCCTCCAGGACGGCCGCCACCTCTTTCTTATCCATGGCTTGCGTTAATACCAGCTGGCCAGGGTCAACACCGTGTCCACATAGGCGTCGGAGTGGTTGTAGCTATGGACGGCCCGGCGCCAGGAGGCGCGGTTCTGGCGGTTGAAGCCGCTCTTCTTGAGGTAACAGGCGATGCTGAAGATGGCGTCGTCATGGGTGAATAGGTCCACCGGGCCTTTGCCGTCCGCATTTACCCCGCACCGCTGGAGGCTGGAAGGGAGAAACTGGCAGAACCCCATGGCCCCGGCCCAGGAACCGCATAGGGAAAAGGGATCCTGACGGTGGGCGGCGCAGTATTCCAGGAAAACCCCCAACTCCCGCCGGCCCCAGGCCGCCTTCTTTTTCAGGCGGTCCCGGGAGGCGGTCAACCCCAGGTCCTTGATGACCTCGGGGCTGTCCATGACCGCCAGGGAGGCAAAGACGTTGAAGACCGGATACTTGCCGGTGTTGCTCCCCAGGTTCGACTCCACCGTCAGGATGGCCACGATGACTTCCGGGGCCACCCCGAAGCGGGCCTCGGCCTGACGCAGGGTGGAGCGGTGGGTCTCCATATAGGCCCGGCCCTTGGCCACCACTTCCGGGCGCAGGAACTACTGATAGATATCCGGGGATTCCTTGCGCAGGTAAGCGATTTTCCTGACCACGTCCGGCAGGAACTGATTCCGGGGGTCCGCGAAGGTTTTAAAGACGAACTCCTTATCCAGACCCTGGCGCACCAGGCTGAGTTTCAACCCCACATAGGCCACCGGCGGAGGCTCGGCCCCGACTCCGGCGGCCATCATCAGCACCCCCAGCAGGATGCCCGCCGCCACTGACCACACCCGGCTCGCCACCATGCTTTTCCCCCTTAATCTCAAGCCTAACCTATCTGTTTTACCTGCAATTGTCAAGGTGAGGGGCGGGAGGTCCAACGCTAATCAGCCCAGCCTGGGGAGGTTTGGAAAATTTTGCCGATTTCTTTTTTTCTCTTGATTCTAATTAGGATAAAGTTTATATATAAGTAAACTTAACCTTTCCCCTTGCCAAGCTGCGGGTATTTGGCTAACTTGGGTACCTGCCAAAACCGCGGCGCAAACGGTCACCTTTTTGGGCAGGGGTCGATTGCAAGATAGATGTTTTCTATTTTGTCAGTCCCAAGGGAAAATGCCCGGTTGAAGATAATTTCCTGAATGATCCTAAAGAAGTTACCAGAGACCAAAAAGTTAAACTTGCCGCCTTAATTAGAAGATACGCTGAAAAAGGGAAACTTAAAGATGAGCAACTCCATCGTTTAAAAGGCAAGGTAAGGGATTTTGGGGTTATCAAGGCACATCAACACCGGCTGTATTTTTTTAAGGAAGGAAATGACCGAATCATAAAAACGCATGGTTTTAAAAAACAAAGCGACAAGTTGAGGCCTGAAGAGAAAGACCGAATGTTGTCTTATCGTGAGATTTATAATAATTTGAGCTTATATAAATAAGGGTATTGCCATGACTAATTCTACAATAAATGATATGCATGATCCGGAATTCCGGAGATTACTCGCCCAAGAAGAACTTATTCTGGAAGTTACTGAAACCATTTGTGAACTTTTGGAGAATGAAAAGGTTTCCCGGAAGGAATTGGCCGAGCGGTTGGGAAAATCCAAAGGGTTTATCTCGCAATTGCTTGGCGGTGGACGAAATCTGACGTTGCGTACTGTGGCTGATATTCTTCATGTCCTGGGGTATAGAGTAACTCTAACGCCTTATAAAGAAAAAGTGAGACGACAGGAAAACAATGTCATTGAATTTCGGACTCGACATAAGATTGTCAAGTATCCCGAGCAAAAATGGGGACTATTAAAAGTCCCACGCGCTGATAACTATCTAAATAAAGTGGCCATTTTTAACTAAGGGGTGCCACAATGAATAAGAATGCCCTCTTAGCTGTAGATATTGAAAATCTTGATATGGAAGCCGCGGCCCGGTTGGCACAACGGTTTGTCCTGCAAGAAATCTTTCTGGTTGACGCGAAAATTAGCAGGGACCCGCTGATTACGTCTCCTGAGGCTCTTTCCCTGGAGCACAAGTGCTCCACGGATAATCTTAGTTCGCCCAATAAGGAAAAATATTTAGTCTTCTGCAATTTTCGGGTTGCCGCTTTTGACGGCAAAGAGCCGGGAAAGCTCATTATGAAAATTGAGGCCTCCTTTTGCACTTCTTATGTCGAAAATCCTGATATTCAAATTCCTGACGATATCGCTTCCGTTCTTACTCATGTCAAGTATCTTATGACCATCAATCCTATCTCCCATGCCTGGCCTTATTGGCGGGAGTTTGTGCAGAACATGAGCGCCCGCATGGGGTTCCCGGCCCTGACGGTGCCGCTGTTGGAAATCGTCCCGAAAAAAGCCAAGAGTCCGCCTGTCAAAAAGAAGTCCGCCCGGCGAAAGAAGGTCAGTACATAAACCTTTCTCCGACCTGAAAGGTTTATAGTGGCCCCGGCATCTTGCCGGTGCGGGCGCACAGGCTGAAAGCCTGTGCCGCAGATGCCGAAACAACCCCGTAGGGGGCGTTCTACGCACCATTATCCGCCCTGACGGCGGGCCCGAAGGCCCGCCCCACCAAGCTTTTCGTGCATCCCACGGAAGCCGCAGGCTCATATGCCAAGGCGCTGAAAGCTGTTATAATGGCCGCATGAGGCAAGCGGCCATTTTTTATTTATGGCTATTCCATATCCCCTGAGATTATTTTTAAAAATATGAGCAGGCAAATCTTAGAAAACCAGCCCCTGGCCCCCCTGACCACCTGGCGCATCGGCGGGGTGGCGGCCCGGTTGGCGGCCCCCGCGGACCTGGAGGATGTTTATGGTCTTATGTCCCTGGCCTATGACCGGGGCTGGCCCCTGTTTTTCCTGGGGCGGGGCTCCAACGTGCTCATCGACGACGCCGGCCTGCCGGGGCTCACCCTGCACCTGGCCCGAAGCCTCCAGGGGCTGGAGCGGCGGGGGGACCGGTTGCGGGCCGGGGCCGGGGTGTCGCTGCCCCGGCTGGCCCAGGCCGCGGCCCGGCTGGGATTTGCCGGGTTTGAATTCCTGGCCGGCATCCCCGGCACCGTGGGCGCGGCGGTGCGCCTCAACGCCGGGGCCGAAGGCCGGAGCCTGGCGGGGGTGTTGCGGCGGGTGTGGGTGGCCACCCCCCGGCTCCAGCTCCTGGAATTCCGGCCCAAGGAACTGGACTTGGGCTACCGCTCGTCCCTGCTCCTGAATTTTCCCCACTGGCTGGTGGTGGAGGCGGAATTCAACCTCTCTCAGGCCGCCGCCCCGGAGGCCGTTCAAGCCCGCATGGCGGAATTGATCGCCCGACGCAAAATCCGGCAGCCCGCCAATCCCCGGAGCTGCGGCAGCGTCTTCAAAAATCCCCTCGGGGGGCCGGCCGCCGGGCGGCTCATCGAGGCGGCCGGCTTCAAGGGGCAGCGGCGGGGGGACGCGGTGGTCTCCCGGAAGCACGCCAACTTCATCCTCAACCGGGGGCAGGCCAGCGCGGCCCAGGTCAAGGCCCTCATCAACGATATTCAGGAAAAAGTCTGGCGGACTCAGGGGGTGGTTCTGGCGCGGGAAGTGGTTTTCCTGCCGGAGGATTTGGTTTAAGTCGCTGACGGGGATCGGGGAAGACAACGAGCCGGGCCCGCCCTGCGCCGGGTGGCCTGAGGGGGCGAGGGGCGCACCCTGCATCGTCTGCCTTAACTTTGATGGTCTTGGAAAAAGGCCAAAATTTCCTCCCCCTTGATGAGGGTCAGGGTGGGGGTGAAACTTAACGCTTTACCGCAGTTATAGCAATTGCCAAAAGAGCCTCTTGCAAGATTGGTTCATTTGTCATCCTGAGGGAAGCGATCTCAACCATTTGAAAATACGAGATTCTTCGGTCCCTTCGCTTCCTCAGCATGACATGTAAAGAGACTTTTGCAAAAGGCTCAAAAGTTTTTTCCGATATGACCATGCGACTAGCACCCAAATCCCCCCTAACCCCCCTTTGCCAAAGGGGGGAACTTATTGAAATCAGAAAGTTGAAGGAGGGAGGCGCTTGGCTTTCCCGCCCTACGCGTTGTTGCGGCCCACCCATAAAGTGTGAAAAAACCCGGTGGGGCGGGCCTCCGTGCCCACCGCCGCCGCCTGGAGCAATGTCGGGCGGTGCGCAGCCGACAAAGCCCAGGCGAGACGCGTGTGCCACCAAGTAAACAGAACTTTTCAGGACGGGCTAAGGCGCGCTCAAGGGGAGGCGGATGATGTAGGTGGTGCCGCGGTTTACTTCGCTCTCAATGCTGATTTCGCCCTGGTGTTGGGAGATGAGGCCCCGGACAATGGTCAGGCCCAGACCGGTGCCCCCTTCTTTGGTGGTAAAAAACGGGGTAAAGAGGTGGCCCATCTGCTCCGGGGCGATGCCGTGGCCGGTGTCGGTGATTCTCAGGACCAGATGATCCCCCTCGGATTCGACCAGGACCTTTAACTCGCCGCCCCCGGGCATGGCCTCCAGGGAGTTTTTAAAGAGATTGATGAGCACCTGGCGTATCTGTCCGGGGTCAAAGGCAAAGGTAGGGATCCCCAGTTGGGGCTGGAACCGGAAAACCACGGACTGGGCCTTGAAGCTGTCGTCCATCAGTTCCGCCACTTCCTGGATCAAGGCCAACAGGTCCCCCACGGTTTTTTGGGACAGGACGCCCCGGGTGAAACTGCTGAGATCGGTGAGGAACTTCTCCAGGCGCTTGGCCTCCTTTTGAATCAGGGTTAATTTGCGCCGGGCGTCGCCGGGCAGGTCCGCTCGGCGTCCCAACTGTTCGGCGAACCCCCCGATGGTGGCCAGGGGATTCTTGATTTCGTGGCTGATCCGGGCCACCATCTGGCCCAGGGTGGCCAGCCGTTCATTTCGCAGGAGTTCCATCTCCAGCCGCCGCCGTTCCCGGAGATCCCGGAAATACCCCACGATGCCGATCTCCCGGCTGTTTTCGTGCAAGAGGCGGGCCGACAGCCAGACAGGCACCGGGAAACCCTCTTTGTGCAGGATCATTGTTTCGTAATTTTCCAGAATGCCGACGCCGCCATGAGTGGGATCGTAAATCAGCCGTTTGATTTCATGGGCGATTTTGCCGGGATACAGTTTAAAGACCTTGATTTTGCCGATAACCTCCTCCGGAGCGAACCCCAGGATCTTGGCGGCGCCGTCATTGAAGATGAGGATGTTGCCCAGCATGTCATTGACGATGATCCCATCCATGGAGGCCTTCACCAGGTTGCCTTCCAGTTCGTCCAACTGGCGAACCTGGGACTCCAGCCGAAACCGCTGGGTGACATCCCGCAGGGACCACATGGTCCAGGGGTTTCCCCGGGGTCCTGCCAGGCGGTAGAGGGTGGCTTCATACCGGTAGACCCGGTCCTGAACCTGCCGGCTCAGGAAGGTGCGGCCCGGATACAGGGGGCTTGACTCGGCGGGGCAAAAACCCGCTTCCCGACCGTCGGCGCATAAAAAAGGCGCCCCCAAATCCTCACAGGGGCGGCCCTTGATCTCTGCCCAGTTAAACCCGAAGTGCTCCAGAAATGAGGCGTTGGCGTAGGTGATGCGGCGATTCTGGCCCAGGACCAGGGCATACATGTCGGCGAGGCTGTCCAGGAGCCGGGCGAAAAGCCGCTCCGGCGGTTGGCGCAGCAAGGTTCGGGGGGTCTGGGAGGACGTCATCTCCACCTCTTAACCTAACCCTTTTAATCTATATAATTTAATCCGAACTCCCTGAGGGACGCAAGGGTATTTTGGCCCGGCCCCGTTCCCGCACTAAGCCCTTACCCCAGCCAGAGGCAGGGGGAAATTCCATTCCCCTTCCCCGCCATCCGGCAGGATGGAAAGCTATCGGAACCCAACCCCCTTATAGGGGTTGACTAGAAAAAATCGGTGAGATAGGGATTGTTGACCTTTTCCTCCCCCAGGGTGGAGGTGGGGGTGTCGCCGTAGTCATGGCCCGGCCAGATGCGGGTGTCGTCCGGCAGGGGCATAATTTTTTCTTCCACGGAAGAGATGAGTTGGGTCAGGGAGGCGCCCGGCAGGTCGGTGCGTCCGGCCGCGCCTACAAATAAGGTGTCCCCGGTGAACAGGTGGCCGGGAAAGTAGAGACAGATGCCTCCGGGGGAATGGCCCGGGGTATGGAGGACCAGGGCCCCGCCGGCCCCCAGGGGCAGGCGCTGGCCGTCCTCCACCAGGACATCCGCCCGGGTCAGGGGCAAAAACCCCTCTTTGATGGCTTCGGCCTGCATCTCGGGGGTCCGGAAGAACTCCCAGTCCAACCGGTGGATGACGATCCGGGCGCCGGTGGCCGCAGCCCACTCCTCATTGCCGGCGATGTGGTCGGCGTGGCCGTGGGTGTTGACGATCCAGACCAAGCGCCAGCCATGGTTTTTCAGTTTGGCCGCTAACTCGGGGGAGGGGCCGCCGGGATCGATGAGCAGCGCTTCGCCGGTGTCCCGGCAGGCCACCAGGTAGGTGTTCACCTGGAGGGGGCCGGTGGCTGCAAGGGTGATATCGAGATTCACGGGATTATCCTCAAGCCGCCCCACCGGGAAGTTTACTTGAGCAGGAACTTGAAGACCATCTGGTGATTGCGCAGGGCGTAAATTTCGGCCTTGATATGGCGCTTATGGGCCTGTTCATATTCGCCTTTGACTTCCCG
>Ga0172375_10013196_pt1 | contig 10277 bp, 12 predicted proteins | sample LakKiv1m_FD_114537 | JGI IMG/M metagenome (GOLD analysis project Ga0172375, IMG submission 114537) | Freshwater microbial communities from Kabuno Bay, South-Kivu, Congo - kab_092012_11.1m | ecosystem: Environmental > Aquatic > Freshwater > Lake | place: Democratic Republic of the Congo...
GCTTCCGACAGGGCAAAACAGTTGGCATCGTTGGCGATGCGCACCGGTCGGCCGAGCGCTGCTGCGAGGTCGGCGCGCAGCGGTTGGCCGATCAGCCAGGTCGAGTTGGCATTCTTGATGAGCCCGGTGATCCGCGACTCGGCACCGGGAATGCCCACGCCCACTGTGGCCACGGATGCCGTCCCCATGCTGGAAGCGAGCCGGACGGATGCCGTCTCGCGTGCGCCGACTTTCGCTTCGGCGGATTTCACCAGCGCGGCGATGGTGGCGACAGTGGCTGCGTAATCGCCGCGCGGCGTCGGCACGCGTTCGCGCAGCAGTGTTTCGCCCGCGTCGCCGAGCACGACGATTTCGATTTTCGTCCCGCCGAGGTCAATGCCGATCCGCATGATCCTGGGCCTTGCGCGCCTTGTTGCCCCAGCCCCAGACATACTGCGCGCCGGAGGTGACGATGGTGAACGCGACGACGGCGAGGTAGGACGTCAGCCAGGGATCGCTGCCGATCCACTGGTTCGCGAGCATCAGCGCAAAGGCGAGCAGCAGGAATTCGAGCAGGGTGTTGAGCTTGGAGAGCCGCGTCGGCGCCATTTCGAGCGAGCCGACCACCTGCCGGTAGGCGAGTGCGCCGGCGACGATGATCAGGTCGCGCAGGCTCATCAGCGCGGCCATCCAGACCGGCAGGGTGCCTTGCGTGGCGAGGATCCACGCGATGCCGAGGATGGTGAGCTTGTCGGCGATCGGGTCGAGCAGCGCGCCGAGCCGCGACATCTGGTTCAGCTTGCGCGCGAGCCAGCCGTCGAGGCCGTCGCCGACGCTGGCGGCGACGAACAGCCAGAACGCGATGGCGTATTCGCGCACGGCAAGCGCCCAGAGCAGCACCGGCAGCAAACCGAGGCGGACGAAGGTGATGACGTTCGGTACGGTCAGGATCTGGTTGGATCGCATGGGCCGATTTTACGTGGTGGACACAATTGACGTTTAACGGCTGGTTCGCTAAGTTGCATGGGTTTTTCTGCCCGCCAACAACAACGATAGGAGATATACGCAGATGAAATCCGCCACCCGCTCGCTCTTCGCCGCCCTCGGTTTCGTATCGACCGCCGTCTTTGCGCAAACCGTCTGGGACATGCCGACGCCTTACCCGGCCACCAATTTCCATACCGAAAACATCCAGCAGTTCGCCACCGACGTGGCCACGGCCTCCGGCGGCAAGCTCAAGATCACCGTGCATCCCGGCGGCTCGCTGTTCAAGGCCAACGAGATCAAGCGCGCGGTACAGGGCGGCCAGGCTCAGATCGGCGAAATCCTGCTGTCCGGCTATTCCAATGAAGACCCGGTCTTCGGCGCCGATGGCGTGCCTTTCCTCGCTACCTCCTTCGCCGAATCGAAGAAGCTCTGGCAGGCGCAGAAGCCCGTGCTCGAAGCGAAGCTGGCGAAGCAGGGCATCAAGCTGCTCTACTCGATCCCGTGGCCGCCGCAAGGCATCTTTGCCAAGAACCCGATCAACGCCGCCAGCGACCTCAAGGGCGTGAAGTGGCGCGCCTACAGCCCGCAGACCTCGCGCATCGCCGAACTGGTCGGCGCGCAGCCGGTCACCATCCAGGCCGCCGAACTCTCGCAGGCGCTCGCCACCGGCGCCGTCGGCGCCTTCATGACCTCCGGCGCGACCGGCTTCGACAGCAAGGTCTGGGAACAGGTCAAGAACTTCTACGATGTGCAAGCCTGGTTGCCGAAGAACGCCGTGCTGGCCTCGCAGAAGGCTTTCGACGCGCTCGACAAGGGCGCGCAGGAAGCCGTGCTGAAGGCCGCCGCCGCCGCCGAGGAACGCGGCTGGAAGCTCAGCGAGGACAAGACCAAGTTTTACCTCGGCGAACTGGCCAAGAACGGCATGAACGTCGCGTCGCCTTCGGCCGCGCTCAAGGCCGACCTGGCCAAGGTGGGCGAGACGATGGTCGCCGAATGGGCGAAGGCCGCGGGTGCCGACGGCCAGGCCATCCTGAACGCCTACAAGAAATAACGCACAGCCGTTGAAGCGCCTGCTCGACGGGTTGTACGGCGCCGCCGCCTGGGCGGCGGCGCTGTTCATGATCGGCACGCTGGTCATGATCCTGCTGTCCATCGCCGGACGGCTGTTCGATTTTCACGTGCGCGGCACCGATGCCTATGCCGGCTACTGCATGGCGGCGGCGGCTTTCCTTGCCCTTGCACATACCTTCAAGCGCGGCGAGCACATCCGCGTGACCCTGTTGCTCGACCGTTTCGGCCCGACCGTCCACCGCGTGCTGCAGGTCTGGTCGCATGGCGCCGGCCTCGTGCTGGCCGGTTTGCTGGCCTGGTTCTGCGCGCGGCTGGCGTGGCAGTCCTTCCAGTTCAACGATATCTCGCAGGGCAACGACGCGACGCCGCTGTGGATTCCCCAACTCGCGATGGCGCTCGGCAGCCTCGTCTTCGTCATCGCCATGGCCGACAGCTTTTTCGGTGTGTTGCGTTTTCACGATCCACGGCATCGCGCCGCCGACGCCGAGCCGGTGCGGAGCGAATAAATGGCCCCCCACGCTCGCCATATTCAACAACTGCGTGGCTCGCTGCCCCCCCCGGGGGGGCGGATGCCTCCTTGGGGCGGCCCGGCGGAGGCATCATGGACGGCCTGATCACCTTCGCCCTGATCGTCTTCCTGTTCGCGCTGCTCGGCAGCGGTCTGTGGATCGGCCTCGCGCTGCTCGGCGTCGGCTGGCTCGGCATGGAGCTGTTCACCGCGCGGCCGGCCGGCGATGCGATGGCCGTGACGATCTGGGGTTCCGCCTCGTCATGGACGCTCACCGCGCTGCCGATGTTCCTCTGGATGGGCGAGATCCTCTTCCGCACCAAGCTGTCGGAGGACATGTTCAAGGGCCTCGCGCCCTGGCTCGAGCGCCTGCCCGGCCGCCTGCTGCACACCAACGTGATCGGCTGCACGATCTTCGCGGCGGTGTCCGGGTCGTCGGCCGCGACCTGCGCGACGATCGGCAAGATTTCGCTGCCCGAACTGAGCAAGCGCGGCTATCCCGAAGGCATCGCCATCGGCACGCTGGCCGGCGCGGGCACGCTGGGCCTGCTGATCCCGCCCTCGATCATCATGATCGTTTATGGCGTCGCCGCCGAGGTGTCGATCGCCAAGCTGTTCATCGGCGGCGTGTTGCCGGGCGTACTGCTCGGCCTGCTGTTCATGGGCTGGATCGTCGTCTGGGCACTGCTGCATCGCGGCGCGATCCCGCCCAACACCGACCATACGACGCTGGGCCAGAAGCTTTTCGCCGCGCGCCACCTGATTCCCGTCATGGCCCTGATCGGCATGGTGCTCGGCTCGATCTACACCGGCATCGCCACCGCCACCGAGGCGGCGGCGCTCGGCGTGGTCGGCAGCCTGATCCTCGCCGCGCTGCAGGGCTCGCTCAACTGGAAGACTTTCCACGACAGCCTGCTCGGCGCGACGCGGCTCTACTGCATGATCGCGCTGATCCTCGCCGGCTCGGCCTTCCTCACGCTCTCGATGGGCTACCTCGGCCTGCCGCGTCATCTCGCCGAATGGATCGGCAGCCTCGGCTTGACGCCCTTCGGGCTGCTGTTCGGGCTGATGCTGTTCTACATCGTGCTCGGCTGCTTCCTCGACGGCATCTCGATGGTGGTGCTCACCATCGCCGTGATCCAGCCGACCATCATGGCCGCCGGCATCGACCTGATCTGGTTCGGCGTCTTCCTCGTCGTCGTCGTCGAGATGGCGCAGATCACGCCGCCGGTCGGCTTCAACCTCTTCGTGCTGCAGGGCATGACCGGCCGACAGATCACCTGGATCGCTTGGCAGACGCTGCCAGCCTTCATCCTGATGCTGTGCACCGTCTGGCTGCTCTATGCCGTGCCGGAACTCGTGACCTGGCTGCCAGGCAAGATGGTCTGATGATGCCCGGATTGCTGGAACTGGGCGATGCCGCCCTGACGCTGGAGCTTGGCGATCGCATCGATCCCGCCATCAATGCAAGGGTGATGGCCGCGTGCGACGCGCTCGCCGCGGCTGATCTGCCGGGCATTACCGATCTCGTGCCGACGTACCGTTCGCTGACCGTGCATTTCGACCCGCTGGTCGCCGATCGCGCCGCGCTGGTCGCGCAGCTGTATGCCGCTGCCGCAGCTACGCAAAAGTCGGTGCTCACAGGACGGCACTTCGAGATTCCCGTGCGTTTCGGCGGCGCAGACGGCCCGGATCTGGATGCGGTCGCAACCGCGACCGGCCGCAGCGCGGAGGAAATCGTCGACACGCTCTGCGGCCTCGAACTGCGCGTCTATCTGATCGGCTTCCTGCCCGGCTTTCCCTACCTGGGCGACCTGCCGGAGTGGTTGCGCCTGCCGCGCCGCGCCACGCCGCGCACTGCCGTGCCGTCCAACAGCGTCGCGATCGCCGGCCCGCAGGCGGCGGTCTATCCGTGGCAGAGTCCCGGCGGCTGGCACTTGCTCGGCCGCACGACTGTACAGATGTTCGACGCCAGCAATGCCGAGCGCCCAGCATTGCTTGCCCCCGGCGACACGGTGCGTTTCCGGCGTGTCTAGCGTGCTTGAAGTCCTGTCCTGCCCGGTACCGGCGAGCATCCAGGATCTGGGCCGACGCGGCTACCGTCATTTCGGCGTGCCGGTGTCCGGCGCGCTCGACACCGTGAGTTTCCGCCTCGCCAACGCGCTGGTAGGCAATCCGCCCAACGCCGCGGCGCTCGAAATGCGCCTGACCGGTCCGCGCCTGCGTGCGCAGGCGTCGGTGCGCGTGGCGCTCGCGCACGCGGCGGCGACGATCGAATCCGCCGACGGTGGCCGCAAGCCGCTGCCGGCCTGGCACAGCGCGACGCTGGCGGCCGGCGACATCCTCAAGATCGGCGCGGTGCAGGGCGGCGCGGGCTATCTCGCCGTCGCCGGCGGCTTCGACGTCCCGGTCGTGCTGGGCAGCCGCTCGACCTACGCGCGTGCCGGCTTCGGCCAGCTGTTGCGCGAAGGCATGAGTTTGCCGGTCGGGTCTGCCGACCTCCATGGGCCCGAACTTGCCGTCCCCAATCACGAAACGAGCCGGCATCTTGCCGTCTCGTGTGCGCCGACTTTTTCAGACGGTCCGCTTCGCGTCATTCCCGGTCCGCAGCGGGAAATGTTTACCGACGCGGCTTTCGCCACCTTCATTTCCTCCGACTACACGGTGACGCAGGAAGCCGATCGCATGGGCCTGCGGCTCGCCGGCCCGCGCTTACACCACGTCGCCGGCGCCGATATCGTGTCGGATGCCGTGACGCCCGGCGCGATCCAGGTCCCCGGCGACGGCCGGCCCATCGTGCTGCTCGCCGACTGCCAAAGCGTCGGCGGCTATGCCAAGATCGCCACCGTCATTGCCGCCGACCTGCCGCGCCTCGGGCGCCTGCTGCCTGGGAACGCGATCCGCTTCGCGGCGGTCGACATCGAGACAGCGCTGACCGCGCTGCGCGCGCAGGAAAGCTGGCTCGCGGACACGATCGCCAGACTCAGGCCGCCCGCGACCGGCATCGATCTCGATGCCCTGTACCAATCCAACCTCGTCGATGGAGTCATTCATGCAGACTGAGCAACGCATCAACCTCAACGCCGATCTCGGCGAAAGCTTCGGACCCTGGGTGATGGGCGACGACGACGCGCTGCTCGACGTCGTCACCTCCGCCAACCTCGCCTGCGGCTTCCATGCCGGCGATCCCGACGTGATGCGCCGCACGGTGCGCGCCTGCGTCGCGAAGGGGGTCAGCATCGGCGCGCATCCGGGCTACCACGACCTGCAGGGTTTCGGCCGGCGCGCGCTCAAGCTGTCCCACGCCGAAATCGAGAACCTGATCGCCTATCAGGTCGGCGCGCTGGCCGGCATTGCGGCGCTGGAAGGTGGCCGGGTAACGCATGTCAAGCCGCACGGGGCGCTCAACAACCAGGCCTGCGCCGACGCGGGCATTGCCGCCGCGATCTGCCGTGCGGTGCGCGCGGTCGATCCCGGCCTGATCCTGCTGGCACCGGCCGCTTCGGCGCTGCTGGCAGCCGGACGCGACGCGGGATTGAAGGTGGTCGAAGAAATCTTCGCCGACCGCGCCTATCAGGACGACGGCCAGCTCGCGCCGCGCGGCACGCCCGGCGCGATGGTGCATGGCGCCGGGAAGTGCGCCGCCTACGTGCAGGCGATGCTGGCGGAAGGGGCGCTGATTGCCCTGTCCGGCAAGCGCATCCCGACGGCCATCGGCAGCGTCTGTGTGCATGGCGACGGGGCGGAGGCGGTCGCCGTGGCGCGCCACCTGCGCGGAGCGCTCGAGACGGCTGGCTGGCGGGTGGTGCCGCTGCCCGGTCTCTAACCTCTCAAGGCATTGACGGGAAACCGCAAAACCCGGATAATCCGCGTCCTTTCGCGCTGCAGCATCCTCGAAACATCGAGTGTGGCCGGAGATTGGGGAGTCGCCAAGCTGGTTAAGGCACCGGATTTTGATTCCGGCATGCGTAGGTTCGAATCCTACCTCCCCAGCCAGAATATCGCGGGCAGACTGACACGGTTGCCCGTTTCGCTTCCAGGGACGCCATGGCCTACGACAGTCTGATGGTCTTTACCGGCAACGCCAACCCCAAGTTGGCGTCCGATGTCGCGAAGCGTCTCAACATTTCCGTGGGGCGCGCCAGCGTCGGCCGCTTTTCCGACGGCGAAAGCAATGTCGAGCTGCTCGAGAACGTGCGCGGCAAGGATGTCTTCATCCTCCAGCCGACTTGCGCGCCGGCCAACGACAACCTGATGGAACTGATCATCCTCGCCGATGCGCTCAAGCGTGCTTCGGCCGGACGCATCACCGCCGCCGTGCCCTACTTCGGCTACGCCCGCCAGGATCGCCGCCCGCGTTCCGCGCGCGTGCCGATCGCCGCCAAGGTGGTCGCCAACATGCTGCAGGCCGTCGGCGTGCAGCGCGTCCTCACGGTTGATTTGCATGCCGACCAGATCCAGGGCTTCTTCGACATCCCGGTCGACAACATCTACGCCACGCCGATCCTGCTCGGCGACATCTGGAAGCAGCGTCACGAAGACCTGATGGTCGTCTCGCCCGACGTCGGCGGCGTGCTGCGCGCCCGTGCCGCGGCGAAGCGCCTCGAGACCGACCTGGCCATCATCGACAAGCGCCGTCCGCGCGCCAACGTCTCCGAGGTGATGCACATCATCGGCGACGTGGAAGGCCGCAGCTGCGTGATCATGGACGATATCGTCGATACCGCCGGCACGCTGGTCAAGGCCGCGCGCGCGCTCAAGGAGCACGGTGCCAGGAAAGTGATGGCCTACTGCACGCACCCGGTGCTGTCGGGCAGCGCCATCCCGCGCATCGCCGAATCCGATCTCGACGAACTGGTCGTCACCGACACCATTCCCTTGCGCGACGACGCGCTCGGCTGCGCGAAAATCCGTGTCGTCCCGATTTCCGGCCTGCTGGCCGAAACCATCATCCGCATCAGCAACGAAGAATCCGTCTCGTCGCTGTTCATGGAATAACCCGTTTCATCAACCGTCCGGCCTGGTCGCGGGCAGGACATTTTTCTGGAGTACATCATGCAATTCGAAATCAACGCCAACCAGCGCGAAGTGAAGGGATCGAGTGCGAGCCGCCGCCTTCTTCGCGCCGGCCGGGTTCCCGGCATCATCTACGGTGGTAGCGCCGCCCCCCTGATGGTCGACTTCGACCACAACGAGCTGTATCAGGCGATGCGCAAGGAAGCCTTCCACTCATCGGTCATCAACATGAATGTCGGCGGCGCCAAGCAACTGTGCCTGCTGCGCGACGTGCAGATGCACGCCTATAAGCTGCAGATCAAGCACGTCGACTTCCAGCGCATCGACGCCACCCACGCGATCCACCAGAAGGTGCCGCTGCACTTCGTCAATGCCGACATCGCCCCGGGCGTCAAGCTCGACGGCGGCATGGTGCAGCACGTCATGACCGAACTCGACGTCAAGTGTCTGCCGCTGGACCTGCCCGGGTTCATCGAGGTCGACCTCGGCAATCTCGCCGCCGGCGCCACGCTGCACGTTTCCGAGATCAAGCTGCCCGCGGGTGTCGAAGTCGTTCACCACGGCGAAGGCGACCCGGTGGTCGCCGCGGTCGTGGTGCGCGGTGCCGGCGCATCCTCCGACGAAGTTGTCGAGGCCGCCCCGGTCGAGACTCAGGTCATCACCGAGAAGAAGCCGGAAGCCGCCGCTGCCGCGCCCGAGAAGAAGGGCGAGAAGAAGTAATTGCAACCCGCTTTGCGGCTCATCGTCGGCCTCGGCAATCCGGGGCCCGACTATTCCGAAACCCGGCACAACGCCGGGTTTTGGTTTTGTGAGCGCCTGGCGCGCGAGCTGAACGTCCCGTTCGCGCGCGAATCCCGCTATCAGGGCTTCGTCGCGAAGGCGCGGGTCAACGGCGCCGACTTGTGGCTGCTGATGCCGCAGACCTTCATGAACCGCTCCGGCCTGTCGGTGCAGGCGCTGACGCACTTCTACCGCATCGCGCCGGCCGAGATGCTCGTCGTGCATGACGAACTCGACATCCCGCCCGGCCAGTTGCGCCTCAAGTTCGGCGGCGGGCTCGGCGGCCACAACGGCCTCAAGGACATCACCGCCCATCTCGGCACGCAGGACTATTGGCGCCTGCGCATCGGCATCGGCCATCCGGGCGACCGGAACGACGTGGTGAATTACGTCCTCAAGCCGCCGCGCAAGGAAGAGGCCGACGAGATTGACGCGGCCCTCGACCGCGCGCTGCTGGCCTGGCCGCTGCTCGCAAAGGGCGACCGCAACGCCGCCATGCAAAAGATCAACGCAAAACCCATACAGAAAGAGCAACCATGAGCCTCACCTGCGGCATCGTCGGCCTGCCCAACGTCGGCAAGTCCACCCTCTTCAACGCACTGACCAAGTCGGGCATCGCGGCGGAAAACTATCCCTTCTGCACCATCGAGCCGAATGTCGGCATCGTCGAGGTACCCGATCCGCGGCTGGCCGCATTGTCCAGAATCGTCAAGCCGCAACGCGTCCAGCATGCCATCGTCGAGTTCGTCGACATCGCCGGCCTGGTCGCTGGCGCCAGCAAGGGCGAGGGTCTCGGCAACCAGTTCCTCGCCAACATCCGCGAAACCGACGCGATCGTGCATGTGGTGCGCTGCTTCGCCGACGAGAACGTCGTACACGTCTCCGGCAGTGTCGACCCGTTGCGCGATATCGAGGTGATCGACACCGAGTTGTGTCTCGCCGACCTCGCCACCGTCGAGAAGGCGCTGACGCGCTACTCGAAGCAGGCCAAGGCCGGCGGCGACAAGGAAGCCAAGCTGCTCGTCGATGTGCTGACGAAGTGCATGACGCAACTGAACGAAGCGAAACCGGTGCGCGCGCTCGATCTCTCCAAGGAAGAGTGGAACAACCTGCGCCCCTTCTTCCTGCTCACCGCGAAGCCCGTCTTGTACGCCGCCAACGTCAAGGAAGGCGGCTTCGCGAACAACCCGCACCTCGACGCCGTCATCGCGCATGCGGCCAAGGAAAATGCGGATGTCGTCCCCATCTGCGCCGCCATCGAGGCCGAGATCGCCGACCTGTCCGACGAGGACAAGGAAGTCTTCCTCGCCGACATGGGCCTGCACGAACCGGGCCTCAACCGCCTGATCCGCGCCGCCTACCACCTGCTCGGCCTGCAGACCTACTTCACCGCCGGCGTCAAGGAGGTGCGCGCGTGGACCATCCATCAGGGCGATACCGCGCCGCAGGCCGCGGGCGTGATCCACACCGATTTCGAGCGCGGCTTCATCCGCGCGCAGACCATCGCCTACGACGACTTCATCGCCTGCGGTGGCGAGCAGGGCGCGAAGGAAGCCGGCAAGATGCGCGCCGAAGGCAAGGAATACGTTGTGAAGGATGGCGACGTGCTCAACTTCCTGTTCAACGTCTGATACCACTTTCTGCTACCATATCGCTGTGAAGCGAAAGCACCAGCGCACCCTCGAACTGATCTTCGCCCGGCCGGTATCGGCGAACGTTCGCTGGTCTGACGTTGAAACCCTGTTTCGGGAGTTGGGTGCGGAGATCGCCGAGCGTGAAGGTTCTCGCGTCGAGGTGTTTCTGTTTGGCGTGGTGCGTGTTTTCCATCGGCCGCATCCGTCGCCGGATACGGACAAGGGCGCGGTCGCTGCAGTTCGCAAGTGGCTGGAAGAAAATGGAGTGAAACCATGAACACCATGACGATCAACGGCTACCA
>Ga0172375_10013198_pt1 | contig 10275 bp, 8 predicted proteins | sample LakKiv1m_FD_114537 | JGI IMG/M metagenome (GOLD analysis project Ga0172375, IMG submission 114537) | Freshwater microbial communities from Kabuno Bay, South-Kivu, Congo - kab_092012_11.1m | ecosystem: Environmental > Aquatic > Freshwater > Lake | place: Democratic Republic of the Congo...
CCATATTCCATTACTCTCATACTGGCAGCCAACAAATGCTTAGAGATACACCAGACCTCTCCTTCATAATCTTTAATGATCCTTTTAAGAAGATTCTTACGCATTTCTCTGACCTGCATCAACAGCTCATAATATTTATTGTCCCCTGTTTTAGCTCCTGTAAAAAAGAAATGCTCCTCCATGCTAACTAGGTTCATAATAGCAATGGAAAGATCTTCATCTGAGGACAGATCCATCTTATCCTGTTTTTTCATGGATAAAGTCTTTTGTATGAATTGATCTATTTTGTCTTGTTTGTCTGCCATTTTAATAAACTAAAAAGTAGAAGATTAATGTTAGTAATATTAATACTGTTATTGGAAAAACAACTTTTTGAAAAGGGAACAATACAGCCCCCTGATTTTTCTTCAACAGCATGTTTGAGCCAATTATGCCTGAAATAAAGCCGATTGTTCCTAGAATTATGCCTAATAATACTTTATCCATGCCCCAAAACTTGGAAAAGGGGTCTCCTATTACTCCACTTGAGGCAAAGGGGATGATAACTAAGCCATACATTAGCAAATATACAACGAGTTTGTGGTATTTAAAATTCCACTTTTTCTTTTTCAGCCAATCTATTGTCCATAATGATGTAGAGAGAAGCAGTCCCCCTATCCATAGCCCTGCTATTAAATCGTCTATTCCTAAGTATTCAGCAAAACCAAGGCCAGCACCAACAGCAACTGTACAAACTGGACAAAAGGCCTGGCTTTTTACCAATACACTAAATGGGAAAAGCAAGCTGACAGCAATTATGATAGACATCTCTCTAACCTTCTTGCCACCCAGCTTGTATCCTAAAGCAACTAGGCCGATCATTCCTCCTGTCATTATGGCTATAAAGATCAAAGTATTACGTTTGGCCTCTTCAATGGGAACACCGGTGATCACTGGTGCCAGGGTGGGCTCCACCCCTGTGGGGATAGCCTGTATAGCTCCCAGTACGTCACCTGTTTCGTTAATATTTGTTATTAATGATTCAATTGCTTCTTTTCCAATTATGCATCTGTCATCTACTACTAAAACCGGCAGTTCTATTTGCTCTAGACCATAACCACAGCGCTCTATTTGCCTCTCCATAACATTACCTCTCTCACTCACATCCTGCATCCTTAATTTGATGGAACTATTACCTCCTGCTGCCAACAATTGTTCTTCATATTGAGCACAATTCTCACAAGATGAATCAAAAAATAGATAGCCCCTAAATCTTATCCCCAAAACTATTGTTGAAAGTAATAAGGGAGTAAGAATAAGAAAGAAAAACTTTTTCATGTATTTATTTGAAATTAATACCCAATTCTATCATACCTAAGAATCAAAATTTCTTACGATAGAATTTTCGGTGGTTATTTATTTTAATGATATAATATCCTCTATCCACATATGATCAAAACAGCACTACAGATAAAAACAATAGGCACAATTCTCAAAGAGAGAAGAAAAGAGCTCAAGCTTGAATTAAAACAGGTATCAGAGATTATTAAGATCAGGGTTGACTATCTAGCAGCTTTAGAAGAGGGAAACTATGCCATATTCCCTTCCGAGGTATACCTAAAAGGTTTTTTAAAAAACTACGCTAAATACCTTAACATCTCCACTGAAAAAGCCCTGGCTCTTTACAGAAGAGAGAACGAAAGAAAAGAGAACCCGAATTCCCAATTAGTAAACAAGGAAAACAGTCCAGGTAAACAGTTCGTTTTTACACCAAACAAGATAATTACAATTATTGCTGCACTTTCCATACTGGCGATCGTCCTGTATTTAGGGTCTTTTGTGGGTCAGGTCCTAAGGAAACCAGATCTAAAATTAACTTCCCCTGTTGCCTTTGAAGAAGAAGGTGCGGTCTCGTACAAAACTGACGCCAATAATATTGAATTGGCAGGCAATGTAGAGATCGGATCCAAGCTGACTATAAACGAGACTGAATTAAAATTAAATAATTTTGAGAAATTCAGTAAAGAATTCCCACTTGTAGAAGGACCAAATACTTTCTTGATCAAGGCAGTAAGTCAGTTTGGTAGAGAAAAGATCATTACCCTCACAATTTCTAAAGAAATATCTCTGACCCCCACGCCCACAATTACACCAGCAATAGAATCATTAAAAATTAACATCGAGATTGTTGATCGAGATACTCAGATCACCCTATTTGTTGACGATGAAAAAAGAACAGAAAGGCTTTACAAAGTTGGATCAACTCTGGAATTTGAGGCTAAGGGAAAAATTGAATTACGCTCATCAAGACCTGATTCTCTGAAAGTTATCCTTAATGGAAAGGACGAGGAATTGAGCAGTGTCATAACTGTATGGCGTATTACTACAGATGGAATAGTCAAAGAATAAAATGCTAAAAAGCATAACAAAAAAGGAAAAAGAAATACTTGATTACATTAAAATATCCTCCCAGATCCATGGATATTCCCCATCACTTATTGAGATCAGGGATCATTTTCGCTTAAGCGCAGTATCAACCGTACATGAACATATTTCCAATCTAAAAAGAAAGGGATATATATTAAAAGAAGTTTCTCAAGCCAGGAGTATTAAAATAGTAGATACCGACCCTGTGGATAAGCAATTCATTGAGATACCTATTTCTTTTGAGCTTCATGATGAAAATATTCTCCGTTCCAGTATGGGCCGGGATGTTATCTTCATTCATAACAGCAATCTAAAAGATCAAGGTAGGCATTTTGCCATAAGGATCAACACTCTTACTTATGCTAAAAAGGGCATTAATATAAATGATGTGCTTGTTATAAGAGAATGTAGTAAGTTAGATTTCAAATCCTCTGCTCTAATCTCAATAGGCCAAAACTATTTTCTTGGAGAGATAATTGATCATAAACAAATACCAGCGTTTAAAAAATTCTCAGCCGATGAGTCATTAGTTTTGAAGTTCAAAATTGAAGGGGAAATCATTCTTCTACAAAGAAACTACTCTTTATCCTTGAAATAGAGCACACTGAATTTCTCAGGAACATTATCTACTCCTCCTTTTGAAAAAGGATTACAACGAATAACTCGAACAGTACCTAATATCCCTCCTTTTAACAAGCCGTGCTTTTCTATGGCTTGGTAAGTAAACTCAGAACAGCTCGGATGGAAAACACAAACTCTATAGGAATTCGGGTTGGCCCAAAAGCTATGATCAAAAGAAAAAAGCTTTTGATAGATCTTGATCAAGAGCAGCACCACCCTTTTAGGGAAACTAATAATAAAATTGAATATTTGTTTTATTGTTTTCATAAATTGATATCAAGCATTCTTATCGGAAAGATTTCGGAGATTTTCTTTATTATCTTTGAATACTCCTAATCGATAATTAATATCCCTATGTGGATAAATCTAAATTAAGATCAAAATAATTAAACACTTGCAATCTTGTCCACATTTATGTATCTTATTGTGTATAAACAACCTTCCCCAAGTTGCACTCAAAAAATACGCCCTTATTGGGATGAGGTTTTCTATGCCCATATTATATCTTACTTCTTCACAAAATGGACCTAGCTCAGATCTGGAAAGTTGCACTAGCCCAAATTGAGGTAAAACTGGACTCCCCCGCTCATTTCAAAACCTGGTTTAAAGATACTAATCTATTGGAGATAACTGGGAATAAAGCTGCTATCGGTGTAAAAAACTCTTACACCATGGAATGGCTGCATGATCATCATCATAAACTAATAAAAGAAACTCTTTCCTATGTTCATGGTAAAGAGGTTGAACCATTTTATGTGATCGATAAAAGCCTAGTTAACAAACCCCAGCCTAAAACAAATATTGAGGAAGAGATTAAAAAAGAACCTATGATCGGCTTTATTGCCAATGATGGTAATAATCCCCAGATATCCTTAAGTATTAAAAGAGCTAACCTCAAAGATGACTATAATTTCCAAAACTATATCGTCGGCTCCTCTAACAAGATGGCTCATGCCGCTGCAGTTGGAGTATCAAAACAACCAGGAGATGTTTACAATCCTTTATTCATCTATGGAAAAACAGGTGTAGGTAAAACCCATTTAGGACAAGCTGTGGCCAGACAAGTATTAGAGCATGACTATACAAAGAAAATCTTGTATCTTCCTTGCGAAGGTTTTTTAAATGATATGGTCAAATCCATTAAAATGGGTAAGACTTTGGACTTTAGGTCCAAGTATAGAAATTTAGACATCTTAATAATTGATGATATTCAATTTATTTCCAAATGGCAGGAGACTCAGAATGAGTTCTTTAACACTTTCAACGTGCTGCATAATGACAAGAAACAGATAATCCTTATCTCAGACAGACCTCCTCATGAGATCACTGGTATTGAAGAAAGGCTTAGATCAAGGTTCCAAGGTGGTATTACTGTGGATGTGGGCCAACCAGATTATGAAATGAGGCTAGCTATCATTGAACACAAGGCTCAAAGAATGGGCTTATCAATAGATCCAAGAGTCTATGAATTCGTAGCCAAACTGGTTGAGGATAATATCAGGGAACTAGAAGGAGCTTTAAGAAAAGTTGCACTATACCAGTCTATGTTCGGTCCTCAAATATCCTATGAAGAGGTAGAGAAAATGCTAGGTAAAGATAAAAAAAGTAGACGTATGAAAGTTAAAGTACCTCTGATTCTGAAACGCGTTGCCAAAGAATTCGATCTAACTGTCAAAGATATTAAAAGTGAAAAGAGAACAGCTCAGATCGCCTTTGCCAGACAAGTGGCTATGTTCATTTTAAGAGAAGATTTCGGTTTCAAGCTGGAACAGATAGCTGCGTATCTGGAGAAGAAGGATCATACAACAGTAATGCATGCCGTTGATAAGATAAAGAGTAAATTAATGATCGATGAAGGTTTTAGAGCTCAAATGGATGCTTTAAGAGATAATATTATGAACGATAATGAACTTTAAAAAGTTATCCGGAAAATATGACCAAAAAGCAGTGTGTGGATCCATGTCTGACATCGCGTATTTTGTTAATAGATAAGTGTTTTGACAATTCTCAAAATCATACACAAAGCTACTTTTAAGGAATAATTAATTTAGATAAGGAAAATAAAAGAAAGATCATGATAGTATTCCAGAAGAAATTCGCAAGAAAAAATTTAAAGAATCATAAGTCAGCTGTAGCGATCCAGATGACTATCCACATATCTACATCCTATACTTATACTAATACTATTTATTAATATATAATTTATTATTATTACAACTCATTATGAAGATCTCAGTACTACAAGAAAATCTCGCAAAGGCCCTTCTATTTGTTAATCGCGCTGTATCGGTCAGACCGAACATCCCTGTTCTTGCTAATGTCTTACTGGAAGCAGATAAAGGTAAGATCAAATTGTCAGCTACCAATCTGGAAGTAGGTATCGCAACGTGGATAGGTGCAGAGGTTGCCGAGGCTGGTAAATTAACAGTGTCCGCCAAATTACTTACTGAGTTTGTAAATTCCTTGAAGAAAGGAAAGCTGGACATGTATGAGGCCGAACAAATGTTTGAGGTTAATTTTGTGGATAATCGGGCACAGTTCTTTATCATACCAGCAGAGGACTTTCCCAAGGTTCCTGAAGCAGAGGGAGAAATTTTGATGGAGATAAACGCCTTAGAGCTGGCCGATGCCATAGCTAAGACCTCCTTCTCTGCCGGTGTGGATGAGTCTCGACCAGTATTAACCGGAGTATTGATGATAGCCAAAGAAAAGGAATTGACTTTAGTTGGTGTGGACGGGTTTAGACTCTCAAGAAAGATCTTGCAAATGGATAAGGTCATTAAGCAAGACGAATTCAAAGAAATAGTTCCTGCCAAAAGTTTAATTGAAGTAGAAAAATTGATCAGAGAAGTTGCCGATGAGAAAATGACCGTCTCAATATATTACTTAGGGGCTAAAAATCAATTACTTTTTAAGATAGGTGATCTGGAATTTTCAACCAGATTAATTGAAGGAGATTTTCCAGATTATGAAAAGATCATTCCTACCGAGAACATTGTTAAGTTCATAGTAGCTCGAGATGAGCTTGTTAATGTGATCAAGATAGCTTCCATATTTGCCAGGAATGTTATTGGCAATAAGACAAGATTCAGAATAGAGCCTGATCAGAAGAAGCTTAGCTTGTCGGCAAGTGTGATAGATATAGGCAAAAATGAGAGCAAGATAGAGCTAGAGGAGTCCATGGGTGAAGAATTTGAGACAGGATACAACATTAAGTTTTTAAACGATATGGTCAATGCAATTAAGGGGAAGAAAATTGAATTTCAAAGTAAAGGTCCTCAATCCCCTGGTGTCTTTTTAGACCCTGATGATAAGGACTATATTCATATAATCATGCCTATGAGGCTCGAATAATTATTATTATCTTCTTATGATTGACTCAATACCACAGCCAGCTCAAAGTCCTGAGATAATGAGAATGGGAGCAGATTATGATAGACTTCCTGTAGGATTGGCAAATTTAAAAATTGATATTGCCAATAGGAGCCTATTATTTAGTGGTATGAACACTGCCTGTTTACAATTGATGCAACCTCCTCAAGCAGCAGAGCCATTATATGCCCCTATTAATAATTCACTTACCGAGAGAATGAAGGTCTTTACTGGGGGAGATTTGAGAGAAGACGCCGCCGCTATTATGATAGACCATCATCTTGCTCTGGTTAAAGCTGCTCTAGAGGCAGACTCAGCCCAAGGAACCAAAGAAATCATATACGAATTAGGTACACGCGTGATAAGAGAAAGATTCCTAGCCCTACATCCAGGTGCGAATGGATCGGTAGATGTTCTAGTGCAGTTAGAAGACTATGGAGCAGAACTTAATGTTTTAAGAGAGGCTGTCAAAGGTAAGGCTGACAGTTTGACTGGTCTTTATGACAGGGAGTATTTGATCTCTCAAATTGACGAGGCTATTAAAAGCGGAAAACAATTTGCTCTTCTTTTCGCGGATATTGATTTCTTTAAGGATGTTAATGAAGAGCATGGGCATGTGGCAGGAGATGATTTGCTTATTCAGTTAGCTGGGAAAGTAAATTCTTGTGTACGCGCAAGCGGAGCTAGCGATCTAAGACTTAGAGAGCTATATGCTACAGCGCAAAAAATGAAAATCCTTCAGCCCGAAAGCTCTCCCCTACTTGTAGATACTACAATTCAGGATGGAGACCATAGAGCTAAAGGTCCCGGGGGTGATAATGATGTGCTTTTATTTCCAGCTGAACCGGGACGTATAGGAGGAGATGAGTTTCTACTATTTCTTCCTAACCTCTTACCTCAATCGGTTGAGGCAGTAAGACAAAGGGTTGAGAAGGCTGTAGAGACTATTCAAATTGGAGGCGACCCAGAAGCACATCTTCAAATCTCGATAGATGGGATTCATTCCTCTGAAATATTAGCTCTTGCCAAAGGCGAGCCTATGAGCGCAGAGCAAATGATTGATGCTGCCGATAACGCTATGTATATGAGGAAGCTGAGAAGGCATTTACAAAATTACGAAGAAAGAGTTAAAGCACTATTAATAAAACAGGGACCAGTTGAGGCTAGTCCAGATAGAACCGAGGAGATTGATAGTATTATTAAGGGGATACGTTTAACCGCTGAAACATCCTTTAGGATGTTGGACAGCTATGAAGGGCTTAGCAGGAAAAGGCTGCAGACGATTTTGAACGTGGCTTTAACCTCAATGCTTAATGATGTCCTGTTCGTTAATTTTGCTTATGACAATATATTTAATGGAGAAGGAGTTGATATTCACGATCTGCCCAATATGAGAGATCATGTTTTAGACATAGGGATGGTTATTAGAGAGATGGGGCCAATTATTGGAGGCAATACAATTTTAAACAACAACGTTACCAGAGAGTTGAGAACCTTCCAATCGGGAAAGGGAGAAAGAAAGTGGGGAGATCTCTCTGATGAGGCAAAACTCGCCTTCTTACTTTTTAGGCAACATATTCATTTTTCAATTCAACCAATGACTCATCCGAACAATTCGCTTATTGAAGAAATAGATAAGATTGTTGACCCAGCAGATCCAATGGTAATCAAGTTCAAGGAGTTAATCTCAATCCAGGAAACCTAAACGGTGAGGAATCTAATTATTGCTATAGTCTTCTTTGTTCTAAACTCTTATTGGGTTAGTGTAGATAATACTATTCCTGCAATAGGTGACGATGCCAGATTCCTCCATGAGAGCGCCATGATGACACAAGTGTTGAGTAGTGGGGATTTAGATCAAATTTCTTCAAAATGGCAAACTCTTTTTATTGAAGATACAACCAGCGTTCCCAGAACTCCCCTCTTTACCTTAACCGCCCTACCAGCTTTTCTTAATGCAGGATTCAATGAGGATGCCGCCCTTATCAGCAATATTGCTGTAACAGCCCTTACATCTCTAGTATTAGCTTTCTTCGTTAAGGAATTGTTTGGTCACAAGAGCTATAACGAGACATTGGCTACTTTTAGTGTGATAATTTTTAATCTAATGCCGGCAACCTATGGCTTTTCTAGACTTTACATGTCTGAAATGCTGCAGGCCTTTTTTGTTCTGTTAATAGCGCTGTCATATTTGAAATTCAGACATGATCTGAAGTATTGGCAATATTTTTTACTTGGAGTGCTCTGGGGATTGGCTTTGCTGTTAAGAGTCCTAATGCCAGTCTATTTATTAGTGCCCACTATCTTCTTCATTATCTGGCAACTTGAGCTTAAAAAGCCAAGATTTAGATATTTAATGGGGTTATTGATATTAATAATCCCGGCATTAGTATTAGCCTCAACCTGGTATTTACCAAATTTCTCGCAATATTTTAACTTCGTAGGAGACACATCCATGGGTGAGATTGCGGGCGTTACTTCACTTGGGCCTGTATTATCTCCAATCACATGGCTTAAATTCTGGAAAGTAATATTAACTTGGCACTTTGGTTGGCCTTTATTAGCATTTGCTTCGGTGGCAATGATCGTGTTCGTTTTGAAGCAGTCCTCTCTTGGGATTTTTAAATCCTTTTTAAGAGATAAGATGGTGGACTTATTGAAGGAGAATTTTTCTATTGAGAATAGGAAGCAGGTTTACAATGCCAAGCTATTTCTTACCCTGTCTTTTATCCCAGCATTAGTAATAACAACTGCGAGTCTGAACAAAACAGCCAGATACTTCTTCCCTGTTGAGCCTTTTATTATCGTTTTATTTGCCTACTTTCTGTATAAAGTGTGGGATAGCAATCTGGTAATAGCCAAACTATATATCATTATCGGAATGCTTTTTATCTCTATCCCTTTTATTAGCTCATTAGTCCCTACCTTCCCGAGCCTGCCTTACACCAACCTAATGTATTCTTCAGCTCAATACCAGTCGGAGGATAAGGATCTTGCTAAATACGAGTTTGTCTTGGAATCACTTTCCAAGCTGCAGGGCGCCTACTATATCCTTCCAGAAACCGTTGATTTCAATGATGCCGCATTGATATGGAGGGGAACCCAAAAAGGATTGCACATTAAAAGCATAGGAGAGTTCTCGTTGTACAATACATTTGAGCAGGGTTTGCAAAAGATCTCGCAAGCAGATATTGTAATACTTCAGAACAATGCCGTTCTTTTAGACATGTATCAGGATAAATATCTGCAACTAGCACAGGCTTTAAAGCAAGATGGGAGTTTAACTCAGATAGGATCCCACACCTTTGAGGACGGGATCATAATCGAAATATATTTAAGGAATAATAACCATGGAACCTAACATCACAGTTAAAAGATTGGACTCTGAGTCGTTAGATATTTGGAATGATTTTGTGAATAATTCAAGATGGGGCGATATTTTGCAATTTTGGCAATGGGGAGACACCAAAAAGGTGGAGGGCTGGAAACCAATAAGGATAGGAATATTCGAAGGCACAGAGTTGATCCTGGCGGCTCAATGTTTAGTCAAAGAGGCCGGGGTCTTAGGTAAATATATATATATACCCCATGGCCCTGTATTCCATTCAATTGCCGGATTAAAAAAATCTATTAAGTTGTTTAAGACTGAGTTACTTAAGATCGCTTCTGAAGAAGAAGGATTTGCCATTGAAATTGAACCTAAGATAGGTCAATTACCAGAAGACCTGTTAGAATCCCCAATTGTATCTGAGAACCTTCAGTTTTTGATCGATCCTGCAATACTGAAATTGTTTGAAGCTAATGGTTTTAAAATATCAGGCAGGAATATGCAGCCTAAGTATAAGTTGTTCTATGATCTTGATCAATCTGAGGAAG
>Ga0172375_10013199_pt1 | contig 10274 bp, 16 predicted proteins | sample LakKiv1m_FD_114537 | JGI IMG/M metagenome (GOLD analysis project Ga0172375, IMG submission 114537) | Freshwater microbial communities from Kabuno Bay, South-Kivu, Congo - kab_092012_11.1m | ecosystem: Environmental > Aquatic > Freshwater > Lake | place: Democratic Republic of the Congo...
ATATTGCTTGATCGCCGAGGGGTTGGCAAGATGGACTTTGTAGCCGTTGTCCATTAATCCATCTACCAGCCAGTACCAGTTGAATGTCGACTCAACAGCAATGCCCACCAGATCCTTACGATACGGTTTTAATAAGTTCAATATTTTGGGAAGCTCATTCGGTAACTTTTTCCTCAAGACCTTTTTCTCACTTTTGTCCATAATCCCGAACCAACTGTTGTTGGAATGTAAATCCACTTATATTATCCCTTTATTTCACTTTCCATTATATTTCTCCTTATTTCCCCAGATTCTTCAGCCAGTTCATCAGCCCTGCATTGCTTTGCCATTCCGGCATTTTATCCGATATTACATTGTTATTATTTTTTTCCAAAGCTTTTCTTTTCATTTCGCTATCGAATATTTATAACCAAGAGTTCTTTTCTGTTCCACAAAAGCCTCCAATAGTTCCCTGAATTCACCGACAAACGGTTTTTCTGCCTTAGGCATTAGAACACCTCCGTGCCTTTGTTCCAGTCAAACGGTGGGGGTTCCAACGAGCATGTCCTGAGTTGATTGACATCAATCTTTAAATAGACAGATGTAGATTCCGTGTTTGTATGACCCAGCACTTCCGATATGACCGGCAAAGGAGTGTTTTCTTCCAGGAGGGCACTTGCAAGGCTGTGACGAAGTGCATGAGGGCCGTGTTTTTTACCGTCTTGAATTTTTATGCCTGCCGTACGCATATGCTGGGTAACAATGCTATGCAGGGTAGGTGCTTGCAGTTTTCCCATAGGAGGAGCTAAACGCAGAAAAATCGTATTGGTGAATTCATAGTCTGGTCTGGCATACTTAAGATAATCAATAATCGCCAGCCCTACGTCCTCCAGCAGCGGAAGGACAATCGGTTCTTCTGTTTTCTTCAGTAGTAATTCAATGGTGTTGGTTTCCCACTTCAGGTTATTAAAGTTATTAAAGGACAAATCGCATATGTCTTGTGCCCGCAATCCCAATCTTGCAGCAATCAGTATTATGGCATAATCACGTTTCCCCTTCGGGTTTCCCCTGTCAATTGATTTTAAAATGGTTTCAACGTCCTCTTTTGGATATGCGGAAGGAACTTTTGTCCTCTGTCTATACCCGTCATGCGGAACAATATATGCGAAGTCCCTGGATATAAATCCGTTCTGGAACAGGTAATGAAAGAACGTACGCAGCGAGCATAGTGTGTTATGAATTACAGAGGGTGAATATCGGGTAAAAGTATCTATGAATCCTAAAACCACAATTTCATCCATGTTACGTATGTCGGCAATTCCACGGCTGCTCAGGTAATCAGAGAACCTGCCGCGGTATATCTCATATGACTTCAGTGTATCTTCCGAATGACCGTCAGCTCTTTTTTTGTTGATATACTCTTGGAACAACATTTGAAGCTGTGGATGGTAAGTACGTATTGCCTGCTTAGTTCTGGGAAAGATAATTCCATGCAGCAGGTAATCAGTAAGTAAATTGATTGCTCTGGCACAATGCTTTTTTTTAGAATCAAGTTCCTTATATACGGTTATCCCATATCCCGCTTCCAGGAAATTCATTCCGGTTTTAGCAGTAAAGATTGTTTTGCCGTTACGAATCATGTAATCCGTCAGATGATTCCATACTGTGGCAAATCCCCGGATACATGAATCTGAATACCGGGCATTTTTCAACTCAACTTTTACCTTGTCAATTAATTCAGTGAACTCCATTCCTTGATGATCCATTAATACCTCCAACCTGTTTTTTTTCGGCACTGACGTGTCGGTTATAAAGATTGGAGTATAATGTAAAGTTTATTCAATCAGAGAATGTAAAATAGCCTTAAAAAGCTGTGAGTTTTACAAGGTGACATGCCGCCAACTTTCCATTATCCCTAACTTTCCATTACCTTTCGTCTGAGGAACTTCCCGGACGGCATGCAATTGGTTTGCAGTTATAATGTGTGATAAACGCAGTGAATGCGGGATTAAAGACAGGCTTGCCGCATTCCCATCTGAGCACAATTGTTTTTTCGTTATCATAGAGGCACTCCCTCGGTACTCCGCCAAAATACTGAAATGTATCTTGATGCCGACGGATAAGGCTATAGAAGTCATGGCGTACCGTAAAGTCGATATATTGCCGTCTTGAGAAGCACAGTATATTAGGAGAAACACTGCACCTGGCATTTGCCGGTAAGCGTAAAATTGACTGTATAAGGGCTCCAATCCATTTGACCCTGGCGCCCTGGTTCCGTTTCAAACCGGCTCCCTCTGGGACGCCCTGAGCTTCGTCAGTGTCTCTCTCAGAATGCTGATCCCTCCAGTATAGCCCGCTTCCTTCAACTCCTCATAAATGCGCAGGCCTGTAATATAAGGGTATTTCTCAAGAAGCTTTTTTATTTCAGGCTCGAAGGCGTCCAGCTTGCTTGCCCGTTTCAACTTTTTCTTAAGGACATCATGACCATTGTTGCGCCCATCATCATGCGTCCTGAGTATTCTCCGTATGGTATTGCGCCCTATTTGAAACTGTCTTTGCAGCTCACGGATCGACCAGCCTTCGTTATGCATTGTGATCAGTGTATGCTCAAGCTCGCTACGATCGCGTATGAATTTCATCGATCTCCGCCGAGAATCTGTACTGCCTCCTGAGCAGCGCCTACTGCCCGGGATATGAACTCCGAAAGTTCCCTTCTTTTTCCGGGGCTGATCTTCTTAAACCCCTCTGAAACGGACTTGCAGATGCCATACATCGCTATGAGTTTGGCCTGAAATCCCACTGGCTTTGACTGTTTCGGTTCGATAATCTCCCACGGGGCCGATAGTAACGTATGATGTTCCCATCTCGGGCGACACAGCAGGTGCGTTATCAGCTTCGCTGTTTCCCTTGTTGAGAGTCGGTGCTTTAAGATAGTATCTGCAACCGCCTTTTGGTTGCCGCGCGGCAACTTCGTCAACTCCCGTCCGGCAATGACCGATATCAATCTCAGCCTTATATCTTCTTGCACCTCTTCGCTCAATCTTTCGATCAGCGATATCCTCCGGCTTACCCAACTTTTATTCCTGCCCAGTAAGGTCGCGATCTCTATCTGCAAAGCACCAAAGCCTCTTCAATTTCGGTTATTGAGCCGCCAGCACGATTTAACTGTATGATGGCCGCCTTGCAGGCGCGCACACTAACTTCCGTCGTCTTGGCTCGCAACACAGGTTTGTTCAATCGCCTGCAGGCTCTTAGTCGTTTGAACCCATCTATAAGCTCGTAACCGCTTCCGCCCTTTACACAAACCACCGGCGCTAGCTGCCCATACATCTGTATCGACTTTACCATGGCTGTGTCTGCGCGGGGATTTACTAGCCGATATATCCCGTATTTTTCACCTATACCAGATACTGCTATTTCCTCGATCGCAGCTTCTTCTTCCATTTTTGAAAAGATTACATCGGCTACCGAGACAAAAGCTATAAAGTCCTCTCTTTGCAATCATGGCCCCTGTACTGCAATAGAGCAACCGCTTGATATAACGTCGATTTTTACGATGAGCTCGTCCATCTTTGCAATCACACCATTGCAAAGAGGCATAAGACGGTAACACCCTGAAGATATGATGTTTTCTGCCCCTGATGCGTCCATCTTTGCAATTTGCGGCTTTGATCGCCTTCGCCGATTGCGCTCCCTCTGTAAAATTCGGTTCCGTTCAGCATACCCATGGTTCCGCTTGCGATACTCCTTCCAATAACCTTTATTCCTGCTGCACCATTCCTTCTGGGCAGCAGCTTGGTTGTCTCGATACTCACGGTCGTTTGCCAGTTTCTCCTTCTGCCATTTTTTTTTCCTCGTCTTCTGGCATTCAGAATCACTACAATACTGCTGATTACACACTATAGGCCGTGGGATAAATATCCTCTTGTAGCAGGCGCACATCTTCTCCATATTCCCTCCACATCTACGTCGATAAGAAAATCATGGAATATTTTAGAGAAGTAAAAACATCGCCTGGTGTACTGCTACTCAAGAAAAAATTACTGCTTATTGAACTATCTGGTGGGTTCCTTATTCGGTGATGATACTATCATTAAAAAACCGGCTAAACGGGTCCATATTTCGGCGATGGGTGGGTCCATTACTGGCCGGTGCTAACACCATGTGGGAAACCGCATTGCAGATGTGCAGATGGCCATGGACATGGGCCAAAATATTATTTGTCGGTAAGCCACTCGGGCAGAAGACCGGAACTGGAATATGTACCCGGAGATTATGCCCAACAAGTAGAACAGTTTCTTTCAAACTTCAAAAAGGCAAAACAACTCCTGGAAGAAATAAGCAACATCAACCGGGAAATTCTCCGGCGCAGAGAACAATTGTAGAACAGGGTAATGGATATTATTACCAATCTCTCTATCGATACAAAGGCAATTGGCTGCTTGGTAGCCAATATGATTTGGGATTTCCTAAAGGACAATCGATTAGAGGAAGAGGGAAATGATATCCAAAATTCAGAATCATCACAGAGAGAAGTCGGCTTACATCTATCTCCGTCAGTCAACTATGGGGCAGGTACGCCACCATCAGGAGAGCACAGAACGTCAGTATGCCCTGAAGGAGAGAGCCTTAGAACTTGGCTGGACTCCGGGAATGATTCGGGTTATCGATTCGGATCTGGGGATATCGGGAACGCAAATGGGCAACCGGCAAGGCTTCAGGACCTTGGTGGCAGAGGTTTCTCTGAAACAGGTTGGAGCAGTATTTGCTCTGGAAGCATCCCGGTTATCACGTTCCAATACGGACTGGCATCGATTAATAGAGCTGTGCTCCATTACCGACACCCTTATTATAGACGAAGACGGTTGTTACAATCCTGCCGATTTCAACGATCAACTCCTTTTGGGTTTGAAAGGAACAATGTCCCAGGCAGAACTGCACTTCTTACGCACCCGCCTCCTGGGCGGCAAGACCAACAAAGCAAAGAAGGAGAAACTAAGATTTCCACTTCCTGTCGGCTTCTGTTATGACGAAGAGGATAATATTGTGCTGGACCCTGATGAGGAAGTTAGAGGTGTTGTGGAGTTGCTGTTTTCAACATTTAGACAGACGGGCAGCGCTTACAGCGTTGTGCATAAGTTTGCTAAAAGCAATATTAAATTTCCAAAACGCTCCTATGGGGGAATATGGAATGGCAGACTCATTTGGGGACAGTTAACCCATGGCCGTGTTCTTGGAATCCTTAAAAACCCATCTTATGCAGGGGTCTATGTCTATGGCCGTTACAAATACGCAAAAAAAAAATTGTCAGATGGCAATATTGCAAACAAGGTAGAGAGAATGCCGATGGATTCATGGCAGGTTACCATAAAAGATCACCACAAGGGCTATATCAGTTGGGATGAATTCCTTGACAACCAGAAAATATTTGTACAGAATCAGACCAATGGTGAAGAGACCTTGCTAAGCGGTTCGGCCAGAGAGGGACTGGCGCTTCTAGGACAAGGAGGGCTTCCCCAGTTGATAGCACATCTTTCTATCCGTGTCGCCGCTGATACCCCGCCACTGCTCTCTTACCCTTTAGCCAGTTTGTGTAACCGAGTTCTGCCTTCGCCCAAAATTGACAGGCTCGGCCAGTGGAAACTCAACTTTTACGAGGCTACATTTACGTTCACGTTAGTTACGACCCGAATATTTGCTCGCCAGTCTTATACTGACTTTGTCGATGGGCTTCAGAAGGCAATGTTTCCACCACCCCCTGCCATCCAAGCTACATGGCTCTGGCTTTTACCATGACGGAACTTCCACCCGTGAGAAGCGCTACCCTTTGCTGGGCACGCCAAGATTCAAGACTTGACCCCAATCACCCCAATCGCACAGACGGTTATAGCAATCAACCTGAGTGATTGAAATACCCACTTTTAATTTAGAAAACATTATATGCTCAGCAAAAATAAGGAGGAAACCCTGGAATTGGAAAGTTACTTTGACTTTATTGATGACAAGTGTATTCGTCTGAAAGGGACACGCATCGGTATCGAGACGATCCTGCAGGACTATGAACTGGGGGCTACACAAGAGGAGATCTTAATCAGATATCCCACTTTGTCTTTACAGCAGGCGTATGCTGCCATCACCTACTACTTGGCTAACCGGACAAGTAGTCGATGCCTATCTGAAAGGGTGATACGGCAAAAGGAGGAGGCCTGGGAGGAACAGCAGCATCACCCGTCCGAGTTTGTGCGGTCATTGCGTGGACGACTCGAGCATAAGCGACAGATGCTTTTAAAGGAGAGACAGCAGTCTATTGCTGTGACTTCATGAGACCACGTTTTCTCCTTGATGAACACGTGAACCGGGCCATCCAACGTTAACTCCGTCGGCTGGATCCAGGTATTGATGTGTTGGCTATCAATGATCCAGATGCACCGCCGGCAGGGACATCCGGTTCTGACATTCTTTTCTGGACAGAGAAAAGCGGCTATATTCTGGTGACAGAAAACCGTAGTACTATACCAGGACATCTGGCTGGAATATATTGCTGCTGGTAGGCACATCCCTGGCATTTTCTGGATTAGGTCGCACGCTAGCCTCCATTCAATAATTGAGGAGCTTTACCTAATTTGGGCGGTATCTACCGCTGATGAATATGAAGGTCGTACCTTGTTCATTCCACTATAATTGGGATAAATCGGAAGTGGCAGAAGATTATAAAAGAGTATTATTGGGAGTAGGATTTGGGGAATTAAGGGAAGAGCAGAGAGGATTAAAATGTATTTTGTAGGTTTGACCCCAAAGCTTTTTCAAATATACCACTAAACAAATTTCCCACTATACTAAAATGACTATACTACTAAACAAATTTCCTACTATACTACTATGACTACAGTCATTAAAGTTGAAAATCTCTGGAAACAATACCGCTACGGCATTATCAGCCACAGAACTCTGCACAAAGACCTCCAGAGCTGGTGGGCCAGGAAACGCGGCAAACCCGACCCCAACACCCGCATCGGCGATGAGCAAAGCGCGATGAGCAAAGCGCGTAACCCTATGCGCTCTGCGCCATGCGCTATGCAGGGTGATGTTGACGCTATGCCCTCTGCGCCATGCGCTATGCAGTCTGTTGGTGGCGCTATGCGAGGAAGCGAAGCTGACGACAGATTTTGGGCCCTCCGTGACAATTCTTTTGAGGTAAAGCAAGGCGAAATCCTCGGCATCATTGGCAAGAACGGGGCGGGAAAGTCTACGCTCCTCAAGATCATGTCGAAAGTCACTACGCCAACGAGAGGACAGATCAAAATCAAAGGCCGGGTGGCGAGTCTCTTGGAGGTGGATACCGGGTTTCATCCTGAACTGACGGGAAGAGAGAATATTTATCTTAACGGTGCCATCCTGGGGATGAGCAAGGCCGAGATAAAGAAAAAATTTGATGAGATTGTGGCCTTTGCTGAGGTAGAGAAATTCATTGATACACCGGTCAAGCGCTATTCCAGCGGCATGTATGTGCGATTGGCCTTCGCTGTGGCTGCGCACCTTGAGCCAGGGATACATGGATCAAGACCCACTTTGTCAATCCCAAATCATAAAGAGTTAGCCCCGGGGTTATTGCGCAGGCTGATAAGGAAAAATGGCTTAACTGTTGATGAATTCTTGAAAGCAAAATAATAATGTGAGTAAAGATATGAAATGGCGGGTTGCCAGGTTTTTGGCTTGTTGCTTACGGCTTGCCGGCTTGAATGTCAAATGTTGAGACGCGACCCCTATCTAAACTCCTTGCTTGTTAGCTCACAAATGTCAATAAACAAGTCTGACTCCGATAACAATGTGACTCCGATAAGACCCAATGAGTGGGTAATTCCCCCTTAATAAAGGGGGTAGGGGGGTTGTTTCCCCCAATCCAACCCTCAATTGCCATTAAAACATTGTTCATGACACTTTTCCCTTCTGTTCATGATAGACTATTTTGGATATGTTTATTATGAGTAATCTGATTTTAGGAGGATCGCTTTAATGGAAACCATTACCATAAGCCGTAATGAGCTTAAAAAATTAATGCGGGAAACATTTATTGATGTTTTAACTAACAGAAAGGATTTAGTAGAAGACGCTGTAATAGAAGCCCTTGAGGATATTGGATTGGGTATCGCAATGGAAGAAGGACGAACTGGTGAATATATAGATGAGAAAGAGTTCATACGAAAACTGGACAGTAAAGTCAAAAGTGCAAAGTGAAATTCAGGATAGAAAAGTCATTTGACAAAGATGTTGATAAAATTGAAGACAAGAAATTATTGAAGAAATTACGAACTTTTATTTCCATAATTAAAAATACCGAAACTATCCATCAAATACCACATATAAAGAAAATTGAAGGTTATGCTTCATTTTACCGGATAAAAATTGGTGACTATCGATTAGGCATGGAAGCGGTCTCGAATAAAGAAGTAGTACTCATAAGATTTTTACACAGAAAAGACATTTACAGATATTTTCCGAAGAAAAGATAGGGAAAAGATAGGGATAAGAGTTTGAAAAATAGAACCGTCCCCTTTTCCACTCCCTATTCGCAACAAGAGAGGAGCAAAACGATAATTAGTCCAGCACTACCTGATAACCTGATAACCACTACCTGATTCCCTGATTATCTGATATCCAGCTAATTGCTCACTTCCAATCCAGAGGATTAAATTTAGTGAAACCAGATAAATGCGTTTCGTGCAAGAAACAAGACCTGACCCCCTATCCTATCCTATCCGCTATCTGTGCAGAGATATTTATAAAAAGCATATGCAAGGCGCAGATTTAGATGTATTAATCGACATATACGATAAAGCAGGAAGGCAATTATATAATCTTTCGAAGGCATGGTCGAAGTTTAAAGACGAACGACGTGACCGACAAACGAAACCGGCATCGTAACCGACAGACGATAAACGATTTGTAAAAGCCGAAACGGGCCTCGTAACCGTAACCGAAAGACGAGTTTTAAAAAATGAGTGACGTTGTCATAAAAGTCGAAAACCTCTGGAAACAATACCGCTACGGCATCATCAGCCACAGAACCCTGCACAAAGACCTCCAGAGCTGGTGGGCCAGGAGACGCGGCAAAGAAGACCCGAACTCCCGAATTGGCGATGAGCAAAGCGCGATGAGCAAAGCGCGTAACCCTATGCGCTCTGCCCCATGCGCTATGCAGTCTGTTGGTGACGCTATGCGAGGAAGCGAAGCTGACGACAGATTTTGGGCGCTCCGCGACATTTCCTTCGAAGTCAAGCAGGGCGAAATCCTGGGCATCATCGGTCGCAACGGAGCAGGGAAATCAACACTCCTGAAGATTCTTTCAAAGGTTACTACTCCGACGAGGGGGCAGATAAAGATCAAGGGGCGTATCGCCAGTCTGCTTGAAGTGGGCACAGGTTTTCATCCTGAATTGACGGGAAGGGAAAATGTTTTCTTGAATGGCGCTATTTTGGGGATGAGTAAGGCAGATCTCAGAAAGAAATTTGATGAAATTGTGGCATTCGCTGAAGTTGAAAAGTTTATTGATACACCGGTCAAACGTTATTCCTCAGGTATGTACGTGCGGCTGGCCAGAGATACTTTTAGTGAAATAAGAAAGGCGGGCAGAAGGCCTAAAATATAAACCCGTCCCCGATTTGATTTTCAATAATCAAGAACAGTTCAAGAATAACCTCGTGATCCTTTCAGAAAAACGTGTCAAATAGATACGAACCGCATAAATACTGATCACGCTAATGAGCTTTCATGTTGAATGTTGAGAGGCGACCCCACTTGTCCTTGTCCCGACCTCTCCTAAAATTTACTGATGAACCTTAACAATGTTATGGTATAATTTTATTTGAACAGCTTTAGAATTTCGATTCTAAAATAATGAAAGGGATGTTTCTTAATTGTGAAAACTATATCTGTTGAAATACCAGAAAGTATATCTCTTTCTATAAAAATTCCTGAATCAGAGCTAAGAGGACGTCTAAAAGTGGAATTAGCCATTCGTTTATATCAAAAGAGGATATTGGGTTTTGGAAAAGCAAGAGAACTTGCCGGACTGAATAAATGGCAGTTTCAAGAAATTCTGGCAAAGGAAAATATACCTCTAAATTATGATATAGAGGAACTTGAAAGAGATATGGAAACATTAAGGAGCCTTGATTGATAGTAGTCAGCAATTCTTCTCCGATAATGAACCTGGCAGCTATAGGGAGATTAGACCTGATAAAGCATAAATTTGGAAAGGTTGTAATTCCAGATGCTGTATGGCGGGAGCTTGTAAT
>Ga0172375_10013200_pt1 | contig 10274 bp, 5 predicted proteins | sample LakKiv1m_FD_114537 | JGI IMG/M metagenome (GOLD analysis project Ga0172375, IMG submission 114537) | Freshwater microbial communities from Kabuno Bay, South-Kivu, Congo - kab_092012_11.1m | ecosystem: Environmental > Aquatic > Freshwater > Lake | place: Democratic Republic of the Congo...
ACCAGATCATGTTCCTGGTCATCAACGCCTCCTCGGTGACGGTCCTGCCGGTGACGATCTTCACCTACCGCGCCCAGATGGGCGCCGCCGACCCGACCGACGTGTTCATTCCCATCCTGATCGCGACGTTCTGCAGCACCCTGACCGGCCTCTTGGTCACCGCGGCGGTGCAGCGGCGGCGGCTGGCGGACCCGGTGCTGGTCGCCTGGCTGGGGGGGCTGACGCTGCTGGTGGCCGGAACGGTGGCGGTGTTCGCCTCGCTGCCGCGCGAGACGGCCACGGCTGCGTCGTCGGTGCTGGCCAACGCGCTGATCTTCTCGGTGATGGTGGGGTTCGTGGTGGCGGCGGCGCGGCGGAAGGTCGCGGTGTACGGGGAGTTCGTGGAGGGGGCGAAGGACGGGTTCAAGGTGGCGATCGGGATCGTGCCTTATCTGGTGGCGATGCTGGTGGCGGTGGGGGTGCTGCGGGCCAGCGGGGCGTTGGATCTGGCGTTGGATGGGGTGCGGGCGGGGGTCGGGGCCCTGGGCGTGGATGCGCGGTGGGTGGACGGGTTGCCTACGGCGTTGATGAAGCCGTTGTCCGGTAGCGGGGCGCGGGGGATGTTGATCGAGACGATGCAGACGCATGGGGCGGATTCGTTTGCGGGGCGGTTGGCTAGTGTGATTCAGGGGAGCACGGAGACGACGTTTTACGTGCTGGCGGTGTATTTTGGGAGTGTGGGGATCAGGAGGACTCGGCATGCGGTGGGGTGTGGGTTGGCGGCGGATGGGGCGGGGATCCTAGCCGCGATTCTCGTGACATACCTTTTCTATGGTTGATCGACTCAGTGACTTTTATAACGAAATTAATAAATAAGGGCGATACTATCGCATTTGAGGGGCCGTTGGCAGGCTGGTTTCTGCTGAACTAGTCCAAGGATATTCGCTATCCTAGCATGAATGAGGTTTGGACGTTCCGGGCATCCGATCTCGTAAGTTCTGCAACAATCTGGTAGTGTTGGGCCTGACCTCTTGGCCCAGTAGCCGGTCAAGCAGAATCCGACGATGAGAACCAACGTGATTCCAACGCTGCAGGCAAGGCGTGTACTGCTGATCTGTCCTCCTTCATTGCATAGCAGCGGTGCATTGAATACGCATGCTTGACGTGTCAGACGAAGAAACTGTTAGCAAGGTAACTAAGGGGTTCGACTATTTTGCCGCATCACTCGCGCTGGTGGTGATGTCTAAGGACGAGATCGCAGTTGAGATGCAGAGACTCGTTGAGCTTGTCGACAAATTCCGGGAGACCCACTCCATGACTGATATCATGACGAAGGAGAAGCGCTCCGCCCTGATGTCTAGGATTAAGGGGAAGGATACGGGGCCGGAGCTTGTGGTAGCGAGAGCATTCAGGAGTGCGGGATACAGACCGATGCGGCACTACAATGCTCTTCCGGGCCGTCCTGATTTCGTCTTCATACAGGCACGGGTGGCCGTGTTTGTTGACGGTGATTTCTGGCATGGATGGCGCTTTCCACTCTGGGAGCACAAACTCACGCCGTTTTGGCGGGATAAAATCAGGAAAAACAGGGAACGGGACCAGCGGAATTTCCGAAAGCTACGTAACGCAGGGTGGACCGTTTTCAGGATCTGGGAACACCAGATTGAACATGATCTCGAAGCGTGCATGGAACGCATTATCTCACGGGTAGTCGACCGGGCGGAAAAACGGACGGACTTTGATTGATGAGACGCAAGAACCTCGGCACCAAAGGGATGCCGATCCCGGTTATCGATCTCTTCGCCGGGCCCGGTGGTCTGGGGGAAGGATTTTCACGCGCCTGTGGAGGCAAGGCTTTCAAGACTGTTTTATCGGTCGAAATGGACCCCCACGCGCACGCGACGCTTGAACTCCGGGCCATGCAACGACAGTTTCCGGAACATAAAAGGGTACCCGACGAACTTGTGGCATTTATGAACGGCTTCATATCCCGCGAGGAATTCTATGCACGTTTCCCAAATGAAGCGGAATCGGCAAGAAAGGAGGCACTGCATCGTGAATTGGGAAGGGACAATGACGAGATCCATAGGTTGATCGGAAAACGATTGGGTGCCCGGGCACATGATGGCAGATGGGTGTTGATCGGTGGCCCACCGTGCCAAGCATACTCACTCGCAGGAAGGGCGCGGAACAGCCGAGTGAAGAGGAGCGGAGAATACCGACCGGAAACTGACCGTCGGAACTTTCTTTACCGGGAATACCTCAAGATCATTGCCAGGTTCAAGCCGGCCGTTTTTGTTATGGAAAACGTCAAGGGAATGCTGTCATCGGAAGTCGGTGGGGCGGCGATGTGCTATAGGATCATTAACGATCTAGAACACCCATCGAGAGCCGTCGATGGCGACAACAGCCTCGAGTATGAGCTATATCCCGTGGGGAAAAGAATTGGCGACTTGTCTGAGGATTCGAGCCCATCGTCCTTCATCGTCGAATGCGAGCGATATGGGGTTCCACAGAGACGACACCGCGTAATTATCGTGGGGATCAGGAAGGACTTCCAGCGAACGAAGAAAGGAATTGTCTTAGTACCCGAGATACCCCCGAAGTGTCGTGACGTCATCTATGATCTCCCTAGACTTCGCAGCAGATTAACCGGACGTAAAGATTCAGATTCTGCTTGGCGGGATGCGATCAGGGGAGCGGATTGGAGGGCTCTTCTGGGATTGGGAGGACGCGGCCGGCTCCCGTCTTCCTATGCGGATATTGTCGAGCGTCTTAACGCGCTGTCAACAAGGATGCCTTTGGCAAGGTCGGGCAGCGGCTCCACGTTCATGCCGCGCACGACAGACGCCATCCCTGTAAAACTAGACCGCTGGTATGGCACTGCCGGGATGGACTGCATCTTCAACCACGAAACCAGAGCCCATATGGCATCTGATCTGCACAGGTATCTTTTTGCCGCCGTATATGCCGAGATCAATGGTGTGTCCCCGAAGCTGGCCGACTTCCCATTTGAACTGTTGCCAGATCACAGAAATGCGTTTTTAAGCTCCATGACTAATCGACTTTTTGCAGATCGATTCAGGGTTCAACTCAGGCATGAACCGGCAACAACAATTACGTCACACATTTCGAAAGACGGCCACGGATACATTCATTATGACCCATCACAATGCAGGGCACTGACTGTGCGCGAGGCAGCGAGACTGCAAACATTTCCAGATGACTACTGCTTCCTGGGACCACGGACAGCACAATACCACCAGGTTGGGAACGCCGTGCCACCATATATGGCGTTCAAAATCGCCACGGCTATCGCCAAATCAATGGGATTAGATATGTAATTTAGCACGACTTCAAGCATTCGCCAAAAGAGCTCCCGGGCAGTCAGCGGCCTACACGAAGGGGGGACAAGCTTACGTTGCCTGCAACATTCTGATGGAGATATTGTATTTGGAGTTAGGGCGTTTGTTAGCAGAAGTAGTAGAAGTACATCATTTATTCCCCTGAGACTATGTGGTTAAAACAAATCAGACCATTCTCGACCAGCGGTCCTTTTACCCCAATTGTCACGCGATTATCCATAAACAGAATTTCCCGCTGACACTGATATAATTGAAGCTATATCCATTCATACCTAGAAGAGAAGAATATGTTGCTGGTGACACTATGATTTACTTCTTCTCGAATGACCAGCCGAGTAATTCAGCGTCTTCCCAAATTTTTCTACAGGCATAGGACAACACTTCGGACGGTTCGCGCATGCCTCTAATAGCTTTGCCCATGTTTGCCGCTTGGCTCCTTTGCTTGCCCAGCATAAAATTTCTTTCTTTTAGCCATTTCGCCAGTTCAAACCATGCGTCTGCTCCCATTAGAGTACAAAAGCGAATATTTTCTTGAGCAGTTCGCGTTGTAGTATTATATGGTAATTGTTGACTTGTTCTACCCTCAAGAAGGGCATGTTTAAGTTCAGGTAGTATCGGCGCTTGCTGCGCGGATAGTTCTGCCCAGCATTGCTCCTTTTTACACCATTCCGTTACGTTTAACTGAGTATCTCGGATAAACAAATTAACTTGATCTGCGAGAGTACCAATAGCATCACTAACTTCTTGGCTCAACTTCTGTTCATTCCAAATTCTGTCAAGATCAAGACCGGATTTTGTTATTTCGTGTAGCCATGCCAATGTGTATGCTACAATTGCATGCCGATATCCACCATAGTCAGCTCGTCTTACGATCCGTTCTGCTTCATTCCACAAGATCACGAGTGCTACGGTTTTACGGAAATAATCGTTCCAATCATATTCCTGTTCGTGGAGCCAACTATTGAAAAATCCAAAGCTCTTCATAGCCCCCATTGTAACAATGTGAGGTTTTCTCAGAAATGTGTTCCACACCTTACCGAATTTTCCCTTATCAAAACGCTGTCTCTTGGGGTACTTCTTGTCAAATACTCTTCTCTGTGCGTCTGTTTTGGCTTGAAGGCGTCGTGTCTCTTCGTAACTCCCTCGTGATTTTTCGTAGAACCAAAATGACTGAACCGAACCTCCTGTGGGGTCTGGCGCAGGCATATTCAAAGATATTGCGTGAAGTTCAGGATGAGGCCTCTCATTTGCCAAGAGATCCGCCGTCTGAACTCTATTTTGTGTATTAGAATAGAGGCTGATCTTTGGAATTAGTTGATCGGCAAGTCGCTGATCGATTGGCAGGTTCTGTGGCCGTACATTTTCATTAACCACCATAAGCTTCATTTGTACTAGAATATTATCAAGGCTCGCACGTGATTTTTCTCTTGTGTGATACAGAGATGCGGTTGTTTGTCCTCCATTCACAATCTGGAAATCATTAACCAAAGATATTCCGTATGATCCGTCCCCGAGTGATCTTAGTTCAACATCTTGAGCGACAACGGTGATGCCATTGTTGTATGCACAAAACATCTCTGGTTCACGAACAATCGTGTCTCTAATGCCACGGTTGACTTTGGGACGTTGAGAGAGAAATACGCGGACATTTCTTTCAAGTAGTCGAATCTTCCAGTCCCGATACAAGTCTGCCAGAACATTACCTGGAATAAATGATAAGTATGTCATATACAAGTCATCACTATTGCCCGTCATTAGGCATGGTATCGAACCTCCATAATCTTGCACAAAATCGATAGATATTTGTTCGCGCTGGCCTGTCCGGAGAAAGGTGTGCGTTCTCTCGAGATCCCATATCACATTAGTGACTTCAATATTCTCTATTTGAAGCACTTCAGCGAATCGCTGTCGCGTGATTCCATCGGTAATTAGTACAATTTTTACAGATAGTAGATCTTTCTTGCAATCTTTTATTAATTCTGCTAGATCATGAGCTGGGCTACTAATGTCAATTCGTTTATGGAGCTTTCCTTCTAGACTTTTTTCCAAAAAGTTCAGGGCTCTTTTAAATGCTGCATTGATATCTGCATCAGACATGCGCTCCGGGTCGTTGTTATTGTTGTCGTAATAGTGTGACACAATCAGAAATAGGCTTGTATGCTCGTCATCAAAGCCAAATGCATCAACCTTTATACCGCGATCTTGCCAGTGACAGGGCGTGCATTCTTCAGTCTCGCCGTATTCGACTAGTATATCCAACATTTTTTCGGCATAAGCGTGTTCCTTAAATATTCCTAGCGCATCTGCCTCTGAAGAGATATCGGCGTGGAATGACCGCGAGAATTCAACGAGTTCGTTGTGAACCATGTGTATTTCACTCCAGAGACTTAAGGTAGGAATTTAATTCGGTCAAGTACGGCTGACAGTCGGAAAGAACAACTGAATAGTTGAGATCGCCCGTCCCCGGAGGGAGATCGACGATTCTAGGGAAGTTATCTCTGATCACGAATAACTCCTCTTTCTTGATGATGTACTGATCGGTGTAGTTGACAGAATGGACGTCATGATATCCAGCTTTTATAAGCTTTTCGGTAAACGATCGCTGTGCGCCATCATATCCGACCAAGCCGGCTCGCACTTTCTTGATTGTCTCCGTGAGGGTTGAACCGCCCCCTTCGACGATATGAAGTGTAAGCACGTACATATGAAGAGATAACAACCCTCGCGGGTCAAGTTGTCGCTCGTTACTAATTTTAACGATCCTGGGTTCTTTCGTTATTGTCGATTTAATCTCGACAACTCTTCCCTTAAGATCAACATCTTGATATCGCCGTTCACAGCCTTTCCAGGCTTCGAGCGCCATTTGTGGAGCGATTCCGCATTCAAGCAGGTGGTGTATCCAAATCAGTTCCGCAAACAAGCCCCTTTGTCTTGAAGCGCTCAATCCGAGAGGTTCTGTATTCATAAAAAATAAACTCCATCTATCCAGGCTCTCTCGTATTGCCTTCTCCCTCCTTTCAGGATTATCACAATGATTTAAGCTCGATACCAAGTCAGAGCATAATGCCTTGAATACCGATTCCTGTTCAGTAGATCTAAGTGAGAGGCAGAGGTGGTGCCTATTTCCACCAACATGAATATCCAGTTCTAGGTGATCGAACTCCATCCCTCGCCAAGTTGGCATCTTATAATTTTTAAAGAACGCTGGCGTTACTTCGATCAACAATTCGATTCTGTCGCGAGTTGTGTGATAGGACGCTCTGATGCCTTGCGCAGTTTCCCCGAGAGACCGAACTATACGTTCATTGGCTGCGAGCGAACTATCTCTTATAAGACTAGTCCAAATATTCTCGTAATCTACCATCATAATCAATCCTCGGCATCTCGGAGTACGGAGTTGACAACATATTCACGGTGGCGAGTGGTATCACTGCCAGGGAAGCTCAAGGTCAGCCCGATAACTCGTTTCCCATCAACAGTACCGTAGACGCCACCGGCTTCATCGTTAAATATCGGGTAAATGATCAACAACCCTCGCTCCTTTGGCCGACATTCTCTCAGAATTTGACCCGGTGGGCGCTTTTCAGTGGGAGGGGGGCCGTTACCTTTTCCTAGCTCCCTTTCTGTCCAAATCTTCCTGACCTTGACCATCTCCTCATCACTGAAATCAAAGCTCTCGTACTGCGGATCATGAACAGCTCCAAGAGTCAGAGATAATTCTGATAATTCCTGGATTGAACCACGCTTGCTGCATCCAAGTCTTTGTTCAGCGCAGTCAAATGATTCCTTCGGGTAATGCGGCGACGCCACGACTACATCCCATGTTACAAGATCATTTGATGAAGATTTCTCTTGCTCTTCAATGAAGTCTGCTATTCGCTGGGTGCTTACTACATGGACAGCAATCTCATGAGTCTTGTAGTCACGAAGAAATCGAATTACATCTCTTCGCGTGATATTGTTCCAGTGGCGTGCGTTGGGATACATAGTGTGTTTAATGAATGTGCCCGTATTCATGCATATACGAAGAAGCGCAGCAAGTGCGTCGTGGTTGTTATTGCATTGGGTGAGGTCGAAGACAACGGTCTGGCTAAGTCGACCGGAATACGAAAGAAGCAATTTCTCAGTATTGCGTCGCTTACCCGCCGATGTAATTGCAAGTTGTCCAGGATGAGATAAAACCCTAATTCCGAAGTCCTTTGGTTCGCGGCCCATATCTGCCATGTATTCCAGTTCGTTTCTCAACTCCAGTGTTGCAGTCGCTATGTGTCTATACCAGTTGATCAATTCAGGAGTCGTATAGATTCTGCAAAGATCGGCATACTTGTCCCTGAACCCAAACCAGCGTCCCATCTGGAGAAGAGTGTCATACATCCGAGACGATCGGAGATAGTAACTGACAGTCAATCCGTCTAGTGTCAGTCCTCTGGAGAGCTTGTCACCTCCGATAGCAATGACATGAAGACCGCTATCTTCCCACGCAACATCCACGCCTTGCTTTTTTTTCTTCTTGGTTTCTTGTTCCAGTTGATGATACATTAGCGAATCACCTGAAGATCCGTTGATGGCCTTAACCTGCACTCTTTTCGCGGCCTCGTAGAGATTGGCTTTAATTTCTTGCCACTCGTGTGACTGACAGTTAAACTCATCACGCAACGCTATGTTTGCCGGCACAAGTATTGTATTCCATAAAGTCTTGAAATCACTCAGAGAATCGTGCGTGTTCCGGAGCCGATTCAAAATGGCCCTGTATTCTTCATTGACCAAGTCTCTGACCAAGAACTGAACGCTCGTAAATCGAGTGACATGGATCAGCATGGAGTTATGTGCTACACCCTGCTTCCTTATGAATCTCGCAGTACATGAGAGCAGGAATAGTTTGATGGCTTCCTTCAATGATTCTGGAAGATCGCTAACTATAAGATCTTTCTTGTGCTTTGGCGGGATTATTGAGTCACTATCTATTACCCTTTCGATAAGGGGCAGGGGTGGAACGGCCTCAATGCCGATGTCTGGACTCTCGTTCAGGCCAAAGACTCGCTCTGGTCCCACATAGTTGGCGGGCCGCGGCAAGCTGACGATGAAGTTTTCTGGAAATAAATCCTTGCCGTATACAGGGTGGTTGATGTCATAACTGATGAATACGTTGGCATATGGTGTTGCTGTATAGCCTATATATGCCCTTTTCTCGAAGGAGGCTAGAAGTTCTCGAATTCTCTTGTTTGTTTGGGCCGGGTCACACTCCGCAAGTATGTGGCCGTTTTCGTCGCGGACTTCTTTATTCGTGTTAACCGAGGCATAGTCGCATTCGTCGTCGATAAGTAACAATGGAACGTCCTTGACGACCCTGCGGCCATCACCTGTATCCACGGCATTGACAGAAGTGGACCAATCGCGCAGGTTCTTGAGAATTGAGACATGCTTCTTGACTACCATCACGATCGCTGATCCGTCAACACTCGGAATCATGCCGGCCTGCTCGGCTATGTCCTTTCTAAAATCACCGTGCTCATTACTACTCGTCAGGGTTTGGATGATCGGATGATCAGGAAACATCTCCCGCACGCCTGTACTGGCGATTAGGCCCTCTACCTTTTGAACAGTATCAAGGTCATACCCGAGTATTTCCTCGTTCAACCTAGTCTGCGTCTGACTACGGAGGCTGTTATGTACTCCTGTTAGAACCACGACTAACTTGTAGCCGGCATCTATTGCCTTGGCAATTAAGCCCATGTAATTTGCGGTCTTACCTGATTGGACGCTGCCTAGCACCATTCCATACCGCGCCCAAGGACCAGGGCGATGAGGGTCTTCTAGCAAACTTAGGATTTCACCAGTTTTCTTATCGATACTGCTAACTACGTTTCCGGGCCAGTTTTTAGCAGCAAGCAGATACCCGCTGAAGTGAAGCCAGGTCTTCCACTGAAAATCGCGGTTCATGCCCGCGCCAGACGTGGGATTGAACCATGGAATATGAGTTGTTGAATGCTCTATCAGCGGACTGATCTCACCAATTATTCTGATGTTGTGCATTCTCTCGAGTTCTTCACGTGCATGGTCGATGGTCACACCTGCTTGATCCAATAGCGGGGCCATGTAGACTAAAAACTTTTCGATTGAATCAGGTGTACAGCCCTCAACGTGGAAGTACGCGTAACTCATTCGAAGAATATTCTCGTAACTCATTCTTTCATGCCCTTCGCAATTAAGTCATCAAGCATTGCCCGATAAGCTGGATGATGGTCGAAGAATGCACACGTGAAATCGGCCGCCATATGGGGATCAACGCCCCCCCCTACCTTCCTCAGAAAGATAAGCTTGCAAACATCGAGCAACTCGACAGGTGGCATGGAGATATCGTCAGGCAGATCCACCTGGCAGTCTTCATGCTCTGCATTGTCAATGATGATTTGCCTAAACGGAACATTGGCTTCGATAAGGTGGAACAGTTTTCTAACCCAGCGTTCTCCTGCATCGATTTCTTCTAGAATAGCGGAGATGGCTTCGTTGTTGCTGTTGATACGATATAATATTTTACCCGCTCTGGATTGTTTTAACCAGACTGGGTGATTCGATTTGCCGCCCATGATCTGCGTACGACCACCCGAACGGGCACGATATACCTTAACTGCCTCGGACCGCGTGGCCGTGGCGATACGTTTCAAATCACGCCTCACCTTACTTGGTGGGCTGGCTGTGGCCTTTCGTACATCGATGCTCCATTCATGATCAAGGGTGTTAGGTAAGTCCACACGAATTCTGCAAAGCTTGAAATGCTCTTCCGGGGTCAGGTTAAAGTCCAGGTAGCCACCTTGAATGATCATACGCTTGTTTCTATAAACATAAAATCCCTGATGGGCGTTCCATCCCAGGAGGCCCGCACCCTCGTCTGTCTCGCGCTTCGATCTGTTGGAGATGTGCGGCAATACA
>Ga0172375_10013201_pt1 | contig 10273 bp, 10 predicted proteins | sample LakKiv1m_FD_114537 | JGI IMG/M metagenome (GOLD analysis project Ga0172375, IMG submission 114537) | Freshwater microbial communities from Kabuno Bay, South-Kivu, Congo - kab_092012_11.1m | ecosystem: Environmental > Aquatic > Freshwater > Lake | place: Democratic Republic of the Congo...
CTCGCCGCCAATCGGGCCTTCGACACCGGCAAGCCGGTACGGGTCAAGCTCGATACGATCCGGCTGGGGACGGACCAATGGCAGCGGTACGAGGTCCGGTTCGACGTGCCGGGGCGGCGCGTGGAGGTCAGCTACGGGCCGGTGGTGGACACGGGGCGGAATCCGATCCCCGGCACGGAACCGGCGAAGCGGAAGACGGCCTCGGCGCCGTTGCTGGCGGGTGTCAAACTGGAGTACGAGGCGGTTACCACCGTTGACATCTTCGATGGGCCGCTCTTCGAGATGGAACCGACGGGCGACGGGCGCATCGTTCCGCGGTTTATCCCGTGGCATCGCCAGTGGAGTCACGGATTGCTGGCGGCCGTCGGATTCGGCGGCCTGGGTGCGCTGATCTGGGGCCCGCTGGCGGGCGTCATCATGGCCGGGGCGTGCCTGGCCCATGCGCTGGTGGACCAGCTCGGTTTCATGGGCAACAACTTCCTGTTTCCATTCCGGCAGCACCGCTGCGAAGGGCTCAAACTGATGCACTCCGACGAGATGCTGCCCAACTTCTGGGCGGTATGGCTGTCCTGTCTGCTGATCTTCTGGAATCTCTACCGTGCCCTGCCGTGGTCCTTTCCGGCTCTCAACCTGGCGAAGCTGCTGTTCTACGGCGCGCTTCTTCCGTCCGTGGCGGGCTGGCTGTTGACGCGTTCGGCCCGGCGTGCGCGGGCCTAGTCCGGAAGGGCGCCTTTTTGGGGTGCAAGCGGCGTTGCGCATCGATACGATGGCGCGGCGTGATGAAAGGGAGAGTGACCATGAAAATGAAGAGCCTTCTGGTGGTGGTTGCCGTTTGCGCCATGGCGCACCAGGCGCTGGCGTGGGATCCGGAGACGGATGAGGAATCCGCGGGCGCCAGTTTTGCCTTTCAGTTTAACCCGTCCGACGAAGTTTACGGGATCGGGTTTGGCGAGGGCGCGTGGATCCGGGACACGCCGGTATTCGGGGATTTCTTTCTGGCCCTGTTTGAGAACGGGATCGAAGATACGACCTATTCCGGCGTCGGCATGACGTTGCGAATCATGCCGCACTGGACCGTGGCGCCCTTTGCGGGCGTCGGCGGGAGCTACAACTATTCGCTGTCCCAGAAGGAGGAGACGACGAGCGAACCCCCTCCGCCGGAAGAAGGCGCGCTGTTGAATCAAGGTGAATCCTACTGGGCGTGGCACGGCGAAACCGGTTTGCGAATCTGGACCGGCGGCGTCATCGGTCTCCTGGAAGTCTCGGGACGATACGTCATGAACACGCTCGAGGGCGGCGACCGGGATTACTGGCTGATCAGCATCAGCGTGGGCGGCAACTGAGCGGGATAGGAAGTACCAGAGTAGAAACCGGTTATCCACAGGCTCTTTATTACGCAACCGCTTCACGATAAACCACTTGCGGGTGACTTGCCCAATTCTCGTTGTATTACCCCTCCTGCTGTGTTACGGTGCCGCGCTCATCGAAGAAAAGAGGTCTTCCTCCTATGGAAAATCTTAAGGGATCGATCATCAGAACGTGGCTTTCTTTCATCGTCAGCATGACGATTGCGATCATTGCCGGCATGATGGCCGTGTTCTTTCCCAAGACATGGCAAATGTCGGGCGGGATCACTGTCCTCGGCCTGATCGCCATGCTGGCGGTGGTCTGGAACATCGCCAGTCTCCTGGCCTTGGCCACGGTCGCTTATCTCAGGAAGAAGGGGCGGCCCGATTCCGAGGCCATCATGATCGGGCGGCTGTATCGCTTGATCTCGATCCTGGTGATCATTCTTACCATTGCCTACGGTTTCGGCCGGCTCGATACCTTTGGCGCGTTGTTCTCCATGTTCGGCGGCATGTTGCTCGGCTGGTCGCTGCAGGCGCCGGTCAGCGGTTTTGCCGCGTGGCTGCTCGTCAGCATCAAGCGGCCCTTTCGGCCCGGCGACCGCATCCAGTTTCCGAATCTCGGGTTGACCGGTGACGTCAAAGAAATCGGCGCCATGTACGTTATCCTCGACCAGGTGGGCGGCACGGTCGGCAGCGAAGAAGCGGTCGGCCGCTATATCCTGGTGCCGAATGCGATGCTGTTCAGCCAGGTGGTCATCAATTTCACCGTTCGACAGGAAGCGGCGTATATGCTCGACGAGGTGGTCGCGCGAATCACCTACGACTCGGATATGCAGAAGGCCGAGGATATCCTCCTTGAGGCAGCGCAAAAGATCACCGGCGATATTATCCGGGCCACGGGCCTCAAGCCTTACATCCGTTCCGACCTCTATGACTACGGCGTCTACCTCCGGTTGAGGTACCAGACCCAAGTCCAGGACCGCGCCCGGATCGCCTACAAGATCAACAAGGAGATCGTGCTGGCCATTCAGAGGACCTCGTCCGTCGACCTCGCCATTCCCTACATCTACTCCTATCGATCCGGCTTGGCGGATATGGAACGCAAGGAAGAGGATGCCGCCAGCCGCGACACCCAGGATATCCAACAGATCGAGGTGGCCAAGATTCGTGACACCACTCAGAACGCCGATCCGCGCGACGTGGAGCAGCTCAGCCGGAGCATTGCTGTCGCCGGCCTCCTCCAGCCGATTGTCCTCGATGAGTTGCCTGACGAAGACAAGTACGAGGTGCTGGCGGGATACCTCCGCTTTGCGGCGTGCAAGAGCCTGGGGTGGAAGACCATCCCGGCCATTGTCCGCCACGGGACGCAGGGCAATGGCGCGTCCAGCCATCCGGGACACAACCCGGCAACCCGGATCGAACCGCCCGTCGCCCCGTAAGGAGCTTCTGTGCAGACGTCTGGCGAGGTCATTGACCGGCTGCTACGCAACCGACCGCCGTTCGAGCGGGTTGGGTTCCACGATAGTCCCTGGGGCGACACTCTGGAGAAATGGATCGGGCAGGGCTATCCGGTCGACGCCGCGAAGAAGCCGGTCGATCCGGTTGACCATTTTGGATTCGATCTGGTCGGCGTCGGCGGCTGGTTCGATAACATGCCGCTCCGCGGTTTCTCGGAAACCATCGAGGAAACCGACGAGTGGAAATCCACCCGCAACGGCGCGGGCGCCGTACTCAAGTACTGGAAGCACAAATCCGGCACGCCCGAGCACGTCGACTTCCGCATGACCACTCGCAAGGTCTGGGAACGGGACTACCGCCCCCATCTTCTCCAGTTGGACCGCCAGCGCCTGGACGTGGAGGGTACGAGAAAGAATCTCGAGACGCGGAGAAAGCAGGGCTACTGGACTCACTACGGTCATCTCTTCATCTGGGAAACGATGCGCTCCAGCCTGGGCGATATCGGCATGTACGAGTCGCTCCTGCTCGATCCGGACTGGATCCATGACTACAACCGGGTCTACACCGACTTCTTCAAAATGCACTACCGGGTGTTGATCGAAGAGGCCGGCAAGCCGGATGGCGTGTGGATATACGAGGATCTGGGTTACAGCCAGGGGCTGTTTTGTTCTCCGTCCGTGCTCGAAGAACTGATCTTTCCCTACTACAAGGAAATCGTGGATTTCTTTCATTCCTACGATCTGCCCGTGGTCCTGCATTCCTGCGGGGGGATTGAAAAGGCGCTTCCGTTGATCGTGGACGCCGGTTTTGACGCGCTGAATCCCATGCAGGTCAAGGCCGGCTGCGACGTGCTGCGATTCGCCGAGACCTACGGAGATCGCCTGGCGTTCATCGGCGGGCTGGACGCGATGATCCTTGAGTCCGGCGACCGGGACTTGATCCGCAAAGGCGTTATCCGGCTTGTGGATGGGATGAAGGCGCGGGGCGCGCGGTACGTGTTCGGATCGGACCATTCGCTGTCCCCCAACGTGCAATATGAGGATTTTAAATACGCCGCGCAGGTGTATAAAGAACACATGATGTACTAGGAGAAAGGGACGGCCGTATGAGCGGACTGATGTATCGCGAAGACATGGACGAAGTGCGCAAGCGGCTGACCACGTGGTGGAACGGCGGCGACATCGGCCGCCCGGCCATGCAGCTCTACGCGCCACGTGCGAAGCCGGTCGAGGCTATCCGCGCGATGCCTCAGCCCAAGGGCTGGATCACCGGCTATTCGACTACCGATTTCGAGTACCGGGTCAACCTGGGCGTCCGGGCCTGCATCAACACCCATTTCCTCGGCGACGCCGTCCCCCAAACATCGCCCGACCTCGCGCCGGACTGTCTCGCCCTGTTCCTCGGCTGCAAGGGCGTGGAGACCCCGGACAGCGTGTGGTGCGAGCCGTTCCTCCATGATCCCGATCAGGCGCGTTTCGAGTTTCGGAAAGACAACTTCTACTGGGATTTCAGCTGCCGGCTCGGGCGGGAATTTCTGCGGCTCGGCAAGGGCAAGTTCCTGATCCAGTTTCCCGACCTGATCGAGGGTCTCGACACGCTGGCGGCCATGCGCGACACGCAAACGCTGCTGATCGACCTCATCGAGCGGCCGGAATGGGTCCACCAGTGTCTGCGGCAGATCACCGACCGCTATTTCCACTGTTACGACATGCTCTACGATAGGTACCGCGACGAAGTGGGCGGGTCGGTTTTCTGGGCCTGGGCGCCCGGTCGTATGGCCAAGTTCCAGTGCGACTTCTCGGCCATGATCGGCCCCGATATGTTCGGCGAATTCATGGTGCCTGTGTTGACGGAGATGACGGAGCGGGTGTCTTACTGCATGTACCACTGGGATGGGCCCGGCGCGATCCCGCACCACGACCACCTGCTGTCCATTCCGTCGCTGGATATGCTCCAGTGGACGCCGGGCTCGGGGACGGAACAGTGCGAAAGCAAGCGCTGGTGGCCGCTCTACCACAAGACCTTCGAGCACGGGAAGAGAATATACATCTGGCTCGACTCGAAGGAGAGCCTGAAGACGTTCAAGAAGGAGTTCAAAGGCAATCTCAAACAGTTTATCTTCAGTATGAACGCAAAGACGCCTGCGGAAGCAGACGAACTTCTGAAGATCGCTGAGGTCTGATCATGAAACCTATGACATCCCACGAGCGCTTCAAGCGCATGTATGAACACCGCGACGCCGACCGGGTGCCGATCATTGACAGCCCCTGGGGCGCCACCATCGAACGTTGGCAGAAAGAGGGGCTGCCGAAAGATGCGGACTGGGGCGAGTTCTTCGGCTTGGACAAGATGGCCGGCCTGGGGGCGGACAACAGTCCCCGCTATGAATCGAAGATCATCGAGGAGACCGATAAGTATACCATCTCCACCACCGGTTGGGGCGTGACGCTTCGTAACTGGAAGCACGCGGCCTCCACGCCGGAGTTCCTGGATTTCACCATCAAGGATCCGGATTCCTGGCGCGAGGCCAAGGCGCGCATGACACCGACGCGCGACCGGATCGACTGGAACTACCTTGAGAAGAACTACAAGACCTGGCGCAAAGAGGGGCGCTGGCTTGTCGGTCACCTCTGGTTCGGGTTCGACATCACCCATTCGTGGACGGTCGGAACCGAGAGGCTCCTGATGGCGCTCGTGGAAGACCCGGAGTGGTGTGCGGACATGTTCAACCACGAACTGGATGTCGGTCTGGCGCTTCTCGACATGATCTGGGACGCCGGGTACACGTTTGACGAGATCAACTGGCCTGATGACATGGGCTACAAGCTGAATCAATTCTTCTCCATGAACGTCTATCGCAACGTGCTGAAACCTGTTCACAGGCGCGCGGCGGACTGGGCCCAAGCGAAAGGCATCAAGGTCCACCTGCATTCGTGCGGCGACATCCGGCCCTTCATCCCCGAACTCGTGGAGATCGGCGTCGACTGCCTCAATCCGATCGAGGTCAAGGCCGGGATGGACCCGGTCGCCATCAAGAAGCAGTTTGGCGACAAGCTGGTGCTGCATGGCGGCATTAACGCCGTCCTGTGGGACAACATCGAAGCCATCGAGGCGGAGATGCGCAAGGTGGTTCCCACGCTCAAGCAGAACGGCGGGTACATCTTTTCATCCGACCACTCGGTCCCGTCCAGCGTGAGCCTCGATAACTTCCGGCATATCGTGGAACTGGCCAAGGAACTGGGCAAGTACTGACAGGACTGGCTATTTGTTTTTGCGACTTTTGTGCTTTCTTGTGGCAATTCTTTCTTAGCCGCGAGAAGGCGCAAAGAAGCGCAAAAAGAACATTCGGGAAGACGACATTCTAATGAACTCGAGCATGGAAACGAAAACAGTACCCGGATGGCTACAGGCAGCGTTGCTTCTGGCGTGGCTGACCGTGTTGGGATTCTTCTTCGCCAAAGTGGAAATCCAGATCGAGGGCGGGGCGGGGTGGGCGGCCAACCTGCCGACGTGGCGAATCGAAAGTCATCCGCTGCTCAATATCTTCTGGGGTGGCAAGCCAATGACCGGTTATCACCTTTGGATTTTCAGCTTCATGGCGCTTGCGTTTCACCTCCCGGTGTTCATGACCGGTCAGTTCAGTCTCAAGATGGAAGCCCGGATCATGGGCAGCGTCATGGTGTTCTGGATCATCGAGGACTTCCTCTGGTTCGTGCTCAACCCGGCCTTTGGCCTGGCGCGTTTCAATCCCGAGTCGGTTCCTTGGCACAAGGTCTGGTTCCTGGGCGTGCCGACGGACTACTTCGTCTTCCCGGTGATCGGCGGGCTGCTGATTGCGTACTCATATCGGCCTCAGAAGGCAGTGGTCACAACACCGTCGAATTGAGAATCGGTAAAGCCACCACTATGTGGTGGCTTCGGAGCCACCGTGTAACGGTGGCTCTACTGAACGGGACACGGATAGGAGCACCATGCCGTCCACCATTCGTTTCACCCGGCGGAATCTCCCGCACTGGATCGTGGCAGACCGGACCTACTTTGTGACTCTCAGGCTGAAAGGCACGATTCCCCGGGGAGTTCTGGAAGAGATGCGCGCGGAGCGGGAAAAGACGAGACGCGCCTTGAATGATACGCAGGAAAGCGAATACCAAGAACTCCTCCGCCGACAATTCAAGCGGATGGAGGCCTGCCTGGATCGCGTCGATGAAAACACCGTGAATCTGGTTAAAACCGCGACGGTGGCGCGCGTTGTCATGGATGCCGTGCCGTGGCTTGAAGAAAAGCGTGCATGGCAAGTCTACGCGTCGGTTCTCATGCCCAATCACGTCCACCTGCTGATGCGTAACCTCGCCGGGCGAAGCGGCGATCTCCTCGACGACCTGGCGCGGTTCAGGAACTTCACGGCGCGCGAGGTGAATCGATGCCTTGGCAGGACGGGGGCGCTTTGGGCTCGAGAGGATTTCGACCATTGGTGCAGGACGCAGAGCAAAGTCGAAGGAGCTGTGCGCTACATCGCCATGAATCCAGTGAAAGCCGGGTTGGCCGCGACGTGGAACGCATGGCCGTGGACCCTCGTGAGGTCGGAGTGGCACTACGCACTTGATACTCTGTAGTAAAGCCACCACTATGTGGTGGCTTGAGCCACCGTGTAACGGTGGCTCAACTGAACGCTGCGGGATGGAACTGACGCTGCGGAATGGAGGTAAAGCCACCACTATGTGGTGGCTTCGGAGCCACCGTGTAACGGTGGCTCTACTGACAGGAGGATAACTCATGAAAATTCTCATTCTTCATGCATCGGCCGGCGCGGGGCACAGGCGGGCGGCGGAAGCCCTGGTCAAGGCCTTCCGGCAGGTGGACCCCGGCAATCACGTCATGATTCAGGACATTCTCGATTTCACGCCCGCGATCTTTCGGCGAACCTACGCCAAGGGCTACCTGGATATCGTCCGCAGTGTGCCCGATCTGTGGGGTTACATCTACTCGCAGTCCGACAAGAAGGCGCTTGATCCGAAACGAAAGAAGATCCGGTCCGTGTTCAACAAGCTCAACACGCCGCTGTTCTTCAAGTTCCTTGACGACTTCTGTCCAGACGTTGTTGTCTGCACGCATTTCATGCCGCTGGAACTCCTCACGACGCGGGAACGAAAAGGCAAGATCGACACGCCGCTGTTCTGTGTGGTCACCGACTTCGCCGTGCACGCGCTCTGGATATTGGAGGGCGTTGCCCGCTACTACGTGGCCACGGAGGAGGCGCGGCGGCACCTCATTCGCAAAGGCCAGGCCCCGGATCGCGTGAAGCTCACCGGCATTCCGATTGACCCCGTGTTCTCCCATGGCGAAACCCAGGAGGCGATGCGCAAGAAACTGGGCATCCGCAACAATCTGCCGACGCTGCTTCTGCTGAGCGGCGGGTTCGGGGTGGGGCCCACGTGCGACTTGATTCGCTCCATGCACGAGCTGACGTTGCCCTGCCAGCTCCTGGTGGTGGCCGGCGCCAACGAGAAGATGAAGAAGGATGCCGAAGCCGTGGCCGCCAAGCTGAGCATTCCGGTGACCGTCTTCGGGTTCGTGAACAACATGCACGAGCTGATGGACGCGTCGGACGTTGTCATCAGCAAGCCCGGCGGCCTTACCACGTCCGAGGTCCTCGCCAAGGGCAAGCCGATGATCATCATTGACCCGATCCCCGGGCAGGAACAGCGGAACTGTGAATGTCTGTTGGAAGCGGGAGCGGCCATACGCCTCTTCGAGGTCGAGGATGCGCCCTACAAGGTGCAGACGCTGCTCGGCAACAAGGCGCGCCTGGCCCAGATGCGGAAGAATGCCCTGGCGCTCGGCAAGCCGCGCGCCGCCTTCGACATCGTGAACGATGTCATGGGACAGCGTTGACAGGGCCGTCGACAACGGCGTATCGTCGAACCCGGATCATGGAGTAATGAGTTGTGAACGAACACGGGAGGGGGTCATGAAGAGAGTCGCTGCTGGTTTCGTGGTGTTGGTTCTTCTGGCAGGATGCGCAACGCCGCCGCCGTTCAAAGCGGGGGACTATGTGATGCCCCGGTCGGGCGAGCGATTCGCGGACAACGTATCGAAGATCCAGATCCAGCTGCCGCCGGAGGGGGATACCCTCTTGATCTACGGGAAGGAATGGAAGGTGTCGGACCTCCAGTTGGCTCCGCCTGATCCGGTTGCGGTTCCCAAGGAAGCTGCATCCCTGCCTCCTGCTTCTACGGCGGTACCGCCGGTGGCGGAAAAGCCCGCCGAAAAACCGGTTGAGCCCCCGGCGGTGACGCCGGCGCCGGCTGCCGTCGTTCCCGCTGTTGTTGAGAAGCCTGCAGAGAAGCCGGTCGAAAAACCCGTAGAGAAACCGGCCGAGAAGCCTGTGGAGAAGGCTGTCGAGAAACCGGCCGAACAGCCCGCCGCGCCAGCCGCGACGGCGACCCAGGAGACCAAGATCAAGAATGCGGCGGCGGGTGCCACGGTTACCGCTTCATCCGTGAACAAGAAGTTCCCCAACGAGCTTCCGGCGTCAGCGCTTGTCGATGGCGATCTGACGACGCGCTGGTCGAGCGAGTATGCCGATCCCCAGACCGTGGAAGTCAAGCTGGAGAAGCCGCTGAAGATTGCCAAAATCCGCCTGCACTGGGAAAACGCCGTGGCGACCAAGTACGCGCTGTCGGTCTCATCCGACGGCAAGAAATGGAATGGTATGCATGCCTATCTCAAGACCGACGCCAAGCCCGAGGCCCGGGTTGACGAAATCAACCTGAACAACATCTCGGCCCAGTACATCAAGCTGGACCTCCTTAGCCGCGTAAAACCGGACTGGGGCTTCTCCCTCTACGAAATCGAAGTGGTTGCGGCCGACTGATCTCGCGGGCAGCCGACGGGGTGGTAGTGGACGTAGACCCGGCGGACGAGTGCGAAGTGAGGGTGGGGCATTGCCTATCTCAACGGATTGGTGCCTTGTACGCCGCCGTAGTCCTGCCCCTCGTTCATATCTTCGGACCACAACACCGCTGCACCGGCCCGGCGGGCCGCGGCTACGATGAGCGCATCCCAGAAGGAGATACCCCACCGCTTTTGCTCGGTGAATCCCTGCTGAAGAAGTTGTCGCGAGTTATCCACCACGCGCCAGGACAGGTATCGGCTGACGATTTGCGATGACTGGTCGGCCTTCATGCCTTTTCGGCACAGGTTCACGTGAAGCTCCTGGAGTACCTGGACGCTCAGGAATGGAAGCTCGCGTCGCTGCCATATTCCCTCGATCAGTTCCCGTGCCTTGGCATGCTTCTCTCCGGCGTCCGTATCGTGCGCGTACACGAGGATGTTGGTGTCGACAAACAGGCTAACGTTCATGGCTCTCCTCGCGCGTCAACGGGGTTCCCCCGAGGTGCACGCCCTCCCGCAGGACCATGAGCGCACTGCGGCGATCCTGTTCGTAGATGTCTTTGGCGTCTAAC
>Ga0172375_10013203_pt1 | contig 10272 bp, 7 predicted proteins | sample LakKiv1m_FD_114537 | JGI IMG/M metagenome (GOLD analysis project Ga0172375, IMG submission 114537) | Freshwater microbial communities from Kabuno Bay, South-Kivu, Congo - kab_092012_11.1m | ecosystem: Environmental > Aquatic > Freshwater > Lake | place: Democratic Republic of the Congo...
CTAACATTACATCAATGCGGATACCTTCTGGATCTAGAAAGAAAGCCAATCCATGACGGCGAAAGGCTTCATTCGGATCTTCATTTAGAGGGGTAAATGTTTTGAGGATCTCTATCAACCTAGAGCGATCTTCGCGGTGAATTAGAACCTTCATGTCAATATCTCTTGTAAGCCGTGGTTCTCCCCAAACGCTAACTGCTATCCCACCAATCGCCATACATGAAACGCTCGCTTTATCCATGAGTGACTGAAAAGCAATCACGGAATCAATCAGTTCGTTCATCAAGAGGATTATTTGCTAAGCTGGCTAGGCGTGCTTGTAATTCAATCATGGCTTGATTGCGCTTTTCTCGATAAACGTGTTCGGTTGCTTTCAACCAGGGTTGAAATTCTTTCATCAAGGCAAAAAACTGCTGTATTCCTTCCTCAGGCGAAATCGCGCGCAGTAAGCGTGTTTCTTCAGCACGAATGGAGTCCCAATTTGTGTAAGGTTCTTTGAGCATAGAATTATTTTAGCATAAAACAACACGATAGGATTGTTCTTTATGTGGGTTGAGTGAATTATCATTGGGCGAGGGTGGATGACTTTTATTGCTCAAAGAATATGAAATAGATGAGGATCGAGAACAACAAATTAGGGGGATTAACTGAATTTACTTCGTTTTTTTCGTTCCCTTTCGTGTACATTCGTGATCCAATCTTCCACTGCAAGACCCTTCGTCGCTTTCTTTGATGAGCATGGTTGTGGGAGGACTGTGAGCGCGCCTCAGTGTGACAGATGCTTGGGTGTTTCGCCAGCGAAACCATTTTCAAAAGCAGTAAGTTTTAAGTATATCATGCCGCGAGACTGAGCAGGTTATCTTTAGTAATTGTAATTTTTGACATTCTTAAACACGTTTTTTTTATATATAAGAGTATAATACAGCAAGTGATGATCAATGCCAGAGCCCTTACTCACTGAACCAGTTGCCGTCTTTCTAACGATCATGGCGGTGATACTAATAACGCCGCTGCTTACCGAAAAAGTTCACTTGCCGGATATTGTCGGGTTGATTTTAGGCGGTGTACTTGTAGGTCCTTTTGGTTTTAACCTCTTATCAACGGGTAAAACCATTGTGTTATTATCTACTGTAGGATTGATCTACCTTATGTTCAGCGCTGGATTGGAGATTGACCTGCACCAGTTCAATAAGGTAAAGGGCAAGTCTATAGTATTTGGGTTATTAACCTTTGCCATACCGGAAGCTTCTGGGATTCTACTTGGTCGAATACTAGGCTTGGATCTACCAGCTTCTATACTTCTTGGTTCAATTTACGCCTCTCATACATTAATTGCATTCCCCATCCTGAGCCGACTTGGGTTACTTCGCAACGAAGCAATATCTATTACAGTTGGGGCTACAGTGATCACCGATGTCTTAGCCCTGTTGATTCTAGCAGTTATAGCAGGAACCCAAAATGATCAGAACACATCCTTCCATATACTTCGATTGATCCTACTCATGATTGGTTATATGATCCTGATAGTCTTCGGTTTGCCTAGGTTAGGGAAGTTTTTTTTCAATCACTTCACAGAACGCTCTGTCGAATTCCAGTTTGTATTGGTTGCTTTATTTGTTTCCGCCTTACTAGCTGAAAAAATTGGGATGCATGCCATTGTCGGAGCCTTTCTAGCGGGTTTAGCGATAAATTATACACTTCCTCCTAAAAGCCGCGTAATCGGGCAGGTGCTTTTCCTCGGTGAGTCGTTTTTCATCCCCATTTTTCTAATGTACATAGGGATGATCATCAATCCTTTTGCCTTCATTATCAACAGCCAAACTTTATTGATTGGCTTGGCATTGACGATTGCTGTTTATGTCACCAAGTATATTGCGGCTTGGATCGTGGCAAGAATTTTTCATTATTCCCAAAATGAACTTTTTACCATGTGGGGACTCTCTCAAGCACAGGCAGCAGCAACTCTTGCCACTATCCTGGTGGGTGTTGAAATTGGAATACTCCCCCAAACCGTTTTCAATGGTTCGGTTTTGATGATTTTGTTTACAACCATCACCTCTTCTATTTTTGTACAAAAATTTGGCTCACGCCTGGAAGCGGAAGCTCCATCATACGACCTCTTACCTTTATTCAATAGAATCCTAGTACCGATTGCCAACCCAAAAACTCAGGAACATTTGGTTGGGTTGGCAGCAATTTTGGCGCGCACCGTTGAAGGTACACTTTTCCCTTTACATGTAGCGCTAGAAATACAGGGTAGAGTACATGGTCTGGAAAACCAGCAGAAATTATTAGAATCAGATATCTTGGAAGACCCTGAAACTAATATTCACCCAATCCGGCGAATAGATTCATCGCCAGCGAAGGGAATCATTAGAGCTACAATTGAGCAACAAATATCGTTAATTGTTATGGGTTGGCAGGGTAAGCCAACATTCCGGCAGAGCATCTTTGGAACATTGTTAGATGAAGTGATTTGGAATGCCTCTGTTCCCGTACTCGTAGGGCGATTGACGACATCTATTAATGCCATACAAAGAATTGTTTTGGTCGTTCCAAAGAACAGCTTGACAGAAACACTTGTTGATAAAACAGTCGATGTCGTGATCGCTATCGCGCAGGCAGTCAATGTACCCCTATGTATTTTTTCCGTCAGTGATTATCAAAAAATTCTTGATGAACATATCAAAGAGCTAGACAGCGAACATCCCTATAGTATTAAAAACATAGGCGATAATCTCATTCAAGACATAGTTAATAAAGTAAATGATCGTGACCTAATCTTGGTCACAACAATCGGATCACCCAGTCGTTTTCGGTCGAGTCTTGGGTATATTCCGGAACAATTAGCAACTAGCATAAAAGGTTCAATTATCGTAATCCATTATCCTTAATATTCCTTTACTCTGGTCTTAAAATTTTTTCTGTTTTCCATTTATTTTTGGGAGTCAGACATGGTGATAGAATTAAAGAACCGCTATCCGAATCTTAGTTTGAAAGAAGAGAGAATATGACAGATTTTTTCCCTTACGATGAACTCACTTGGCAAGAAGCAGCCGATCTGCCGCGTGACACCCCGCTCGTCATTCCGCTCGGCGGCGGCTATGAGATCGAACGATTAGCTGATCAATTGAGCCATCCACCGAAGATAGGCTTACTGCCAGCAATCCCTTATGGCTGGCGCGGCAGTGGGCTGATGGCTGCGGAAGACACTTTTGCGGCAATCTTGGCTAATCTGCTGGAAAGCGTGCGCGATGACGGATTTACACACGTGTATGCTTTGATGCCGCAAGGCTTGGATTTGGGACTGGGTGCACAAGCGCTGCATCTACCCAACAAGCATCTCACGAGCAGCGAAATGGGAGAGAACCTACCCGGCGACGAGCAGCGCGGCAAGGTAATCCTAATCCCGATCGGGCATACCGAACAGCACGCCTATCACTTGCCCTTAAGTGTAGACACGGTCATCATTGAAGCAATCGCCATTGGCGCGGCAACGCAAAGTCCTACAACCTGTGCGACACTGCCGGTCATGCCTTATGGGGTCAGCATGCACCGCTATGCCTATGCAGCCACGACCACAGTAGGCGGGCGCGCCTTCGAAGATTTTTGGATCTCGATCATTGATGTGCTGGTGGGACGCGGTTTTGACCGTTTTTATTTCTTGAGCGGGCACGGCGGGAATATGTCTTTCCTGGTGAATATCATCAAATATGTTGGGGAGAGGCATTTACGCATCTTTTGCGCGACCGCTTTCCTGCATACCGCTGGTCATCTGGGCGCGCCAGCCATCGAGAAACACCGCCAATCCAAAATGGGCGGTATGGGTCATGCGGGTGAATTGGAGACTTCTTTCATGCTGCATCTGCGACCAGAATTGTGCCATATGGAGCGCGTTGTGGATGAGATCGACTTCGTTACGACACCTAATTACTATATGGATTGGATCGAAGGCGGCGCCTTGGCGGCAAACCCATCCTGGTATGACGACACCAAGACCGGTTCATACGGCGCAGGCAGCCTAGCGACCGCTGAGAAGGGTCGCATCTGGTTGGAGGTTGCCATTCAAGAGAAGATCGACCATGTGGCTGAGATCCATCAACAACAGGAAATGCGCGAAGCACGCCGCAAAGAAGGCTTTGGGATGTGGCGAAACTATAAATTAGGCTAGATCAAACTAATAGGCGATCCATGTATTGATCGGCGAAGAGCGCAGGCGTACCGCCGGTATGCCAGAATAAGATGCGTTGATCCTTCTTCGCAAAGAAGCCTTTTTGGATCAAATCGAGTAAACCGCCCATAGCACGACCGGTATACACTGGATCAAGGAACAAACCTTCGCTTTTCGCTAATAAGTGGATCGCGTCGCGTTCCAGGGAACTCATTACACCGTAACCGCCGCCAATATAGTCGCTGTTGACCAGAACTTCTTCGGCTGAAAAGGCGACCTTTTCGCCAAGTTTCTTAGCCGCTTCTGAAGCCAATTGAGCGACTCGCTGCTGCAAGACGTCCTGCGGTTCATCGACACTGATCCCCAAGATCTTGCCTTTAAAACCAAATAGACGCGCCCCCAGTACCATGCCAGCTTGCGTTCCGCCTGAGGAGGAGGCGAACACGATCCAATCTACATCGACCTGTTGTTCGATCAACTCCTGTATGGCGAAAGCATAGGCTAACGCTCCAATCTTATTCGAGCCGCCATAAGGGATCAGGTAAGGGGACTTTTTGGCATTCTTAGCGGCTTCGAATGTCTCTTGCAGAACATGATCGCGTTTTCCGGGTTGATGCCAAATGATCTCAGCGCCAAGCAGTTCATCCAATAATAAATTACCGGACTCATGGATGCCGCGTTCGGGAGGCGTCTTCTCGGCAAAGGGATAGGATAAGACCAGCGTGCATTTTAAACCCACGCGCGCTGCAACCGCTGCAGTTTGACGGCAGTGATTAGACTGCGCTGCGCCAGCCGTGATGACCATCTTGGCATTATGTTTCTTGGCATCCGCAACCAGAAATTCCAATTTACGGATCTTATTGCCTCCACAAGCTAATCCGGTCAGATCATCGCGTTTGATGAGCAGTTGCGGCGCATCGATTTTTTTTGTCAAATTGGATAATTCTTCCACAACTGTTGGAAGGTGAGCAATTCGAATTCGGTCTACCTCTTTCATAAATATCTCCTGATCATGTGGTTACCATACGCTGCGTTTGGGCTTTGCCACGCCGGCGCATGAAGTCTAATAAACGTGGGACTACCTGTGTGTACAGGGAATAGGTAAGGGGATGAATGGGGAAATCATAAGCGCCGAGCGTGCGCGAAACAGTTCCACCAAAGCCCTCTTTGAATCGATAGACACCCCATAATGGATCATTGTCGTTGAATTCATCAGGGGCTCCCCAAAGATCATAGACCTGACAGCCCAATTTCTGTGCATGTAAAATCGCTTCCCATTGCAAGAGGTGATTGGGCATTAGATTGCGGCGCTTGAGCGACGACATACCATAAAGATACCAGGCTTTTTTGGCAAAATGGAAAACGATGATCGCAGCCACCATCTCGCCATTTACTTCAGCGATCAAAGCATCCGCCATGCCAGCCTCCATAAAGCGCTGCCAGGCAGATTGATAATATTCAGCGCTGCGGATCACAAAACCATCCCTTACGGATGTCTCCGCGTAGAGATGAAAGAGTGCGGGGATATCGGAAGTATCGCCTATACGCACACGAACGCCTTTACGCTCTGCAAGGCGCAGATTGTAGCGCGTCTTTTGTTTCATATTGGCGAGCAGTTGATCAGGGTTTTGCGTGAGATCAATCAAAACTGTGTTGCGGAATTGGATTTGCTCGTCGGAATAGCGCCAGCCTTGAGCGAGCATCCATTCGAGGAAGCGCTCTCCAACCTGATTTTGGCGCGCCTCTGCCTCGCCAGGGATGCCAGTACCCAGGACGAGATCGGGATCGATCTTGATAAAAATGGATTTTCGCTGACGCCCAAGCATGATCAGATCATTACTGACTTGTCTCGCTAAAGTTTCATCCTCCCAATTCAGGAGCGGTCCTTTGGGGACATAGAGCACATTCAAACGACTTGGCAGCAAAGGAAGATTGACATTGCGCTGCAAGATCAAAGCAGCCGCGATGGTTTGCATCTGTTGATCTCGCCAAATGGCGTAGCTAGGCAACCAACCGTACTCCGCTTTGAGAGCTGCCCATTGATCCGTCTGTAGAATATGGGCGCTGGGCAACGCTGCAATCTGCTCATTCCAAGTCTCGGGTAGCGTTTCACTCATCCTCAATTCGAGCTCTGAACTTCGCGCGCTATTGCTTTTAGCACCTATTTGGGTCATTGTATCTTCTTACGAGAAATGAAACGGTACAAAGAGTACAGCAGCGGGTTATAGACACGATCATAGGGTCCTAACGCTCGCCGTAGAATGCCACCGAAACCGCGCTTGAATCGATAAACACCCCAAAGCCCATCCGACCGCGCGATAAATTTCTGTTCTAATTGCTCTTCATCGACATCGGGCACACCCCAAAGGTCGTACCACTCGCAACCACGGCTGCGCGCCCAGCGCATGGCTTCCCATTGAAGGATATAAGTTGGCATCCGATCACGGTACTTGTCCCCCGAAGCGCCATAAAGATACCAAGCGCGTTTCCCGCGTGCAAAGACCATCAACGCGGCTAATGGTTCGCCATCATATTCAGCGATAAAGATCTCCGCTTCGCCAGTAGGATGGAAGAGCTCATAAGCGCGTTGGTAATAAGCTTTGCTATGCACGCCAAAATCAGCTCGATTGGAGGTGATCGAGATAAGTTTGTAAAAGGTATCCAAATCTGCGCTAGTACGAACGATGACGCCCTTTTTAAGCGCTAGACGAATATTATAGCGTGTTTTTTGCTTCATCCTTCCCATAATTTGATCTTCATCACCACGCAGTTCAATCATCAAGGTGCGCGGCGGTTGCACACTCGTCGGACTGATGTTAAAACCTGAAAAGATCTGTCGATCTTCTGATCTGTGATCCTTTTCCAGTAAAATGGATTGCGATTCAACCGGCTGCCAAAGATCCGGTTCGACTTTTAAAAATACTGCCTTACGATCTCGACAAATCTGATCGACGATTTGCCAGAAGCCTTTCCAGTCAATCTGTTGGTTTTGGATATCTTTTATCACCGGACCTTTGGGGATATAAGCCATCGAAAAACCAAACGGCAAGCGTTTGAAAAGAATTTGAGCGCCAATCGATATATCTTCAAGACCGGTTCTAGCTTGATGGACTACACGGACTACTTCCCAACCAAACTCCGATTTTAACTTTCCCCAGTTAGCAGTCTGTAAAAGATGCGCTTCTGGATAGTTGAGCATGAAATCTTCCCACTCAATTTGCGTCAATTCAGTCATGATAAAAACAAATTTCCTTGGTAAACGATCTCAATATTAGTTCTTAAAAAACCTTTAGATATACGAAAAGATATCCGGCAAAGGAGTCCTGCTGATCGTGGCGCCAGGTACAGATTTCTCGAGAATATTAATAATCGCTCTAGAATTACCTTCTCTAGCGAGATAGATCAGTTCATCTGCGGTATCTTGTAATTGACTAGCAGTCAGGACATCTTCTTCATCCAATAGAACAATATCAGGATGGGAGGTGGCGGCATAATGGGCGTCTTTATCCCATAATTCTTCGCTCAGTTTTTCGCCAGCACGGATACCAGTAAAGACAATCTCAATATCCTTGCCAGGTTCTAATCCAGAGAGGCGGATCAGGTCTTCGGCTAAATCAAGAACACGCACTTGCTCACCCATATTGAGCACAAAGACCTCGCCGCCATGCCCCATGGAAGAAGCTTGCAGAACAAGATGAACTGCTTCGGGGATGGTCATGAAATAACGCTGCATATCGGGATGAGTCACCGTGACAGGACCGCCGCGTTGAACTTGTTTCTTGAACTGTGGTACGACGCTGCCGCGACTGCCAAGCACATTGCCAAAGCGAACAACTGAAAACGCCAATCCAGAACGCGCCGCAGCATCAATCACCATCATCTCGCCGAGACGCTTGGTGGCGCCGTAAACGCTTGAAGGACGAATGGCTTTATCGGTGGAGATTAAAACCAAGCGTTCAACACCGAAGTTGACGGAGACATCGACAACATTACGCGTGCCGAGGACATTATTTAAGATTGCCTCCTCGACATTGGCTTCCATCATGGGGACATGTTTATGGGCAGCGGTGTGAAAGATGACTTGTGGGCGATGGTTATCATAGATGACATTCAAACGATCGAGATCACGCACATCCGCGACGACAGGATGGATCGGTAGAGAAGAGAAATCATTTCCAATTTCAAAAACGGTCTCAAAGATACTATTCTCGCCATGCCCAAGGGTGATCAACGAAGAAGGTCTCCATCGAGCAATTTGACGGCATAACTCACGCCCGATCGAACCGCCTGCCCCGGTGACGAGCACACGTTGACCGGATAAACTAGCGCCAATCGAACGTTCATCAATATAGACCGGTTCTCGTCTCAACAAGTCTGAAATTTCAACTTCCCTCAAGCGGCTGACATTGACCTTACCCCCGATCAACTCATAAATACCGGGCATCGTGCGGAAGGGGATATTGCGCGAACGACAGACTTCAGCCACTTTACGGATGACACGACCCGGCGCGCTGGGGATGGCGATGATGACTTCGTTGATCTGTCGTAGAAAGACCGTGCGAGCTAAGTCATCTAAATTACCTACGACCGGCACGCCGTGGATCTGTTGTTTTTGTTTTTCGGGATCGTCATCAATAAAACAAACCGGTAATAAATTCAACTGCTGGTTCTTCTGCATTTCGCGTACGACCAAAGCGCCAGCGTCGCCGGCTCCAACAATCAAGACTTGTTTTTGTCCAATTCCCGCATCGAGATGGTTGCCGCGGGTCTCGCCTAAAATGCGTAAGGAGAAACGCAAGCCACCAATCAGGATTAAGTTCAACAACCAATCGATCGGAAGCGTGCTGCGAGGGAAAGCTGGCAAGACTTGGAAAGCGCGCAATGTGACGATCACTACCGATACCAAAACCGAGGCAGTGGTCACCGAAGCGACGATCAGTTTCAACTCTTGGATGCTGGCGTAAATCCACAAGCGATTATAGAGACCAAAGAAGAAGAACACAATCGGTTTGATCAACAGCGCTATGACAACAAGCCATAAAGCCTGTGGTAGGTAATAAACAAAGAGTGGACCAAGATCGGTTCGAAGCGCAAAACTTCCTAAAGCAGCAAACACAATCAAAAATACATCGCCAATTAATAACGTGCGGTTTTTAAAATAATTACGGATGCGCATGATCATCTACCTCGAAAACCGAGCACTGTCGCGGGAGTTCTCAACAGAATGACGAGATCCATCCAGAAACTACGATTTTTAATATAATAAAGATCAAATTCCAATTTGACAATCGTCTCCTCGATGGAAGCGGCATAGCCAAAATTGATCTGAGCCCATCCGGTGATCCCAGGCTGCACCAATAAGCGCGCTCGATAAAACGGGATATGTCTATGGAAATACTCAACCAATTCAGGACGTTCAGCGCGTGGTCCCACGAGGCTCATATCGCCGCGTAAGACATTGAAAAATTGGGGTAGCTCATCGAGGTGCGTCTTGCGCAAGATCCTACCGACACTTGTGGCGCGCTCATCGTTTTCTTTCGCCCATTTTGCATGTCCGTCTGGTTCAGCATCCCGTCTCATGGTACGGTACTTATAGATATCATAACTAATTCCGCCTCTCCCCAGGCGGGTTTGTTTGTAGAAGATGGGTAATCCATCATCGATCATGATCGCTAAAGCGATGAAAGGAAAGGCGACGATATTGAATATCAAACCAATCAAACCACCCACAATATCCAGTAATCGTTTGCTTAATAGAAAAAAACCGCTTGTGCGCACATCATCAATAAATGAACCTAATAACCAATTCGCTTCTAAGGTGAGGATCGGCACACGCTCAAGCAAATCTTCATACGTGGTTGGCATCCGGAAGATATCCACACCACTCTGTTGAGTGTCCAATAAAGCTTGGAACATATTGCCTTGCATTTCACCAGATATAGATACAATCACATCCGAAATATGGTTTTCACTGATAATATCAAGCAGTTGTTCGCTTGTGCCAATGACCTGATGCCCCTTGATAAAAGTACCTAATTTGCGATGATTATCATCCACAATCCCAATCAATAAAAAAGGTTGGATCTGCATATTGTTGATGA
>Ga0172375_10013204_pt1 | contig 10270 bp, 8 predicted proteins | sample LakKiv1m_FD_114537 | JGI IMG/M metagenome (GOLD analysis project Ga0172375, IMG submission 114537) | Freshwater microbial communities from Kabuno Bay, South-Kivu, Congo - kab_092012_11.1m | ecosystem: Environmental > Aquatic > Freshwater > Lake | place: Democratic Republic of the Congo...
CCATTTTTTTAGTAGCATTGTAATATGAAGTCTAAAAGCAACCAACTCATCTGGCAGGGACAGGCGTACAACGCACGTGGGCAGGTAACTGAATACCTGTTGGGCGATGATTACCGCACAACAAAGAGTTGGGATAGTTATGGTTTTACGCAACAGATTTTAACACAAACAACGGGTTCGTCACCCAATAACATCCAGAACAAAGGATACGATTTTGACGAGATAAAATGCAACCCGGCAACTCCATTGATGTTTTTTACCCACCTCACCTCGCCGTTTTCCAGATAAGCCACGGATATTGAAGGAACTCCGCCCGTAAGGATCATGTTCCTGAGGATAGAATCGATCTTCGGATCAACCTGCTCCGGAACTTGTTTCTGCAAGTGCCGGAGCAGGATATGGGGGATTGCACGATTCCAGGTTGAATATCGGAATCTCCGGAGTCCTCCCTGCTATAGCGTTCATCCGGGTAAGGATGATAGGCTTCGGATAAAAACCCATTCGACCGGGAGATCCCTCCGAATGAAGGATCAACAGGGTTTCCTTATCTTCTGAAAGCCAATATTTTTCCACCATCGTCAGCAGTGTTTTCTTTCCTTTGCGATACTGCTCACTTGCAAAGCGGATGATCAGTGTATCTGCCGAATACCAGGCTGAGCAGGGCAGTCTGTTTCCTTTCTGATTGGAATAGTGTACTTCCCGGCCATCTGTTACCAGTTTTTTTATGGTTTTCAGCGAATCTACCGATGGCTCAAGAACCGAAGTAAGGTAAACCAGGGTGTCACCGAGCTGGTTGATGGATACTCCAAAGGCTGGAAGCCCGGGGATCCCCGTTCGTGTGACATCAACCATCCAGCTACCCAAAATGCGCGAGGATTGGGCTTGAACAAGGATGGCTCCCGCAAGAAAGCCAATTTCGAGGAGAGTACTGATGAATGGACAAAGTGTAAGGTTAAGGTACATGTTTTCTGCGAATATTAGGTGTTAATGGCCGGCGATCAGGATGAATTTGCTTCCGAAAAACCGGTATCCGTAACACGGATCTTCGTTGTGAAAAACAATATGGTATGCTCCACATGGAAGATCAACAAACGTTTTGGTCAACTGATGCCTCCCCGGATCCAACAGGCTTTCAGCCAGTATCTCAACCATCCTCATGGAGCTGTTGTACAGCATCAGTTTCACCCGGGACTCCTCTTTCAGTGTGAAGGATATGGTTACATCCCGGATGACGGGATTGGGGAAAATGATCAGGTCATCGATGCTTTTTCCCGGATGAACCATTTCTCCTGTAGCCGGTGAGGTTTGGTTCAGGTAAAGCTTTGTTACGCCCCCGTTGAACGCGCTGTTGCCTACCACCACATCGGGATCGCCATCCATGTCCACATCCTCCGGGGTGATGCTCCAGCATTGATCTCCCGGGAAGATGACCCCGGCGGAGTCAAAGTTCATCGATCCGTCATTCAACCAGAGATAACAAGGGGTCTCAGGGTGGTAGGTGATTACATCGGGATCTCCATCCAGATCCACATCCAGCATGGCAACGCCATAGCCTGACCCGAAAACTGTCCCGGATGTCGTGAAAAACCCGTTGCCGTCGTTGAGCCAGATGCTGTTTCCCGACAGGCTGTTGGTGAGGATCAGGTCCGGATCGCCGTCATTATCGAAGTCATGAAACCGGCCGTGACCATTCCCTTCCGGGAAACCGACCTCCTGTCCGCTATCAGTAATGTTACCTGAACCATCGTTGAAAAAGATCTTATCCGGTTGGTCCTTATACTCAATATATAGATCAGGATGTCCATCGCTATCCGCATCAGCCACATCCATGAAGTAGGTGGAGGTATCTCCTATTTCGGAGGATTCGGTGAAATACCCCGACCCGTTGTTCATCCAAAGGATATTGGGATGCGTATTCCGGGCTACGAGGGCATCGGGATCACCATCCGCGTCCACATCCGACAGAATGACCTGAACACTGAGATCCATGGATCCGCCCAGGTTCTGGCCGCTGTCCGAAAAGGTTCCGCTTCCGTCGTTGAAGTAGACCTTATCTGTGGCCATAGTCGAGACCAGGAAAAGATCAAGGTCTCCATCGCCATCGAGATCGGCCAAAGCGCCGCCGTGATTGGTACCGTTGCCGAACGACTGCCCGGTGGAGGTAAAATTCCCGTTACCCTCATTCTTCCAGAGCTTGCTCTGACCCTGGAAATTCACCACCACGCCGTCGCGTATACTGTTGCCGTCAACATCGCCGAATGCCACGCCGAAGCACTCGGAGGAGCCCAATGTTTGATGGAACAGGAAAAGGGAATCGAGGGATGAAATAGATTGCGGGAAGACGAGCTGAGATATGAACCATAAAATGGTGAGAAGAATCTGCTTAATATCTGATTGTGAACACCTCATACTGAAACTTTTTAGCGTTAAATACTTGGAATTATGGATCACTTTGACGAAACACCCATGATTTTCAGAATCTCGTCTCCGATCTGTGGGGCAACGGGATGATCGATGTTCGTCAATACCACAACGGAAATTCCGTTTTTCCAGTCCCTCGCATAAAATGTCGAAACTCCGGCGGCTCCTCCCGCTCCTTTATTCAGAGTTTTTTCAACCGGATTACCGATATTCCCTTTATACCCGTTACTCATGAAATCCACATGTGGAGATCCAAGGATTTTACCAGACCTTATGGCATTATCATATTTCAACATATCTTCAACTGTGGAATAACCTCCGCCGGCAGGGGTGCCGCGAGGGGCAAGGATATAAGTATTTTCCCATTGCCATCCTTTCCTTAGTGTATCGAGCTGGTGATGGTTGGTATATCCTGTTGCCATGTTTTCAACCGGAGAATCACGGTCATACGAATCTGAATTGACCATTCCGGCCGGTTGGTAAATATTCTTCCTGATATAATCGAAATAGTCCATTCCACTGACTTTTTCGATGATTGCTCCAGCCACTTCGAAGCCGATATTGGAATGCTGCGTTTTTGTGCCGGGTTCGAAATCCAGTGGAATATCCCTGATGAAAGTCATATAATCTGCAAGGGTTCTCAGATTGTCCTTATGTTCAAGGAAGTATCTGTTTTGCCAGTAATCACCCCAACCATTCGACATGTTAAGTAACTGCCTGATGGTTACCGTTTCGGATATCTCATTTGGGAAAAGATCGAGGTATTTGCCTATCGGATCGTCAATGCCGATCTTTCCCGCTTCAACCAGTTGCAAAATAGACACCGATGTAAAGCTTTTATTCAGGGAACCCAGGTTGTATTTCGTATCACTCTTGTTGGGAGCCTGGTACCTTTTGCTGGCCATACCGGCCGACTCGATCAACACCGGGTTCCCCTTCTCGGCCACCAGGGCGGTTCCCGAGAATTGTCCGGCCACAGCCTGTTGCCTTAGGTATTCTCTGATTTCCCGGATCTTTTCGGTTGTCAGCAAGACTTCAGGGTGATCGGATAGTGGCTTGGCGCTCCTGGAATGACCTGCAGGAGCGAATCTCATGGTCTCTATTTTGCAGGGTTCGCGCTCATCAACGGTTAACGAGATGGAAAAACACAAACCATTTGATGTGGAGCAGATCGTGAAACCGATCTCCCCGGGCTCATTTTTTTCGATGGAAACAAGTTCAACCTCATTAGTCATATTTCTGATTTGTACAATCGCGCTGCCTCTTGATTCTTCCGGAATGTTCTGTTTAAACGTTTCGGTGCAGTTCTGATCAACATATGCTTTGGGCGTGAGACTGGTTTTTTGATTGAATAAATCCATGATTTCCTTCGCTCTGGATCCTGCAGGTGTAGCAGGAAAAGTCTGAGCAGAAACGGTAGAGATTAACATAAACAGTATCACTGCCAATACGATGGATTGAAGAAATTCTTTTGAGTTCATTATCGGAAAATGTTGAAGGTTATTTTTAATTTGAATTTTTCATTATCTGCCATATTTCTTCATCATGGTCAATAGCATTTTACGAATCCCTTTATCGGTTTGCCCTGAACCGCAATTAGCCATAGGTGTGGGTATTACCTTATTATCAACATACCAATGCCCCCAGGGCTGTGAGGCATCACAACTATTCGGCCAGGAAAAACCAATATCCAAATTAAGTTTTTTCCCCAGGTCCAAAACCAAATCCTCCCATGATTTTCCCGATGCTTTTTCCAGCATAATGGCAGCAACTGAATACCCTGCATTTGAGTATGAAACCGAACCCTCTGTTTGAACGGGATCAAGTGTTAACACCCATTTCACAAATTGATATCTTTGGCTGGATGCATCACCTTTAAATCTGCACTCTTGGGGATTTGGAAATTCTTCACCTTCAGTGAACGGTTGAATTTTTGCCCGGTGAGCTAATAAATCAATCAAGGTTATGTTTGCATAGATCGGATTACTACCTTGTTGCATATCAGGAAAGAGATCGAAAAATTTGGTATCCCATTGCAGTTGTTTTTCTTTAACTAACAAAGTAGCGATAAGGCCCGTTATTGCTTTTGTATTCGATCCTAAGTGAAATCGGTCGGTTATTTCTGCTGCGATTCTTGAATCAGCGCGTTTAAATCCCAAACAGTCTAACTCATAAACACTATCCGCCGAAACAATGGCAAAACCTAATTCCGGGATGTGATATTCAAATCTAATGCTATCAGCAATGGATTGTAAGTCCTGGCTTGTTATATCATCATAAGCGATGAGTAATATTAAAATCAGTATTGACTTTTTCATTTCACCTCTTATAAGTTGCTTTCTATCAAAGGTTTGTTTCATTGTAACCGGATATCTGAGGAATTTCAAGCAAGATCTCAATCAGGATCAACATAAACCTTCACCGTATTACACCCTTTGTCCGTTTGAACCGAAACGAGGTAAACGCCATGATGTTGGTTGTTCAGGACACTCTTCAGCGATAGGTGGATCTCTCCCGGGCCATACGATTCCTGAAAGACCTGTTTCCCATTGATCGCCGTTATCAGAATACGACAGGTTGAAGAAGTGTTTACAACCAAGTGGTCTCCTTCGATCCGAATCTCCGGTTTGTTGGAATTCTCTCCGATGCCTGTCGGGATCAGCGAAAGCCAGGAGACGGTATTCCCATTAAAGTTGGGGACAGCCAGCATTTGTCCCGCTTCGTTGATCGCCAGCCCGGCCGGACCCGCATGCCCCTGCGACAAGACCTCAGGTCCGGAAGTATAGGGAGGTTCCCATTTGTACACGCGTCCTCCGCTCATCCAGGAGGTTACGTAGAGATCTCCGTTGGTATCTCTTACGATTCCGTCGTATTGCCCGGATGTCGTAGCAACAAGGTCGCTCACGGCATAGGTTTCGAGATCGATCGCCACGATGGGGGAATTGGTTCCCCAGCAAACCAACAGTAACCGGTTCGCTTGCGGATCAAAGGCCAGGTCCTGGGGTTTTAAAGGTAAACCGGTGTTGATAATGATGGTGTCTGACAGTGTTGACATATCTACTTTATGTATGCGCCCTGCATTCTCCGCAACATACAGGTTCCCCGCATCATCATTGGCCATTCCGTCGATCCAGGAGGTGACGGCCAGCGTAAGGGTTTGAATCGGGTTAAGCGACTGTAATCCATACAGATGAATATGGGTTCCCTGGGTAATAAAAATTGTGGTATCCACGATGTGGATCCCCAGGCAGTTCGGGATCCCCTCGATGACCACCTGCTGGTTGCCAAGGGTATCGATCGCCACGATTTTCCCGTTGCCGTAATTGGTGACGAGGTAGCGATCGTTGACTGGATCCCAGGCCACGTGTTCGGGTTTGTTAAGCAGATTTTGGGCCGGCAGCAGAAATGGCATCAGGGCAAAAAGGAACAGAAGCATTCTTATTACACGAATGGTTAAGATCCGGATGGTTTTGGTAAGCATCTTCATTGTTTTGGATATTTTTTGGTTGAACGTATGGATTGGTTGCATAATCCTATTTGTTAAAAGGGGATAGGGCATCCGGGAAGCTAATACTGGATGCAGTTTTTCTCAACCTTGATTACCTCCTTCCGAACGACCCGATCTGGTACATTCTCATCATAGATAATCACTTCAATAAGGAATATCTCCGCACCCGGATTCTCCCTGGTGAAGGGGATTTTGTGGATGCCTGCATGAATCTGTTGCCGGCAGATGGTATGCAATAGGTTCCCGGTCAGATCTATCAGGTCGGCCTGAACCATTCCCGGCTGATCCAGATGGATTTCCAGGGTGGCGTGCGTTGAGAATGGATTTGGATAGCACCGGCTATTCATGGTGGTTCTTTTTTTTTCAACGGCAACCGGATAGACCGGAAGAAAATCCACGGCATGGCCGGTGCAGAGAGGAATTGCGATTTCATCCAGATTAGGGTTATACCAGATATCGGCCGGGCTCTGGGTTGTGCTATAGAGGGTCTCGGAGGGGAGCTGGAATGCCGGATCAAACCGTTGTATGGTCCCTTGTTCCCATTCGGAGATAAAATAACGTCCGAAGGAGTCTTTCGTGATTCCGTCGCAGTTGGAAAGGGTTGTCTGGATGACTGTTGAAACATTGCCGGTGGATAGGTCGACTGCCTGTACCGGTGAATGGGTTCGCCAGGATACGACCAACAGGCGGTTCTGTTCCTGCTCCACCAGAATCCCATTAGGGCCAACGAGTTGATCGTCAGCAAATACCTCATAACTATTAGCCGCAACATCGATGCGAAAGATTTTATCTCCAAGTACATCGCTTACATAAAGGATGTTGCCGTTTCCGGCGGCGATATCGTTCAGTTTTTCAGCCTCGGGGATGGCCTGTTCGAAGACGACCGTTGCATCAGCGAGCAACAATCCCCTGACCACATTATCGCATACGGCAAAAAGCGTATCGCCCGCCAAAGCCAGGCCGATTACAATCCCGAAGCCGGTGGAAAAAACCGACTGGTTTCCCTGAGCGTTGATGGCTACGATAGAGCCAGTGCCCTGACAAGATACAAGATAGCGGTCGCTGTCGGGGTCATATACGGCGCTTTCGGGGTAACTGAGCAGGTTTTCAGGGGATTGCCGGTACCAGCGAACCTGCTGGTTTCCTTCGTGACCGCTGGCGGCCGCAATATCGATGTCGGTATCACCGTCGAAATCGGCGGCGCAAACAGGCCATACCCGGTCGAATTCCGGATCTATGGTGAATTTTTCCCAGTTAATCGGATTGCCTCCGTTATTGCGAAACCAAGCTATCTCATCGCCATCCTGGGAGGTACCGATCACATCGATGTCCCCATCCTGGTCAAGATCAGCCGGAATAGCCGTACAGGTGCGAGGAAAACCCGATGCGATCACCTGTTGGGTCCATCCGACAGGGTTTCCGCCATCGTTCCTCCACCAGGCAATCTGGTTGGCATACCAGCCTGCCGCCAGAATGTCGGGGTTACCGTCCAGATCCATATCCACGGCTTCCACCCGGTGGGCACCGGCAAACGAGGTGGTTACGGTATGCTTGGTCCATTGGATGGGCCATCCTCCTCCGTTCTCCCACCATGATATCTCATTGTTCAGCAATGAGGCGCCCACGACATCCGGGAGGCCATCATCATTGAAATCCCCTGCATGCACCGATTTGGCCTGCGTAAAACCTAAGGCTATGGATTGTTCGCTCCAGCCGATGGGTGTTCCCCCTTCGTTTCGCCACAGGGTGAGTTCATTCTGAAGGGAAGAGGCAGCCAGTACATCGGTGTCGCCATCCAGGTCGATGTCGCAGCCAAACATCTCGTGCGGGAAATCATAACCGGTGCGGATCGTGTGTTTGATCCACAGGATCGAGTCTCCTCCTGAGTTTTCCCACCAGGCGATCTCGTCTCCGGTTTTGGCGCAGGCCAGGATGTCTGGCAGACCGTCGCCATTGATGTCACAGGCCGCCACGCTGCCGGCCCCGGCAAAAGAGCCTGCAACAACGATTTTCTGCCAACTCACCGGAGTCCCTCCCTGGTTCCGCCAGAAGAGGATGTCATTGTCTTCGGCGGCGGCTCCAAGGATATCGGTATCTCCGTCGTTGTCAATGTCATAAACTAAGAGACTCTGGGTACCCTTTGTCTGATCCGATACCGTCAGTTGGGTAAATACCGGTTGGGCAACGATGGCCGCCGGCCTTCCCTGAAAGAGGAGCAAAAGAGCCGGAAGAAAAAAAAGATGGAGAAATCTTGCTCGGTTCATTTTTATTGTATTTTTATAGCCAAAATTAATATAAAACATTGAATATCAGATGTTAAAATGAACAAACGGTCACAGGAACCAATAAGCGGTCGGAAAAGCAGACAAGCGGACATCTCCCTGCCCGGTTGGAGTGGATTCGGGAGGGGCTACCGGAAATCCCGGATGTTCTGGATACTGAACAGTACCTTCTGGCTTTTTTTTATCGTTCGGGAGTTGTTTGCCGTCAGGTACTACGAACCGGCCTTTACCGAGTTTTATTTTCTGGCTTCCATCACCTACTTAACGGGATTTTCTGTTTCATTGCTGGTCAGGTTGCTGTTTATCTGCCTGATCTCCCGGATGCCTTCTCTCTTGCGCATGGCGCTGATGTTCGCCTCTGTTTTGATTATGGCATCAGTGGTCTGGAGGTTTCTTGACGCCCTGATCAGCTACCCTTTCTGGTCGGAACCCATCAGGATGAGGTATGCGGCTTTCAGTTGGATGGATCATATCATGGAAACCTTTCAATATCTGCTGACGTTATTGGTTTGGGGAGCCGTCTATTTTATCGTGTTTCTGTTCGATCGGTTGTTCAGTCAGCAGGTCAGGACCCAGGAAGCGGAAAACCTGGCCATCCAGGCACGGTTTCAGTTGCTTCAGAACCAGCTCAACCCCCATTTTTTATTCAACTCCCTGAACTCCATCCGGGCCCTGATCTTTGAAAATCAGCAAAAGGCGGCTGATCTGGTGACAGACCTTTCGGGTTTTCTCCGTTACAACCTGCAGCAATCCGGCGTACTAACCATCCCGTTGCAGGAGGAGATTGAGGCCATCCGGACTTATTTATCGATTGAACAGAAGCGGTACGAAGGCGATTTGCAGGTAACCGTAGAAATGGATCACGGGTGTACTGGCATCCGGGTAATTCCGAACCTGTTGCTGCCGCTGGTCGACAATGCGGTGAAGCACGGCATGCAAACCAGTGCGATGCCGCTGAAGGTAGGAATTGTGGCCCGGATGAGCGGGAAAGGGTTGTATCTGGAAGTCAGCAATACAGGAAGATGGAACAGCGGGCAGCACCGCGAAGGAGGGGTTGGGTTGAACAATGTCAGAGAACGGTTACAGAACCGTTATGGGGAGCGGTTTACCATGGAGATCGATCAGGAACCCGTTCTGGTTCGGGTCATCATTCACCTTCCGGAGAGTCGCGATGAACAGGCTTGATCCCATACCGGCTCTGGTGGTTGACGATGAACGGCTGGCGCGGCTGGAACTCATCCGGTTGCTGCGCTGTCACCCTGGCGTTGAGGTGGTGGGTGGGGCATCCGGGGTAGCTGATGCCGCGGAGAAGATCCGAATCCTGAAGCCTCATCTACTGTTTCTCGATATTCAGCTCCGGGGAGAGACCGGATTTGATCTGCTGGACAAGGTAGATTTTTCGGGAAAGATCATTTTTGTAACAGCCTGGGATCAGTACGCCGTTCAGGCTTTTGAAGTGAATGCCCTGGACTATCTGCTGAAGCCGGTAAGTCCGGAAAGACTGGCCCGGTCGGTCGAACGACTGGTTAGCGAACCTTCGGAGAATAGTGAGCAGAGACTCATTCCCTCCCGTGAGCCTTTTTCCGGGCAGAGGCAGGAGTTTCCTGTCCGTCGGTTGGGGCTGTCTGATGTAGTTTTCATCCGGCTGGGGAACAAGCTCCGGTTTCAGCGGGTGGACGAGATACTGTTGTTGCGGGCGCAGGGGCCTTATACCGAGTTGTTTACGACTGCCGGCCAGTCGGGGCTGGTCCATAAATTGCTAAAAGAGTGGGAAGCTTTCCTTCCCGAAACGCAATTCCTGCGGGTCCACCGCAATACCATGATCAACCTGGCACAGGTTGGGGAAGTGGAGCCCTGGAGCAACCATGCCTACTTGATCACGCTGAAGGGCTTCCCTGAAACAATTATCGTCAGCCGCCGGTATGCAAAACGGCTCCGGCAGGGGAGGGGATAGCACAGTTTTTTTTGCTATTTTTGAGAGACCAATGACGAAAGGCGCTTTTCAGGATAGGGAAGATTTTTCCTGTAAAAGCACCATATACTGTAACAGACAATGAAA
>Ga0172375_10013205_pt1 | contig 10270 bp, 10 predicted proteins | sample LakKiv1m_FD_114537 | JGI IMG/M metagenome (GOLD analysis project Ga0172375, IMG submission 114537) | Freshwater microbial communities from Kabuno Bay, South-Kivu, Congo - kab_092012_11.1m | ecosystem: Environmental > Aquatic > Freshwater > Lake | place: Democratic Republic of the Congo...
ATTACTGTGGGACTTTTGGCAAAAAATGACCCCTTATTTTCAGTGGCTGCGGCATCCTATTTAGTAAAGAAAGCGGCAGAGAACCTTGCCATCGAGAAGGGTTTTATGTTTAACTCGGATGATCTTGTTGATGAAGTACCTAAGGTCTTCAAAAAATAGTGGAAGAGTTGTGATTTTCCGCAGGTAATGCGAGAATAAATTGATGTTTACGCCGGTTTTTCAGATCAACAATAAGATACTATCAAACCTGATTGGTTTGGAGATGGCGGCAAAGTTAGTTGAACTGGCACCAATTTCTCCAGATATAGAGAGTAGGTTGAAAACAGAAAGTCTGGCAAAAAAAATATATCAAGATTTAAAATTTTTCGGTAATAGTCTGAACTTAGATGAAGTTGTAAAAATTGTAAAAGATGAACCCGGAAGAGACGATAATGCATCTGATGTAGCGATGAGGACAAGTGTGGTGGCAAAGGAAAAAGAAGTGCAGCAGGTGTTAAATTGGTTGGTTACAACAAAGATGGTGTGGCAGACAGCTTATCTTTCCGCAAAATTCAAGCAAGTCGATTACGGGGAAAGAGAACTAAATAAAATTAATGTTCTCTTGGGTGAAAGATTGCATGTGGGTGAAACTTTAGGCAAATTTCGTATTGAAGATTCTGATAAAGAAAATGGAATAAATGTACCTCCCGCAGTTGAAGTGACCTATCAAATGGAAGACATTTTTAATTGGTTTAAAAGTGCTGATAGATATGAAATCCATCCCGCATTAAAAGCAGGAGTTATGTTTTTTGAGCTATTGAGAATCAGCCCTTTTATGGTGGAGAATTTTGCAACAGCAAAAATGTATTTTGATTTAATTGTTTCCGGAGAAGGATTCGGTTTTAAACAGATGTTTGTTTTTGAAGATGAGATGTTTAAGAGTAAAGAAAAGTTTATGGAGTTTTATTCATCCGGGGAAAAGGGTGATTTGACAGTTTGGCTTGAATTTGTAACCAAAAGTTTGGCCGACTCCGCAGAAAAGACAAAAGTTAAGGTTCTAAATTTAGTTGGTGGTGCACCTTTATTCAGATCCGAAGCGGGAAGGGCAATACCTCTTTCAGAAAGACAAATTTCAATAATGGAAGAGATGACTGTAGCCGGTGAAATGACACTAAAAGATGTGCGCGAAATTCTCCCTATGGTGTCTGACGACACCATATTACGTGATTTAAAAGGCTTAATAACAAAAAAACTTATAAGAAAAAAAGGACATACGAAGGGGGCTGTGTATGTGTTGGGGAAGGTAAAGAATTTTAAATAATATTTTAGGTATACTTGGGGTATGCTTTTCAAAGATTTTGTTGGGTTTTTAAACAAATTAGAGGTCACCTCATCACGGCTCGAGATAACAGACATATTGGTTGATTTAATCAAAAGTATGGGTGTGGCCGATGTAGCTAAAGGTGTCTATCTTGTATTAGGAATGTTGGGACCAGATTTTGACAACGCCCAATTTGGAATGGCTGCAAAGATGGTAATTAGATCAGTTGCCGAAGGAAACAAGGCGGACGTCAAAGAAGTAGAAAGAAAATACAAACAGATTGGTGATATTGGCGAATTGGCAAAAGAATACGAATTTTCCGGAAAGAAAAAAGAGTATACGGTAGAAGAAGTGTTTGGTTTGTTGGAGGCAATCGCACTTGACTCCGGTGCCGGAAGTCAAGAAAGAAAGGTGTTGAGCTTAGAAAGATTATTTTTGGAAACAACTGTGGAGGAGAGAAAATATATCGCTAGAATGGTTTTGGGCAAACTAAGACTTGGATTCTCCTCAAAGACAATCTTTGATGCATTGTCTCAAATGGAGTCCGGAAATAAACAGCTAAGAAAAGAACTCGATTCAGTGTTCCAGATATTTCCCGATACGGGATATATTACACAGGTGGTAAAAGAAAAAGGGATGCTGGGATTAAAAAATATCAAGATAAAGACGGGAGTCCCGGTGGTTCCGGCATTGTGTCAGAGATTAAACGAATACGGGGAAATCGTGGAAAAGATGAGGGACGTGGCAGTAGAGAGAAAATATGACGGAACAAGAGTACAAATTCACTTTAAGAAAGGTATCAATGGGGAGGATGACTTGATAAGAACCTATACAAGGAATCTTGAGGAAACCAGTAAAATGTTCCCGGAGCTTAAAAATTTACATAAGTGGGTGAAAGCCGACGAAATTGTATTGGATTGTGAAGCGGTTGGGTGGGATAAAAAACGAGATAAAGTATTACCTTTTCAAGTGACTATTACCAGAAAAAGAAAGCATGGAATAGATGAAATGGCTGAGTCGGTGCCATTGAAATTTTTCCTATTTGATGTTTTGAGTAAAAATGGCGAGAGTCTTATTGAGAAGCCGTATTTTGAAAGAAGAAAAATATTAGCAGAATCAATAAGAGAAAATGAGGTAGTGGTAGTTGACGAGTTTGTTAGAGCCGATGAGAGCGGTGAGGTGGAGAAATTGCATGAAAATTATTTAAAAGAAGGTTACGAGGGGGCAGTTATAAAAAAATGGGATGGCGGATATTTACCCGGGAGACAAGGCTGGAATTGGGTGAAAATTAAGGAAGCTGAAGGTAGTAGTGGAAAGTTATCAGATACATTGGACCTTGTAATTTTGGGTTATTATCTTGGACGTGGTAAGAGAGCAGACTTCGGAATCGGTGCTTTTTTGGTCGGTTTAAAAAAGAGTGATTCATGGGTTTCTTTGGCAAAGATTGGCACAGGATTAACCGATGATGAATTTAAGGATCTAAAGAAAAAGCTTGATGATATAAAAATCAAAGAAAAGCCTGAAAATTATTTTGTTGAAGGAGCACTGAAGGCCGATGTTTGGGTGGAGCCGAAGTTAGTTTGTGAGGTGGCAGCGGATGAAATTACTATCAGTTCGGTACATGCCGGAGGAATTGCATTGAGGTTCCCGAGGCTGGTGAGGTTTAGAAATGATAAAGGAGCAAAAGAGTCAACTACTTGGGAAGAAGTCGAACAGATTGCCAAAATATCAAAGGTATAAGTTACAATTTAATAATGGAAATTTTTCAACAATTGATTGATTTGTTTTTGCACATAGATAAAAACCTTGTGTTGGTGATTGCAAGATACGGTGCCTTAACTTATGGTCTAATCTTTTTTGTAGTTTTTATGGAAACTGGTTTTGTGGTAACACCCTTCTTGCCTGGAGACTCGCTTCTTTTTGCATCAGGTGCATTGGCAGCAATGGGTTCGTTTGATATTTTAATTCTTTACTCATTGATGTTGGTGGCTGCTATAGGCGGTGATACCGTGAACTACTGGATGGGTCACTACCTTGGTAGGGGCGTGTTTGAAAAAAATAGCCGTTTCTTTAAGAAAGAGTATCTGGAACAGGCAGAAAAGTTTTATGAAAAACACGGAGGAGTTGCTATTGTATTAGCCCGTTTTGTACCAATTGTAAGAACTTTTGCCCCTTTTGTTGCAGGAATAAGTCAAATGCATTATGGAAACTTTATTATGTATAACTTTATTGGTGGTTTCTTGTGGGTGACTTCGTTCTTGTTTGCAGGATATCTTTTTGGAAACATTCCCTTTGTTAAAGAAAACTTTCATTATGCAGTGGTCGGTATAGTATTGGTTTCGGTAGTACCAATCATAATTGAAGTTGTGAAGTCGTTTAAGAAAAAAAGAGCTGCTCGTAAGAGTTGAGAGTCAATTTGTGGCATAATTAAATTATGCTTTGGAATATTGTTTTGATGGTGGTCCTAGTATTTGTAATGGTTTTGGCGTCCGGTGTGGCTATTGACTCCTTTGAACAAGCTGCTAAGTGGCTTAAGACGAAGAAATTATTGCTTGCCAGTATTTTATTAGGGTTTTCAACTTCTTTACCGGAGTTGTTTGTCGGAATTGCATCAAGTATCAAGGGTGAAGGACAAATATCACTTGGAAATATTATTGGTGCTAATTTGGCAAATTTAAGTTGGATTGCCGGAGGGGCAGCGATGGTGGTTGGAGCTATTCCTGTTGTTGGAGAATATTTAAGAAAAGATTTGTGGGTGACAATGGGTATTTCGATGATTCCTTTTTTGATGATGACAGATGGATCGTTAACAAGATTTGATGGGGTAATACTAATTCTTATCTATCTTTTGTACATAAATGAACTTCTAACAAATAAGAGTGGAAAAACGAAACATCTAAAGATGCTTAACAAGCCGGTGAACCATAGATTTAAAACCAAAGAAGAGAGGGCTTTAATTGTAGTAAAACTATTAATATCTCTTGGAGTCTTGGCTTTTTGTGCTGCACTGCTGGTCGATGTTGCCATCAAGATCGCGGTTACATTAGGGGTTAGTTTGTTTTGGGTGGGGTTGTTGGCGATTTCTTTTGGGACGACCTTACCCGAGTTGATATTATCTGTGGTGGGAACCGAAAGAAGAGAGATATCTTTGGTGCTTGGAAATTTGTTGGGGAGTGTGGTGGTAAATTCCACACTAATTTTAGGAATTGTGGCCATCATTAATCCAATAATATTTGAAGAGTCGGCTCAGAAGGGTTTATCTGGGATCTTTTTGGTATTTATATTGGGTCTTTTCTGGCTTTTTACCAAATCAAAACACAAGCTTGAAAGGTGGGAGGGAGCAGTTCTAATAGGAATATACCTAATGTTTGTAGGTTTACAGTTCTTGTTTGCTTAGGGTTCGCTTTCTTCAAGACTTAACAACGCACGTATACGATCCATGATTTTTTGTTTTGGTGAGCTTTTACCAAAAGCAGATTGAATTTGTTGTATAAAATCTGGAGCTGTTGTGGATGTCTTTTCGTGGCCTCCGCCCATGGGGTATTCTTTTTTCTGATCAACTTTTTGATTTGTATAGTATTTCAAATTTAAAATGGCGTATTTTTGGATGAGTTTTAGTTTGTTCATACGTCGGAAACGACGGAGAGAGTACTCAAAACGTGGTTCGTGGAAGACGGTGAAGGTATACCCGAGACGATGAGCTTGACGGACGAATTCGGTGTCTTCTGCAAAACCAATTTCAGGGTTGAAACCACCGGTTTTACCAAATTTTTTCCTAAGGCAACCAATCATTGCACCAAGTGCTGCCGGTTTGTTTAGTAAATAAGCGGTTTCGATTAGTAGATTTAAGTAAGTTGCAACTGCTTTGTCTGATCTATTATTGGAGTCTGCGACACACCAGCCTGTAAAGGTATCAACGGGTTGGACGTTTAGTTGATATCGCAAACCTTCAAGGTAGTATTTTGGGAGTCGATTGTCGGCATCATTGAAGAGAAGATACTTTCCTGAGGCTGCCTCAGCACCCATGTTCCTTTGTACTGAAACATTTCTGATCTTACTCGAAAGAATTGTAAGCGATGGAAGTTTAGAATCGAACTCTTTGGATTTTTCAACTGTTTTATCTTCAGAACGGCCGTCGATGATGATAACCTCAAAATCTTTAATTGTTTGGTTACATAAATCCTGAAGAAGCAGAGGAAGATATTTTTCTTCATTCAGAGCGGGAATAATAATCGAAAAAAAAGGCCCGGTTGTCGTAGACATGATCTGATTATATAGGCATTTGTTAGAATAGAGATTGTGAAACTAATCATAGGTTTGGGAAACATTGGAGAGACATATCAAAGAACTAGGCACAACGCCGGTTTTGCTTTCGTCGATAATTTTATATACGGGCAAAAATTTTCTCTTGATAAGAAGCTGGACTCTGAGATTATTAGAACAAAAGAATTTACTCTGATTAAACCCCAGTCTTTCATGAATGAATCAGGCAGAGCTGTGAGAAAGGTTATGGATTATTACAAAATCAGTATTGAGGACATTGTGGTAGTTCATGATGATCTTGATATAAGAATGGGTGAGTACAAAATCCAGAAAGGAATAGGTCCTAAAATTCATAATGGTGTTCTGTCGGTTGAGCAATACTTGGGGACGAATAATTTTTGGCGCGTAAGGATCGGGGTTGATAGCCGTGTATCAGGTTTTCAATACCCAAGCGGTGCGGACTATGTGCTTTCAAAACTAAATAAAGAAGAATCTCTAATATTGGCAGAAGTGATTTCTGAAGCAAAGAGAGAATTATTGGTAACTTTGGGCCTGGAGGTCAAATAATTCCTTGTAACGACCTTTTTTTGCGATTAATTCTTTGTGAGTTCCATATTCGACGGTTATTCCGTCTTCAAGAACCATGATTTTGTCTGCTTTTCTGACCGTGGAAAAGCGGTGAGAGACCAAAAAGATGATTTTTTCTTTGGCCACATCAAGAACTTTACTGAAGATTTCTTCTTCTGATTGCGGGTCTACATTTGAGGTTGGTTCGTCCAGAATTAAGAAATGTGAGTTGCGATAAAGAATACGTGCTAGAGCGACCCTTTGCCACAAGCCCTTTGAGGGCTCTACACCCTGAGCAAATTCTTTATCAAGAGGATTTTTGTAACCTAGGGGGAGTGACCTGACAAATTTTGATACGTTTACAAGTTTGGCCGCTGCCTTGATTTTTTTTGACGATTTTTTCTGGTTAATGTCCCCGAAGTGAATATTGTCTTCCACCGAGAAAGGATACTGTGCAAAATCTTGGAAAAGGGCAGAAATACGTTGACGGTAATCTTTGAGATTGTAGTTGCGGATATCTTGACCATCAATGAGGATGGTGCCTTTTTGTGGCTCATAAAAGCGGCAAAGAAGTTTTATTAACGTGGTTTTTCCCGCGCCATTTTGACCGACAATGGCAATATTTTCGTTTGGTTTTACTTTGAAGTTTACTCCCTTGAGAATCCAGTTAGGTGATTGACTGTATTTAAACCAAACATCTCTAAATTCAATTCCTTCAGATAGATTTTCTGCAAGCAATATTCCTTTTGTCTGATTTTCTTCGGGTAAGGCCATGAAAGCTTCGAAGTCAGAGATAAATAGGTAGTTTTGAAAAATATCATTTGCTTGTCTAATCAGTCGACTAACATTGGCGATAAAACGATTAATTGCCTGACTTGTAATCTGGGCAGTACCCAAGGATAGATCTTGTGTAATTGCTAAGTAATAAAGATAGAGTCTTGTACCCGTTTCAAATGACGAAAGCGGAAGAGAAACAATCTGTCTTTTTTTAGCGAATTGAGAGTTTAATCGACGGCGGCGTGTAAAGGTATCGTTTGCCATTTTAAAACGGCGGTGAAGCAAAATTTCGACGTGACCCAGAATCTTGTTTTCGTATAAATATCTACCTTTGATAGCAAAGTCTTCCAGAGCACTCCAGATGCGCCAGCGGGGAGCGAACTCTGTACTTAATTTGTGCTGAGCTTTTGAGTAACCAACTCCGATGATAATGTTGGGAATTGCCAGCACAATACTAGGAATAATTATCAGTGGTTGAAAAGTGAAGATTGGTATTGCTGTCGAAAAAATGGTAAAGATGATTTCAGGAAAGGTGGAAATCGGTGTAATTAGAGACCAGACGGAACGCCCGGAGTTGTCCATCACTTTTTGTTGGAGGTTTCTGGTTTCCGGAGATTCGGCTATCGGAACAGGAAGAAGGTTGATTTTTCGAGCGATTGAAACGTCGATTTTTTCAGTAAGGGTGCTTGAGAGTTGGGCATTGTAAATGTTATCTATCTCTCCCAGGATTTGCTGGACCCTGTCAATAATAAAACCGAGTATGGCTGCGATGATCATTATTCTGATACCTTGTTCGATGTTTTTAGTAGTTATGGCACTCATAACAGCATCAATAAGCATTTTTCCTGTAAGAAGAGATGGATAAACGAGTAGACCGTTTATCGAGTTGGCAAGAGTGATTTTGATAAAAGAAGATCTGTCCATTTCCCAAACCAGTTTGACGGTTGAAAAATAGGTAATGAAAAATTGCCTGAGGTTTCCTAAAGACTTTAATAGTTTTAAATGGGGCATTGATTTATTATATGAGTAATGGCAGATAAAAAATCAGGTTTTAGTCCGATCATAAACATATTAGATAAATATGAGCTGGAGGAGACAAAACAAAAGAGAATTAGTCGTGAATTTCAAGATTATGCATATAGGTTGGCGGTTGATCTTGATGATACAAGTCACACACCGATTTATATGAGAATTGTAAAAAATAATTCCAGAGAAATTATCGAAAGAGCAAAATCGTTTGTGATGGATTCTAATGCCAGGAGTAAGGGAAGACTCTTTATGTGGAAACTGAAACAGATGAAAGATGAGATAAAAGGAGCTGAGATGAAGAAGTAACTTTTGTTAAGATTATTAAATGAGAAGACCGGAACAAAGTAATTTTAAGACGTCAGTGTGGGGAAAATTGATGATGATGATGTCGATGATGTTCTTCTTGTATTTAGGAGATGCAATCTTAAGTGATTGGGCACCAAGTTATATGCAAAAAGTACTTGGAGGATCGCTTCTTATGGGTATTATGATGTCATTCTCTTCTTTATTGGGTTTTGTTGCCGACCTTGTTTTTCCCCAAATGTTTAAGACAGTAAATTCAAGAAGAATGATAGTGTTAGCAATTTCAAGTGTCTTTATGACGGCGGGAACTTTGTTGTGGACTACCCATTTTCCTTATCCGGCGATTTTTCTTTTGGGTATGGGCATTTGGGGACTTTATTATGAGTTTTTGACCTTTGGTATTTCTCAATTTGTGGCAAAGAATGCCAGTGTGGAGACTAGGGCAGGAGTATGGTCGATGGTGGGTGTGTTTAAAAGTATTGCCTATACACTGGGCCCCTTGATTGGAAGCTGGCTCTACATTATGAAGGGAGATATGGCAATTATTTTTATATATGCAGGTTTTGCCCTGTTGAGTTATGTTGTCTGGTTGATTATGGGAATATTGCAAAGCAAGGGTGAGAAAGAAATGGAAATTGAGAAGTTTTATTTACTGGATGAAATTAAACACTGGGGAACTTTATTTGAACATGTTTGGCCAATATTATTGGTAAGTTTGACTCTTGGTATTATTGATGCGGCTTTTTGGACAACCGGTGTTGTTTTGTCTGACAGATTGGTTCAGACTGAATGGATAGGTTCACTGTTTGTTCCGGCATATATGTTGCCCTCAATTTTTATCGGGTTTCTGGTAGCAAGATTGAAAATTTACAAACATAAGAAAAAACTGGCGGAGTTTTTCATGTTGCTTGTCGGTATCTTTACTATTGGTCTGGGGATGAACGGATCGACTCTGATTATGGTAGGTTTGGCATTAATGATTGGCGTGGCTTCGGCGATTGCGTGGCCACTTGTCGATGCTGTTTACTCTGACATTCAAAACAGAATGGGGAGAGAACAAAAACATGTTATCGGAATTTCAAGTTCGACTGTTAATTTGTCTTATATTACCGGACCTGTAGTTGCGGGATTTTTATCATCAAAAATAGGTGAGGAGAAAACGCTGATGATAATTGGGCTTTTTGTGGTGATTGTTTCTGTCATTCTATTGATTGTGACGCCAAAGAAGTTGAGGTTGCCACAAAATGAAATAAAGAAGTGGGAGTAATGCTAATATTATTTTAATGAAGAACAAAATAGTTCTACATCAGCTTGTATTGTTTATCGTATTAGTTCTGTTAAGCATTTTGGGATGGACCGGTCAGCCTGATTTTGTTAACTTGGATTTACTTTGGTGGTGGTTGGGTGGGGTTTTAGGGTTTGTTTTTGTGTTTAGTGATAGATTTATTTACAGTTTAGTGACCAGACCAGATGAGAGCTTGGGTTTGCGGCTGCATGATCTTTTTGGTCAGCGAAAATTTGTCGAAGGATTAAAAATGTTAATTTCGGAGAGACATGAGCAGAGAGAACTGGCGATGCGAAGTTTTTTATTTGTCATCTGTTGGGTGATACTGGCTTTTTGGACAATGGTTGCAGCGATTAATCCTTTCGCAAAAGGGTTGTTAATTGGTATCGGGACACATTTAATTTTTGATTTGATTTATGATTTTATGTGGGATAAAGAGAGGTTTGATTTATGGTTCTGGCAGATTAAAAGACCTATTGAAGAGGGGGAGAAAAAGTGGTTTGTGGTTATTGTGAGTTTGATTTATGTTTTGATAATCGTAAGACTTTAGGTCTTGACATTGTTGTGTATTTCTTATACCATGGGGGGGTATTACCAAACAAATGTAATTTTATGACTGTAGAAGAAAAGAAAAAAATCCAAGTTATGCTTAAAAGAATTCAGGGACAAGTCGGAGGAATTGAGCGAATGGTGGGAGATGATAAGGGCTGTGAAGCTGTGGTAACACAACTTACCGCCTCAATTAG
>Ga0172375_10013207_pt1 | contig 10268 bp, 18 predicted proteins | sample LakKiv1m_FD_114537 | JGI IMG/M metagenome (GOLD analysis project Ga0172375, IMG submission 114537) | Freshwater microbial communities from Kabuno Bay, South-Kivu, Congo - kab_092012_11.1m | ecosystem: Environmental > Aquatic > Freshwater > Lake | place: Democratic Republic of the Congo...
GAGACGGACATCCAACCCCCGGGCAAGGGCTGGTGGCGGGCAGGACGGCAGACCGGCGTGCAAGTCGATGTCCCGGCAGGTACGTCCATTGCCGAGGTGTTCTTACGTCAGGCTGCGCGTACCCCCGGCAGTGTGGTTGTGGCTGACCAGGTGAGCGGCGAAAAGACCTATCGCGACCTGATCACTGCCATCTATGTCCTTCAACCCGTTATCCGGTCAATCGAGGGTGAATATGTCGGCATCATGCTTCCGGCCTCAGTCGGCTCGGTTGTCTTCTACCTTGCCGTGATGTTCAGCGGTAAGGTGCCGGTGATGATCAACTGGACAACCGGTGTTCGTACCATCAACCACTCGCTCAAGTCGCTCGTGGTTAATGGTGTGATAACATCCAACACGCTGTTGACCAAGCTGCAGACCATGGGTATCGACTGCGCATCCCTCGAAACGCGGTTTGTCCTCACCGAGAACCTGGGGAAGGGGATCTCGACACGGGACAAGGTCAGGGCGGCGATGCACGGGTGGGTATCGTGGCATTCGCTGCGGAATGCGCCCGTTCACGGGACCGCGGCTGTCCTTTTCACCAGTGGTACGGAAGCGCTCCCGAAGGCCGTGCCTCTGACGCATGAGAACATCCTCACGAACATCCGCGATACCGCGGGTATCGTCCACCTGTCCGGTGGCGATGCGCTGATTGGATTCCTGCCGCCGTTTCACTCTTTCGGGCTGACCGTGTCGATGATCTTTCCGATATGCGTCGGACTGCGGGCCGTGTACCACGCCAACCCGACCGAGTCGGCCAATATTGCCCGGCTGTGCGCCGCCTACAAACCTACGATGGTCCTGGGTACGCCGACGTTCCTGAACGGGATTGTCCGTGCCTCGAAACCGGGTCAGCTGGCGTCACTGCGCCTAGCGGTGACTGGCGCAGAACAGTGTCCGGCAGCCGTGTACGAGGCGCTGAACAGGACATGCCCGGGATTGACTGTTGTTGAGGGGTACGGGATCACAGAGTGCTCGCCGATCGTGTCGGCCAATTCGCCGGACAAGCCTGTGCCGCTTACGATAGGCAGGATACTCCCGTCCCTTGAATACGTCATTGTAGACGCCGAGAAGGGGACGGCCTGTAATGCGGGGACTAGTGGTATGCTCCTTGTCCGCGGGCCGAGTGTGTTCGGTGGTTACCTCAATTACGATGGAGCTTCACCGTTTGTGGAGCACGACGGGAAGTCGTGGTACAGGACGGGGGACCTCGTGGTTGAGGGGGATGACGGCATACTGACGTTCAAGGGACGGCTCAAGCGCTTCATCAAGTTGGGGGGCGAGATGATCTCGCTCCCGGCGATAGAGTCGGTGTTGATGCCGCATTTCCAGTCCGATTCTGACGAAGGACCTCCGCTTGCCGTGGAGGCAACCGCGAGCCAGGAAGCGCCGGAGATAGTGCTGTTTGCTGTAAGGCAGACGGACCGGAACGAGGTGAACGAGATTCTGAAGGCCGCCGGTTTCACGCCGCTGAGCTATATCCGGCGCATTGTCCAGGTAAAGGCAATCCCCGTGCTCGGCACGGGCAAGACGGACTACAGGGCGCTGAAGGCGATGATCAGCCAGAAGTGAACAGTTATCAGTCGAATAGGGACCCACGGCTTTCCCGTGGGACTTCAAGTAGCCCGACAGCTCCGAGAGCAGGGAACCTTACCACGGAGGCACGGAGACACGGAGGGGAGTGAGTGCTGTTTGGATTTGCGGCGGCGCCGCGCTGCCGCAAATCCAAACAGCGGTTGTCTCAAGGGAGTAAGAGGAGTCCGACTATGGACAACCGGCTCTGTGTACTCGATTGGAACAGCCGTGACGGGAATGATGTGCGGCTTGGCTGCGCAGCATTCCCGTCACACTCCTCTGTGTCAGGTCTCTCTCCGTGTCTCCGTGACTCCGTGGTTATCCTTTTGCCCGCAGGCCGGCGCGGTTCTGAACCACTCCAAGGATGGTAAGCTTCTTGTTGTTTCACCGGAGGAACATGAGCTGTCGGTAGGAATGCCAGTCTAGTTAAAGGAAAGCAACCGCCGACTGATCCCGGCGTAGGCTAATCATCTCCATGCTCTGATCAACAGTTGTTTCCGGAAACTGGAGGGCGAGCGGCCTCGCGAGCCGTCTCGTATCGTTGATGCACTGCCATGAAGCTGCGGTTCCGCTTGCCCTTACCGGTTCTCGGTAAGCGGACCGGGATGGAATGAAACGGGGAAGGGCTCGCCGGCCATGCCTGACTGAATTGCCTGCTTTGCCCGTTCGTAGTCGGCCTTGATATAGAACAGGTTGGAGAGATATCCCCTCACCATGTAGGGGACCTTGTTCTCATCAAGAATCTGAGTCAGTTTCTTCATGCTTTCGTTGAAGCGCCTGGCCTGCTTTACGGTGGCATGGTCGGGGTACTCCAGTACGCAAAGCAGTTCCCCGGCCGGCACGGTGTATTGCCCCGGGGGCGAAATGGCCGGACCGCTTTGAACGATCCGGCCCGTTGACTGTGGCGTGGTCCGGCATCCGGCAAGAAGTACGAACAAGCTGACAATGGCAATCATTCTCATATCACTCCCTCTCCATGGCAAAAAGCTATCGCGTAACAATCCGCATGCCAACAAATTTCGTGAGTTTTGGGGCTCGATGTAACGTTACGGTTGTGGGACGGGGTTCCTGTCGCCACGAACCGATGGTTCGCTGATGTTTGCTCCGTCTGTCTCGAAACGCAAGGTCGTGGGATTCCAAAGATATGACGAGAGGTCGTTTGGGTGGCTCTTGGCAAGTTCTCGTTGTCCGTTTCGGTCGCCCGGATCCAGCGACTGGCCATAAACGTGCTTAGTCCAAATCCTCGCTGGCCGCCCCCTCTTCTGCTCAATACGTATCTCGTGCTTGTCAAGGTTGTCGCAGGCCTCTTCGTACGTCGATCCTTGCCACACGACAGCAAGTCCTTTGCCTTCAACATGCTTTAGCACAGTCAATTGCCGTTGCCAGAGACCGCTTCCATGGTGCTGGTCTTCCCAACACAAGATTTCATGAGCCCCGTCGTTTGTGAGGTCAGCAATCTCGATTCCCCAGATAGACTCCATTTCGAGTTCAGCTATCTTACGAAGGTCGGGGTCATACACCGCCAGAACTCCACCCATTGGGCCGGACCAACCGGCACCGAGGACAAATTCCGGCTTGCCGTCGCCGGTAACGTCGCCAGCAGCAACTAGGACCTGATCATCGCATTCCCACACCTTGGGAACTGGCTTTCTGCTGACGTGCGTCCTCTCCTGCTCCGCGATGAGAATTGGCCCATGAATCCGGTAGTTCGCCAAGGCGAGCCGGTTAAGTGCATCGAAGTACGCGTTACCCTTGTCCGAATCCGACCATTCTAGCGCTTTGGCAATCTGGGTGAAGGCCGTCCAAGCCCTATCGTCTGACCGGATCTGCCTTGGTAGCCCAGGCGTATGACATCCAGTGCTTAGGGCAAACAGGCCAGTCGTCAGCATCCGGATCGCCTTTATGTGACAGAAGTTCATTCAGCTCATTCTTGGTTTCAGCGAACTTCTGCATTTGGGCAGACAATTGCGCCAGTACCACACCGGTGCCCTCCGCAAACGCACCCCACTGGTGGTAAGACTACGCCGGGAGATATGGATGTACAATGCTTTTTGCAGTTGCAGCGCGGGATGATCGGTCTACCCCGGCCAGAGTCCCCGCGAAGGCGGGCGGCATGGGTGGGGGAACGCTCAGTCAACTACGGGGACCCGACTGGCCCCTCTCTTTGTCCCAGAATTGACGGGGCGCAAGAATCTCGAGAGACCCAACTCGACGGAGGGCGAGGATCTCCTTGTCACCCGTGACGAGGACATCCGCTGCGCCATTCAACGCGGCTGACACGATGGCGACATCCGCAGGGTCAGACAATGGGAGATCGTGAATTGGCTCGGCGTCTGCGGCCACAGTGTCCTGTCGAAGGAGCCAGACCACGTCTGCAATCAGATCAGGGGAGGCTCCGAACTTGTCTTTGAGAACCCTCCGGAGCTCCCAGATGAGGTGGTCGGAGACGACCAGTTCGTGAAACTCGATCACCGTTCGCAAAACATCCGCGCACAGGCCGCGTGTGGCTGTGGCACTGGCGATGACATTGGTGTCCAGGCAGACCCTCATGAGATCTTCTCGAACACATCCTCGTCCGTCAGGAAACCCCTGGCCTCTGCAAAGGGCATGATGCGGCGGCGGACGGCTTCGAACTGCATGAGACGGAGCTGTCGTCGCAGCGCATCACGAGCCACATCGCTTCGGCTGCGCCTCACTTGCTTGCTGGCTTTTGCCAGGAGCCGGTTCAGGTCCCCATCCAGTCGAATACTGAGCGTTGCTGTCTTCATGTCAGACAATGTATGACACGATGCCCTTTCTGTCAATAGTCGATTCGGGCGTGATGAAGAGGCGAAACGTGAGCGGTTGAAACAGGCTGACGTGAACAGGAAGGCACCTTGAGGTGCATCAAGTTGAGCCCAAGTTCACATGTGTGAACTTGGTTGGAAGTGACTGGGAGCTAGGCTGTTATGCCGTCAGAATCTGGCGGGAAAACGGCGTTTCGCGGTTCAGAACGGAGTCCAGTCCGGCCAGTTTGAGGGTTCTGGCGTTGCCGAGCACATCGATGAGGGCATCCAGTTGAGCTATTGCCTCGGGCAGTCCCGGCTGCAGGCCTGCGATGCGTTTGCGGATCCGGCGCAGGGCTGAAACTACTGACTTCACTGTATCCGGGCCGCGTGAGCGGGTCTTCCGCCAGCCAGAGAGATCCTGTTGCCGGAGTTCGCCGGCCAGCGCCTGTTTCCGGAACGTCTCAAGGCTGGCGCGGGCGTCTTTGCCCAGACTCTTCTTCTCCAGTTCAGATTCAATCCAGACCAGGTCGGCCACGTCGGAGAGGTCGGGGATAAAGCCCTGCGGCTTCGGCTCAAGCCATTCTTTGTGATTCCGGCTCACCCAGTCATACACACGCAGGTACTTGTAGAGGGAAGTCCGGGCAAGGTGAAGGCGCTGTTCGGCATAGGATTCGATGTCGGGATGACCGAGCGCGGAGAATAGCTTTGCTTCACGAACCTTTGCCAGCAAGCCACCCACGCGCAGATAGGATATCTGGGCATTTTTCAAGTGCCCCTTGAGCACCCAGGTGACCTCCAGTGCTTCCTGTACTGCGGTCTTTGGCTTGGTCGCCCCGCCTGCGGGTTTGCGTGTCTTCCGTGTTCTACTTACCCTGCGTCGTACTGTTCTCTTCATGTAAGTTTCCTTCTTCCGTAATCCCGGGTCCTGCGTACCTGTTGACAACATTTATCGATCTGGACGCAAAGTCAGTGCGGCGAATCGGCAAGTGTGTGACTCATGCCCTGTGATGCCGGCTCGGGGCCTGTGTGTGCTTGTTTCATCTTGTTGATCAGGTCAGCGACTTCCTGCATCTTGAAGCGGAGTAGCCCGGAGCCGTAACCGCAGATCCTGTTTCCGTCAATGTCATCGATAAGCAGCATCGGATGCATGTCCGTCGGAAATATCTTGTCAACTTTGGCCCCACCCACCTGTGACCAGGGCATGACCTTTCGCCTGGCTTGTGACAACCAGCAGATTCCTTCTGATGTTAGGAGAAGGGTATGGTCCATGAAACGCATCAGCAGCAACATTCCGCCAGCCAAGATCAGGCAGACGGCAGCTATGGCAATACATGCCATCGGGCTTGGGCTGGCAAAAGCCAAGCCGATGAAAACAACGGCGAGCGCAATCGCACCGATGGCGACGTAACGCCATATCTTGTGCGAATCCTTCAGGTCGCCGATTTCGATCTGGTCACTCATGGATTCGAGCCCCGTGCCGAACGGGTGGGGGATCGCCTGGATTTGACTGTTGAGACGGTTTTCTTTCCATGCAGGGCGTCAAGGACTGCAGAGGGATTGCGGGAAGCGATTGTGAGAAGGGCCTTGGCCGGTCCTTCGGGTTGACGGCGACCTTGCTCCCAGTTCTGGAGGGTTCGCGTACTCACCCCGATCATCACGGCAAATTCGTTCTGCGACACGTCCAGACGTTCCCGCACCATCCGGATCTGGGGCGGCGGGATCTCGTACGTCCGGCTCGGCGGCCGTTGTCCCGACTTGATCTCGCCGGCCTCCTTGATGCTGGCGACGAGCTTGGCATATGCATCTTCTTTCATGTCAGCCACTCCTTGACCATGACCCGAAGGAACTTCAGTTGCCCCGGCGTTAGGTCATCTTGATCCGTCTTTTTGTATGGCAGGAGCATGTATATCGTGTCTGGCGGGTCCCAGTAGTAGATAACCCGCAAGGCCCCTCGTTTGCCCATGCCGGGAAGGTTCCATCGAACCTTCCGCAATCCACCTCCACCGCGGATGATATCGCCGGCATCCGGCCTGAACATCAGCACCGTCTGCAGCGCACGGTATTCATCATCCGCTAGGAGGCATCTGATCTCTCTCGTGAAAACCGACGTCTCGACAAAGATCATAGTGCCAGTATACGCCATTGGCGTACGGAGTCAACGCCTGTCTTCATTCCTTGGCCGCAGTCCGGTTCCTGGTCGATCCGACTGCTTGAATTACCCAGGGGCTTGCCCCGGGGTAATTCAAGCCGGTCGTTGCGTTAGTGCCGCACAGCCGTGCTCATACCAAAACGCAACCCACTGGTGGTAAGACTACGCCGGGAGATGGTGATGCACAATGCTTCTTACAGTTGCCCCGGCGTGATGACAGGTCCACCCCGCCGGTTCATGGAAATGCGTGAGGTGTGGGGTGGGGCGGCACCGCTTGGTTACGATCATTCCTCAATTGAAATTGACACATTTGTTTCCACAGGTTTGTGGGGATCAAGAGGAGAGTAAGTTCCATGGAAGGCACGAATCTGGTCACCCTTGAAGTGTTGAAGCACTTGTCCGGATCTGGTCCATGTGGTGACTTCCATGAGCAGTCCGTTCTCGTAACGCTCTTCGGCCATCCTGTCGCCGGTGTCAAACCATCTGACGACTGTGCCAATTGGTCTTCCGCTTTCGAATCTCATCCGGCTCGCCAGTTGACCGTTATCATGCCACGTGGTTTGACTTTGCCTGTGGCCTTTCCGAATGACCTCGCGACTGAGCAGTCTGCCGTTTGCATGCCTGGTGACGACAGCACCAGTGAACGGGGTTGACGATTGCGGTTCGTACAAGACCCCATAGCGTGTTACCAACCCGGTCGAGGGGCAATCCAAGGTCGCATTGTGTGCGCATCCGAGAAACAGAAAGGCAGTGCCTATACCAACGAGGATGGTGTGTTTGATCCTTGTCATGCTCAGCAACGCGAGAACTACGTGCGGCGAAGCCGAACCGCGGATCTTCGCGTCGGCCGCCCTGTTGTTTTGACGACTTTGAGACGGCTCATGGTTGAGATTGCGTCAAAGTCACGGTCATTGTGCAACAGTGGGATGTCGTGTTCGATAGCCACAGAGGCGATCATGCAGTCCACGGCATTGCGTACTGTAACACCTTTGCGCCGCAACGTCCTGTAGAGGTCTGCTGCCCGAAGGAAGGTGTCCCGGGTCATTGGCAGAAACAGGAATTCATCGAATGCGGCGGACGCGGCCACGTGATCCTTGTCCTCACGAATCCCCTGCAGCACCTCGGTGAGGATTACCCCGCAGATGCACACGTCCTCAGACGCATCGATCAACCTCTGCAGTTCAAGCACTTCGGGGGTATCGGTCCCCCGGAAGAAATCTATCCACACAGTCGTGTCGACGATTGTCACCGAATGCCGCGCCCCCGGCGCCACGCCCGAAGGTCGCCTTGCCAATGGATACGACCCTTCAGTTCGAGGACCTTCTTCTGGAGTCCGTGTCTCAGCAGTTCTCGAAGCGCGTGGTCGATAAGGGATCGCTGTGTCGGAATGCCAGTGATCTTCCGGCATTCTTTGATTAGTACCTCATCCAGAACAACATTGGTTCGCGTCATGCCCATCAACTCCTTTCATACACATAATGCTGCAAGTGTATGTGTATGGCAAGTGTTCTGTTCTGATCTACTGCCAGCCTGCGGGCGTTGGCGAGCCAACCTGCATCGCTATGCCGGCCCGCAGTGCTACGCACAGCGTTGCGGGCGGGCGAAGCATTGCGGGCAGGCTTGCCGGCGCCCGAAATACGCAACAGCAGCAGCGCAATAGTGCATTGTGAAGATACGTCCCCGAGGAAACCTTTTGTTTCAGGGTTGTCCGCAAGCGCGATTCTGGATAACCCTGTTACCGTGATGACTTACGTGCGCTGTGGACACGAACAAGACACGTCAATAGCAGCGCGGTGAAGATGGCGGCCATCAGTACCTCGACATGCACACCAGTGTATGCTTTGACACCACTGCCAAAACGAAGCGCCGATGCAACAACAACACATGGAACCACCAACATGACCAAGCCGAGGAGAGGGTGCAAGAACAGATACTTCTGCCTTGAATGAGCTTGAGCCTCTTCCTTTTCAGCATACTCGCGTACTAGCAGATCCCGCACTTCAGTGGGCGCAATGTCGAATGCCGTGACTGCCGCCCGCATGGTTACAAGGTAGTTGTGCAAGTCTTCTTCAGTCTTTGCTCGATTCGCAGTCGAAGTCCCGTCAAGAACTGCCAATCTGGTACGGTAGCCCGAAATATGCGTGGGCTCGTCGAGGTGCTTTCGCACAGAGAGGTCGAATTCTTGGATATACTCAGCTAGAGCGTCCTCCAAACTGATTCCGAAGTGAGTTGGCATCTTTTGAAGAAGCCAGAGATCGAAACTTGGTCTCCCATGCGGCGCAGGTTGTTGTTGCGCCGTTCTGTCGGCGTCCCGTTCGCAACCATCATCTCGCAGTTGCATGGACTTTGTCCTCATTAGTCAGGATCTACTTGATCGCCTACATGTTGGTCGTACTTCGGTGGCATCCAGTTGCCTTGATGATCTGAGCCATCGTAGTAGGCTACGGCCTCGATGAACTCCTCCTCCGCCGCTGGATGGAAGGAGAAGCTCATACTGCGAATCGCTGCCGGATCTTGGCGAAGACCTCTTCCCCGGGAACTGGTTTCACCCGTCCGGACCGGAGTTCCTGCAGGCGCCGCTTGGCGACCGCAACCCACTTCTTGTCAATTTCCGGGTCCGGTGGATTGAGGGAGCGCAGCAGGGATTCGACAACGAGAGTGCGCTCCTCTACAGGGAGGGACTCCGCTTCACGTATGATTTCGGCAGCGTTTGGCATGGAACACCTCGCATTTCATTTCACGGTCAACGTACCACAGACTGGGGCCCTTGCCAATCGTGAAGGCGGGAGGGTAGAGAACAGGAAAGAGGCAGGGAAGGATGATGCTGGTCGCTGGATTCTGGATGCGGGATGGGGAGTGGAGAGCTTTCGTTTCGCCGCTGTCCCGGCGATTCTCGCCGGGCTGTGGAGTATGACCCCGTTGGGGTCGCCATCCCAAATCCATATCCGGGCTATATCGCGAGTACGGCGCGAAGACCGGCATCGACTTCCTGCCTCGCGCGAGTGTCGATGGAGTGGATGAGCTCCGTCAGGAAACGCTTGTCAATTGTGATCAACTGCGAAACATTCACAACAGATTCTTTCGGCAATCCTGATGACCGCGGGCCAAGACGAACGTTCCCGGGAGCCGCTGCCAGAGCAAGATTGGACGTGATCACCGCCGCGATGACCGTGTTGATCTTGCTCCGGTTGAATTCGTCAGCCTGCACAATGAGGACAGGACGCCTGTAGCCGGGACCGGAGCCCTGAGGTGCCTGCAGCGATGCCCACCAGATTTCCCCCCGTAGCATCACCATTTCCCCCTCGAAATGCTTGCCTGCTGTATTTCGTGGAGAACGGGATCCAGTGACGATACCTGGTTCGAATAGACTTTGTTGAGCCGCTCGGTGACATCTTCCGCCTGGTGATGGGACAGGAACTCAGTCACGGCAATGGTGAAGACTGCGCTCCGGGAGAGTTTCTTGCGCCGGGCAAAAGTGTCTGCCGTCTTGAATATGGCATCGGGAATGGATATGGCTGTTTTCATGAGAACAGGGTATTACCTTGGTTATACCAGCGTCAATGTCTTTCCTGGCATGTGTGCCAATTACCTCATTACCACCTGTCCTGCAGTCAGTTATCTAGAATGATACTCATCCAAATCGTGACAAGGAGAAAGAGGTTGTAGACTCCGGGCAACGGAAGCAGGAAGCGTCCAAGGCCAAGGAGGAAATAATGACGGGGAGTGGTTTGCTGTAC
>Ga0172375_10013208_pt1 | contig 10268 bp, 12 predicted proteins | sample LakKiv1m_FD_114537 | JGI IMG/M metagenome (GOLD analysis project Ga0172375, IMG submission 114537) | Freshwater microbial communities from Kabuno Bay, South-Kivu, Congo - kab_092012_11.1m | ecosystem: Environmental > Aquatic > Freshwater > Lake | place: Democratic Republic of the Congo...
GCCAACTGACAATATCAATCCGAAGACTAATATCATCAATTGACGCTGTTATTGTACCATGTTTTTGCAAATTTCGCAAGCGGCAAAAATTAAAAAGTGGCTTTTAGCAGACATCCTCTAAAGGTTTCGTTTTGTCCTGAGTTATTATTTTAGAACACGCAATCGCAGTTTCTTGAGTTTTTTTGTTTTGTGAGGTAAAAAAGAGTGTCCTAAAGCGTCCTTGAAAATGGCTCTAGAAATAGACCGGGAAATAAAAAGGCTGCGAAGGCGTCTAGAAATTAACCAAAAGTTCTATGAAAAAGTTTTTAAATAAAATTGCTATTGTTTGGCTGGCTGTTTTCGCGCTTGGAATCGGTGTTTTTGCGCCGGCATATTTGTCGGGTAATTTGAGTGGAAGTGGCAGTATCGCCTACGCGGATCCCCTAGCGAGTCAGTCGGAGGAAGTTATGGATATATATGTGAGGATCGGGTGTCCACACTGTGCGAATGTTGAAGAACATATTGAAGACAACGATTACTTGGATGTTTTTGATATCAGACTCAAGGAACTTTCCACTAATCAAGTTTACGCCAAAGAGTTTTTGGATGCCGGTGAAAAATTCGGGATAGAGCCGTCAAAATTAGGCGTTCCTTTTATGGTGGTTGGAAATAAATATTTCATGGGGGATGTTGATATTATTAAATATTTGGACAAAAAATATGAGTTAAAAAAGTTGGAAGATGCGGCTGGCGGGAGCAGCGGTGGTGATGGGTCGGGCGGTAGCGGCGGGACGGGCGGGAATGGCGGTGACAACGGGACTGGGGGCGGTAGCGGATCCGGGGACGGCAGTGGGTCAGGCGGGGGCGGTAGCGGCGGAACCGATCCAAGCGGGCAGGGCGTGATTGACGGGGGTGAAGACGGCAACGGGAAAGCCAGTTTAACTATCCCGGTGCTCGTTGGCGCGGCGCTTGCCGACGCGGTAAATCCGTGCGAGTTCGCGGTACTTGTGATTCTTCTCTCCAGCATTCTGGCTAGCGGCAATAAGAGGCGCGCTCTCGCGTCCGGATTGATGTTTTCGCTCGCGATTTTTCTTTCGTATTTGGCGATGGGCGTTGGGCTCTACAGCGCGCTTGCGACAGCCAAATTCTCGCTGACATTTATGAAAGTTATCGGCGTGGTTGCGATCGTTCTCGGGCTCTTTAATTTGAAAGATTTTTTCTTTTATGGAAAAGGATTTTTGATGGAAGTTCCTCTCGGCTGGAGGCCAAAAATGAAAGCGATTTTGCGCTCTGTCACCGGACCTTTTGGTGCGTTTGCAATTGGCGTTGTCATCAGTTTATTTTTGCTTCCGTGTACTAGCGGGCCTTATGTTATTGTTACGAGTCTGCTTTCGCAAAGTGAGACTTTTTGGTACGCGTTTAGGCTCCTTGTTTTCTATAATTTGATCTTCGTTTCGCCGATGATTTTGATCACGCTCGCGGTGTATCGCGGGTTCTCTGTCGAAAAAGCGGAGGGAATAAGAATGAAGAGATTGAGGATACTGCATTTGATCGCGGGGTTGTTGTTGGTGGCGATGGGGGTTGTGGTGCTTGTGCAGTTTGGATAGAAAGGGCGAGTGCGTGGAAATTATGAATACGCGGAAAATGTGGGGAAAACGTGACTGTGTGAAAAATTTAAAAAGCGCTCACTCCTCCTAAGGGGCGGGCGCTTTTTTTGTGAGACAAGGGGCAAGGGGGGACGACGGGATGGGGGGACGACGGGCGAATTTGACTCGTTTAAATGCAGAGATGAGGCAATATGAATGAATGCATTGACATTTTACTTTGGAAATGTTAGAATTCGGAGCCGCTAAAGTATCTCTTAAATATGGGAAAATCCGAAACATTAGAGCTATATTTAGCCCTCCCGGAGGAACAAAGAAGTCCCGAGTTGGATGATGCTTTGAAAGCCATCAGAGGGAAAGTTTTGGCTGTTTTGGGGTTGCTGGATTTTGACAAAGGCAAGGCGGTTTTTAGTGTTTCGATGGAGGCTATTAACAGGATTGCCAGGGTTTTTGGCGGATCGCCTCTTGTGCTTGAGAGGGACGGTGACAAATTTGTTGTTAGGGTTAGAGAGCTGCCTAAAGTTGTTCCTGCGGCGGAATTGCTTGCGGCGGGGGTTCGTCGGGGCGGGGATGGAGGTGGTGATAGCGGTGATTCTTGCGGTAACGAGCATTCCGACGGCTGCAGTGATCCGGATGAAGATGATGACGACGGTCCCGACTATTGCAGGCATCACGTGCGTGGTGAATGGGCGGGTTATGGAAGAACTATTTCTGATGCTTTTGATTTGGCTAACGAGGCCAATATGCCAAGAAGAGGGAAAGTCCTTAAGTGGAGAGTTAGATTTGACAGAGATCGTAGAGTTTTTCAGTATAGGGGTCTTGAAAAACCGGCGCTTGTGGATGGAGCGCTTATCAGCAAAAAAGCTTTGAAAGATTGGATGAGTGTCGTTAATGCCTCTAAAAGGCGTATGGAAAGGAGGGAATCGCTGAGGAGAGAGGAGATGTGGGGCGAGTGGTGATTTCCTAAAATCATCGCTTGATTTTAAGTATTACGATATGGTAATATAAACTCGTAATACGATTTAAAATTGTAAATTTTATGCTTACAGCAAAATCTACGCGCGTTTCAGTCCTTTTGCCGAGTTATTTGGTAGCTGAAATTAAAAAAATATCAGAGAAGGATGAAGTTACACAGAGCAATATTGTTAAAAGGGCTCTCGACGCGTGGCTGAAAAAAAGGCTCACGGAGGATGCCAAGACCTTGTCAAAAATGGTTTTCGACGATCTTCCGTCTGAGAATGAATGGGTCGGTATTCAATCTTTTGTTTAATTTTTATGAAAATAAATCAAGGAGACGTATTTTTGGCTGATTTGAATCCTGTTAAGGGACATGAGCAATCGGGCTATCGTCCCGTTTTGGTTATGCAGAATGATATTTTAAACAATAATCTGACAACCGTAATCATTGCTCCGATAACTTCGAATTTGGCGGCAAAAGGGAAATTAACCACGTTCTTTTTGCCAAAAGAAAAATCCAAGCTCAACGTGGATTCTGTCGTTTTGTTATTTCAAATTCGGACTCTGGATAAGTTGAGGCTGAGGAAGAAAATAACTACGCTGGGGGAGCGTGATTTTGTGGAGATTAAGGAGCAGTTGAAGTTTATTTTTTAGGGGGATAAAGGGCTCGGGCTCATGGGCTCTAGTTCAAAATTCCTGACGGAATTTTGAATGGGGCTCAGCCTGCAAACTCGGACAGGTCCGATGGCTCGGGGCTGCGGGCTCAGCCTCCAAACTCGAACAGGTTCGATGGCTCGGGGCTGCGGGCTCAGCCTCCAAACTCGAACAGGTTCGGGTTTGGAGTGGTAGTCCCAAGGGGAATCGAACCCCTGTTTTCTCCGTGAGAGGGAGATGTCCTAGCCTCTAGACGATGGGACCGTGGATTGGCTGCGGGCTCAGAAATAGATTGCGGGGGCTAGTTTAGCTAAAAAGGGAGAAGGCGGCAAGGGGTTAGCTCTATCACTCTCCTTAAACGAGTGCTAGACATTTTGATCTGTTTGGAGTAGGATCTTGACACTTAATTCTGTAGATTGAGATCTGCAGTTGTTGTAAGAATTGCCACATGCAAAAAGACTTATATGAAATTTTGGGAGTCGCGAAGGGCGCGAATGACAAAGAAATAAAAGCCGCATACAGACGGCTTGCTTTGAAATATCATCCTGACAAAAACAAGGGAGACAAAGAGGCGGAGACGAAATTCAAAGAAATAAATATGGCATACGAGGTTTTGTCGGACAACCAAAAACGCAAACAATATGATCAGTTTGGGGCGGTGCCGGGTATGGGAGGAGCTGGGTCTGGCGGTGGTTGGGGAGGTTTTGGCGGCGGCGCGGGCGGGGTTAATTGGGGAGGCTTTGGCGGCGGCGCGGAGGGCGGATTCCCTTTTGGAGAAGGAGGATTTGCTGATATTTTTGAATCTTTTTTTGGCGGCGGCGGGAGAAAAAAATCCGCGCGCAAAAAGGGCGATGGGGTTCGCGGGAATGACATTGAAGCGGTTATCAATTTGACTTTTGAAGAGGCGGCTTTTGGCACAACGAAGGAACTTGAAATTACAAAACCTTTTAACTGCGACCATTGCAATGGGAAAGGCGCGGAGCCGGGAAGCGCTATTGTAAGCTGTAAATCGTGCGGCGGCTCTGGAGAAATCAGAAGTGTAAAAAATACAATTCTTGGGCAGATGGTAACTTCACGCACATGCGACACGTGTGAAGGGCTTGGAAAAGTTCCTGAAAAAAAATGCACAAAATGTCATGGCACAACCCGCATACGCGGAAAAAAACGCGTTACTATTAAAATTCCCGCCGGCGTTGATGAAGGCACCGTTGTCCGTCTTTCCGGCGAGGGCGAGGCAGGTGTTTATGGCGGAGGATACGGCGATCTTTACGCTCATGTTCAAATTAAAAAAAGTGAGAAGTTTGTTCGTGACGGGGTGAATGTTCATAGCGATACGGAAATCGATGTTATTACGGCTGTGCTTGGCGGGGAGGTTAAAATCGAGACGATTCATGGAGAAGTTGGGTTGAAAATTCCTTCTGGAACGCAAGGCGGAACGGTTTTTAAATTGAGCGGGAAAGGGATTCACAGAGAAGCCGGGGTTTGGGGCGGGCAGGCTGGAGCTGGTTCTGACGGCGCGAAGGTCGGCGATCACTTTGTAAAAATTAACGTAAAAATTCCTTCAAAGCTTTCGAGAAAAGAAAAAGAGCTTTATGAGCAGTTGAAGGGGGTGAATGGAGGGTGGTTTTAGAGATTTGCGCGTCCGGACAGTGTCCGGACTGGAGAAGGTGATTTTACAATTTTATTTGCAAAAAGCTTGATAGAGTATTAAGATCATTTCGATATATCCAATTCCTATGGACATAAAACTTAGCTGGGATCTTTTTATCGCCGTTTTCTTCGTTATTATTGTTGCGTACAGTTTTATTATTGGGCTTAATGGCACGATTAAAGTGATTTTGGGAACTTATGTCGCGATTGTGTGCGCGGACGCGCTCGGCATTCTTTTTTCCCAGTATGTCGGCGGAACCGATGTTTTTTTGCAGATGATAAAGGACGCGAATTTTTCCGGAGAAGTCGAGGCTATTATTTTCGCGAAGGTTATAGCGTTTTTGTTGATGGTGATTTTGTTTGCCGTGAAAGGGGCGTTTAGCGTTGATGTCAGCGGCGGCGGGGCTCTAAAATTTGTTCTTCATTTGATTTACTCCGTTTGCAGTGCCGGGTTGATCATAAGTTCGCTTTTGGTTTTGGTATCCGGAGTTTCGATTTTGAACGGTGGAGGATTTGTGAGCGAGGCTCTTTCTTCGCTTACCGACAATTCCGTTTTGGCTTTGAATATTGTTTACTATCATACTCTTTGGTTCTCGGCTCCCGCGGTCGTGTTTTTGGTGCATAGTTTGAAGGACGGTACTGAGGGGTAGGGCTTCCCTTTTAACGGGATGAATGAAAAAGGCCTTGCGGTTTTAAGGTTGAATGATTAGAATACGGGGCGATTTTTTTGAAGGGGTTGTATAAGGCTTCCGGACTTTGGGCTCAAGGGCTCAAAGGGCTGCAGGCTCAATGACACTCCGCTTCGCTTCGGGCTCAGGCTCGGAGCTACAAGGACACTCGCTTCGCTCGTGTCTAGGGTCACTAGCTCAGTCGGTAGAGCAGCTGCCTTTTAAGCAGAAGGTCCCGGGTTCGATCCCCGGGTGACCCACCAGGATGGCTTTTTGAGTGTTTTGTTGTTGCACTAACAATGTTAGTGCGATATAATTAGGCTATGACTACACTTACAGTGCGCATAGATGAAGGATTAAAAAACGAAGCTTTTAAACAGGCGAGCGTTCTTGGCATTCCTCTCACCTTGATTGTCATAACGGCATTGAAAAATTTTATTAACGAGCCTATGCTTGTTATTGGTAAGCCTATGACTGTTAAGGTTACCCCCGACATCCAGAAGAAAATGGATAAAATCGGGAAAGTCCTTTCTAAAAAATAATTGTTCAAATGAAATTGATAATTACGTCGTCAATCCAAAGGGTTGAGATGGGTTCTTTGGAGTCTGTTTTCCCTTTGGAAGTGATTAAAATATGCGCCAAGAAAGCTTTACTTGGACTCGGACATACCATGAAAAATCCGGTGAAAATATCGTGGACTTGTTTGAAAAAAATTAATATAACAAGTCCTGGTGGAGCCGGCAGGGCTGTTTTTCTTTTACTAATACGAGATGGAAAGGCTATCTTGGTTTCCTTGAGATTTAAAAATGATAAAAAAATTGGAGCAAATATGTCCGTAGAGAATCCTTATTTTAGAAGTTTATTGAATAGAAATTTGGATTTGATTTTGAGAGATCTTAATAATGAAGATTATGTGGAATATTATTTATAAATTGTTTACAATTTTGCTGATACAATTTAACCCCTATAAATATGGTTATGATAAAAGATGGAGAGATGGAAGGAAGCCGTTTTGAAGAATTGGCAGGTGTTGCCGGTATGGATGTTAATGAGGTAAAAAGATTGGATGCTCTTTCAAGAACAGCTGAATTGGATCCTGATCTTGCTAATGCCATAGGAAGACCAGAAGGATTAAGGCCTGCTGAAAAGGCTGAGCTTGATGATTTATTAGCACGATATAATCAAGGGATTGATAAAGTGTTAGAAACAGCGACCGCGGGTTAATTTTTAATTTTTTCTATGCCGCCAAAATACGCGCCAGATTTGTTGGATTATGCAGAGAGGTTAGGTCAAGATGACAAGCCTTATAGGGCTTTGCAGGAGCCGGATTTTAAAAGGAGGGCTTTGTCTAGGGAGGCGCCTACTGCTTTGGTGTATCGGGTGGCTAATGCTGTCGAGGACATAGATTCTGACCCTACTGTCCAGAGTTTATCCAATTTCGAACGCGCAAGAATTTTATTTGCTTTGGGAAGAACGGAAGAGGCTTATGAGCTTTATAAAATGGCATATGAAGAAAGCGATGATTCTGAAATTGGAGGATTATCTTTGTTAGGGATGTCTAATACTGCCCATGGTTTCAAAGAGAGAGAAAGATTGATAAAACAGGCTATTGATGATGAAGGATATTTGGATGGATACGTTTATTGGGCAGCATTGTATTCTAATGAAAAACAATTTGATAAAGCTATAGAAATTTTGAAAACCGGTATTGGAGAGGGAAATGTTTTATGCGTAGGGATGCTGGCTTATGTTTATGTGAGCGTTTGTGAAAGAAATCCTGCCGAACTTGAAGGCTATTTAATGGACATGGTAAAATTTGCTAAAGCTGCCGGCATTGAGAATTGGTGGGATGAACCTTTCCGTCAGTTTAATCAGCAGTTTTTTGCAAAAACTAAAGATGGGAAGGTGGTAAATTTTCTTGCTGTCATGGAACCTTTGAGAAGAGCTTTTGATTTTATTTATAACCAGAGGGAAGAGGGAACGGGTGATCCTTCTCCTGACGTAGAGCCGACAGTTGGGACTGGGTGTGAAAGCAAAGAAATTCATTGACACTCTGGGGCTGTAGCTCAGCTGGCTAGAGCACTTCCATGGCATGGAAGGGGTCAGGGGTTCGAATCCCCTCAGCTCCACCAAAGATAGGGGTTTTTATTGTAGTTGCTATTTTTGCTAAATTATTGTATAATATACATTGTTAATCCTATATTTAAACAAAAACAAAAATGGAAAATAAACTGACGGTACTCGCCGTTGTGGCGCTTCTAACTGTATCTGTTTCAGTTTTGGTTAAAGTCGTCCCAAAACTTTTTTCGGGGGAATATTTCAAAAACGATGTCGCTTTGGAGAAAGTCTTGCCGGCTGCTCCCGCGGACTGCCAATCTCGGGATGGAAAGGTTATCTCTTCCGACGATAATGATTGCGGGTAAAAATGTTAGAAGAATTTAAGATGTTTGTTAGAAATTTGTGAGAAAAAATTTAGGAGATTTTAAGAAAAATGTAAGAATCGGATGTTAAGTTTTGGATGCTTTCTAGCGCTAGAAGCGTCCAAATTTTTTAAAAAAATAAAAAATGAAAAAAAGACTGTTAAGTTTTATTAGTTTAACTTTGCTCGTTGTTCAGAGTGTTGTTTGCGGGGGTGGGATTTTTACCGCGTATGCGGATGGAGGAGTTGGGAGTGTTGTTATCAATGAAGTCGCGTGGGCCGGATCAATTGACAATTCAAATGACGAATGGATAGAGCTTTATAACACAACTTCGCAGGCCATTGATTTGGCGGGATGGTATGTAGAAGATGACTATGTTGATAAATATGTGATCGTGAGCGGGGTGATTCCCGCGAAGGGATATTTTTTGATTGAAGATAGTGAAAGTGCGGTTTTAAATATTTCGGCGGACGCGGTTATTGGGCTTTCCTTGGCCAATAGCGGCGATAGCCTGATTTTGAAAAATGCCGCGGGGGCGGTGATTGACAGCGTGAATTCCGGAGGCGGCGCGTGGTATTTCGGCGATAATACCACAAAGGCGACAATGGAGAGAATTGACCCTTTTGTTCTTGTTGATTCCGCCGCCAATTTCGCTTCGGCTGTTAGCGGGAACGGATCGACCGGTAGCAGCGGGAGCGCCATTCAAGGAACTCCAAAAGGACAAAACAGTGTTTTTAGCGGAGGACAGGGCGCGGCTTTGGTGGAATTTGATTTGTCGAGCGAAACTCCTTTGAGCGGGGCAACCGTTACAGCTACGGTAATCGCGAATAATGTCACCAATTTGTTCGCGTATGGATTTGATATTATTTATGATCCCGCCGTTTTGCAGTATGTAAGCACGAGTGAAGCCGGATTTTTGAGCGGGAACGGACAGGTTTCCACTTCGTTTAATGCCGGCCTTGAAGACGGCTTGGCGGGGAAACTGGTTGCGGGGAACGCAAGGTTAATTTCGCCCGCGAGCGGGGTTTCCGGCAGCGGAGATCTCTTTACAATTACTTTTAAAGTCATTGGAGGGGAAGGCACGAAAAGCAATTTAACTTTTGGCGGAGGCAGTTTTGTTTCCGACGTTTCGGGCGATGTTTTGGCCAGTTTGAAGCCGGCAAGCTTGACCGTCGCCTCCAATCAAATCGGATCCGTCACGAATGCCGCGGTAGCACAAGGCACCGACGTTTACTCTTTGAAATTGACATGGGTCGCTCCCGTTTCCGGCGCTGACAGTTATATTATTTTCAGGAAAAAAACCGATGGAACATTCGCGCAGATCGGAACCGCTACCGGCGCTGAATTTGTTGACAGTGACTCGCTGAATTTTGGCGGAAAAATCGTGCCAGGAGTCACTTACACTTATCAAATTAAAGCTGTAAAGAATGGGATACAAAGCCCCTCGGTTGAAAAAACCGGAATTGAAACCCGCGGAATCAGAGGAGATAACAACAGATCCGGACGCGTTGACGGACGCGATATAGAAAATTTGGCAAAACGTTATGGGTCGAAGACTATCGACGCGGGATTCGATCCCCTTTTGGACACTACTTTTGACGGAATTGTCGATGGCAGTGACCTTATAGATATAGGCGCAAATTTCGCATTAACTTATAAATAAACTTCTTGAAATCGGGAGGCCGTTTTTTCTCGCTTTGCGGGGTTTAAAGCGGCCTCCCAAAAGCCCTTTGGGCAAATTATTACCATGAAACATTTCTTTAAAATAATTTGGTGGTTCGCGGTTCTGTCTGCGGTTTTGGCGTTTGTTAAAAACAGCGCCGGCGCGCTCGAGTGGTTTGAGGACGGGGGGACTGGCGGTTTTTCCGGCAGCCGTCCGGAAGGTACGGAGAGCGATTTGGAAGACTATAACAGTTCCGAAGGGATCGAAGGCGTTGCCAATTCCGGGAGTTTCGCGGATTCTTTTGCCCCAAAAATTTTTCTTAGCGGCGAATTTTTGGATCATGATATTGTTAAAATTTCCGCTATAGCGAGCAATATGCAGACGCCCGTTTTGGGGCTTGCATTCCATTTAAAGTACGACGCCGCGGGTCTAAGTTTTTTGCGATATGATCCCGGAAATTTTTTGGAAAAAGGCGGGGATCCTTTTTATCTCGTTTCAAATTCCGCCGACAGATTGATCTTTGGCGAGACTTTGCGAAGAAACGACTCCTTTCCTATCGGCGGAGGAGAAGTCGCCTATTTTTATTTTCAAGAAATCGATCCTTCGCAAGAAAAATATGTTTTTGAATTCACAAATGGCGTTGTTTCGACGGTGGATACCGTGAGACAGGATA
>Ga0172375_10013211_pt1 | contig 10267 bp, 11 predicted proteins | sample LakKiv1m_FD_114537 | JGI IMG/M metagenome (GOLD analysis project Ga0172375, IMG submission 114537) | Freshwater microbial communities from Kabuno Bay, South-Kivu, Congo - kab_092012_11.1m | ecosystem: Environmental > Aquatic > Freshwater > Lake | place: Democratic Republic of the Congo...
ATCTGGCAGGACCCGTCCCGCGCGGCGGAGAAGGAGGCCGCACCGGCAGACGGACAGTGGCGCTTTATCGGCGGTGAACAGGACGCTCCGGCGGCCTTCCGCGGCACGCCCAAGGCGCTGCCGGACGCCCGTTTGCGCTATTTCTTCGCCCGCACCGCGCAGTCGCCGCTGCGCGGCTTTGCGGTCAGCGATGTCGTCGGGGATCTCTGCGGCGTGACCGGCGCCGAAGGCGAGGTCGTGCTGCAGGAGGACAGTGCTCTCGCGTACGAGGTCGCCAAAGTCAAAACGCTGTATCCGACCCTCGGGCTGTGCCTGGACGCCATCGAGCAGGCCTCGAGGTCCGATCAACTACCGTACATGGACAAGGACATTCCGCGCTGGTGCGACGACGCCGAGGCGATCCTGGCGGCGATGGACGCGCGGTTGGACGCCTTTGCGGAAGGCGCTCGGACGTTCGCCCTGACCGACCCCGCGCAGCTCGCGGCGGCGCGGACGGGATTTGTCACGCCGGCCGCGCTGCGCGAAGCCCGCGCCGGGATGGAAGGCGGCGCGAAATTCGACGCGAAACCGTATCTGAAACGGGGACGCCAAGCGTTGAAAGAGCGGGAAGAATGGCTGGGGCGCTGCCGCGCCGGTGCCGTGGCCTGCCGGGTCGCGGCGACGCAGGACTGCCTCTCCGCCCCTGACGCCGACGCACGCACGAAGGCCGAGGAACGCTGGCGGAGCGTGGGGAACCTTTTGTCGCACCGACACCTGGCGGAAGGCCGCTGGCTGGGCGAAACTCCGACGCTTCCGCTCATGATGCCATTCTGGAAAGACAACCTGTGGCATTGGTAAGGAGGACCTGTCCATGCATCAACGACTCTATCTATTGATCCTGCTGACCGCCTGCGCCGGCTTGGCTGCGGTTTCGGCGGCGTCGGGCAACGAGGCGCCGGGAGGCACACTGGTATTCTCAGCGCAGCAGGGCGGAAGCGGGGTGTGGAGCCTCTGGCGTTGCCTGCCGGACGGCAAGGCTCTGCAGCGCTTGACCGCGGACGAGGAGGACGCCGATCCGCGCTGGTCGCCGGACGGCAAGCGCATCGTCTTCACGCGCTTCCGCGAAGGGACGCCCGGCCTCTGGCTGATCGGCGCCGATGGCGGCGCGGCCGAACGGGTCTGCGAAGGCCGGCAGGCGTCGTGGACGCCCGACGGCAAGGGGATACTCTTCTGCCGCGATGGACAGGTGTTCTCGCGCGACCTGGCGTCGGGCAAGGAGAAGCGGCTCTCGCCGGAAATGTGGGAGCAATGCGCCTTTCCGGCCATGAGCCCGGACGGTACGTCAGTCGTCTGTTCCAGCCGGCATGAAGGCCCGATCAAACTGTATCTCATCGCCTGCGCCACGGGAGCGGCCAAACGTCTGGCCACCAGCAAGGAGGCCTGCACGCCGCGCTGGTCGGCGGACGGCAAGACGGTGTTGTTCCAGACCTCGAACCACGTCTGCGCGATCGGCAGCGACGGCAAGGACGAGGAGGATATGACCTTCGGCGCGGGCGTTCAGCATCAGGCCCAGTTTTCCCCCGACGGCGGCTGGATCGTGTACACCCGGGGGAATAGCGCCGAAGGCCCGTGGATGTTGCATCTGCTACGGCGCGCCGATGGCGCAGAGCGGGTGATTACCTTTAGCGGTTCAGTTCGCTATCCGGACTGGAAGAAGGAGTAGAATATGATGCCTCAGTTACGCCATTCGACCGTGCTGACAATGCTGGGCTGGCTGACCTCCGTCGCGTTTTCCGCGGCGGCGGAACCGGCGGCCGTGCCTGCGGCCAACCTCGCACCGCCACCGGTGGCGGTGTCCACCTTCGCGCCGCAGAGCGTGGGCGACCTGAAAGACACGGACTCCGCCATCGTCAAGGATGGCTGGACGGCGCCGGCGGCGACCGGCGTGGCCGTCGGCAACGGGCAACTGCTCATCCTGGCCGACGACCGCTCGGTGCGCTGCTGCGTTCTTCGCGACGATAAGCCGGTGTTGTTGGCGGAAATCAAGCCCGCCGCCCCGGCGCCGGCGCGAATCACGGTTCAGAAATATGCCGCGGCGAAATCCACGCTGCAGGTCGAGTGGGGCGGGAAGGACGCTGAGCGCCTGACGATCTCGCTCAAGCGGGGATCCCAGATCGCCGAAATCGTTCCGGCCGTGGGCATGGAGACCCTGACGATGGCGACGGCGATCCCGCACTGGGTCGTCCCCGGTTTTGTCGGCGACGACTTCGCCTGCTCGGCGGCGGACGCCCGGCCCGGCGCCACCCTCTTTGTGCCGGCGGAACGGTTGCTCGCGGGGTTCCAGGGCTCGGGTGACACCATGGTCTTTCTGGCCTGGCCGGAAGGCGAGCCGTCGGTCAATGTCACAGTTGGATCCCAGGGCCTCTTTTCGCGGCTGGCGCTTCGTCCCGAGGGCAAGCGTTTCTTTGTCGGCGGTGTCGCGACGGCCGGCGTCTGGCGGGAGATCGCCACGGACGGCGACAAGGTCGGCGAGCCGCGGTTGCTGGACTGGAATCCCCCGTTCGCGGCGAAGTGGCAGGCGACGTTGGTGGGGCCGGAATGCATCTCGTCGTGGGAACTGCTGGACGGCTGGGCGGCCCAGAAGGGATTCATGTGTGGTCCACACGGCTTTCAGGTGAACGTGCCGTGGCCTTTTCGCTACGCCGCGCGCGACAAGGCCAAACAGGTCGAGCTGACGCCGCCGCCGCCGATCGTGCATCGCGGCGCGATCCGACGGGCGCTGGTCTATCCGATCCGGCGCGAGGCGCAAACGCCGCCGGCCGCCTTCCTGGCCGAGGATCTGCTGCGCGAGGCCTTCGACACCGGCGTCTGCGAATACGTCCAGCATCGCGAATGGAGCGGCACCGCCGCGGGCGGTCCGCTGTGCGCCCTGGGTGCGCGTGTCGGCAAGCTGAATGTCCTGTGCGCGGGGACGGGAACGACACTGCAGTTCTGGCGGCAGAATGTGGAATGGCAGCTCGAACAGGGGCTGGAGCAGTATAAGCGCCTGAGGGAATACCGCGCGCTGGCGCATAAAATCACCAAGCTCTGCGCGCCGCTTCAGTTCCCCGCTGACTCCGATCCGGCGAAGGTGCTCGCGCAGATTCTGGCCGACAACCGGGCGATCGTCGAGTCCTGCGACGCCGCTTTGCGCAACCCCATGGAAGGGGTCCGGGAATGGCGGGATTTTGCGCCTTCGCCCGAGGCGACGCCGGAGGAAGCCCTGCGGGCCATCGCGGCCGCCTACCGTGAGGCGATGCCGAAGACCGATGCCGAGGCACTGTCACGGATCAACGACCTGAACACCAAGCTCCGGCTCCTGGCCAATGCTCCGCAGACGGAATTGCCGCGGCCGCGCCGCCTGACCCAGTCGGTGCGAAACGGGGTCAGCCTGCTGGCGTCATATTCGCCCGCGGCGGCGCAGGTGGCGGCCAAGGTCCGCGCCTTGAGCAGCGCGACGCTGGCCGGAAAGTACTGGGCCGAGGAGGGGCGCTGATGCTGTTCCAGACGTTCGCGTTCCTCATCTTTTTCGCCATCGTCTACCCGGTCTATCTGGCCGGCCGTGGACAGCGGTGGAATGTGTACTGGCTTTTGGCCGCCTCCTATTTCTTCTACGGCTGGTGGAACCCGTTCTACCTGATCCTGATAGTGGTCTCGACCATGCTGGACTGGGCCCTTGGGCTGGCCCTGCGGCGATACGGTTTCCGGAAGACGACCATCGCGGCCAGTGTCGTGCTGAATCTCGGGCTCCTGGGCGTGTTCAAGTACGGCAACTTCATCGCGGAGAACCTCAACTGGCTTCTGGCGCACGCGGGGCTGTCTGTGGCGATACCGATGCACGACTGGCTGCTGCCGGTGGGCATCAGCTTCTACACCTTCCAGTCCATGAGCTACACGATCGACGTCTATCGCGGCAAGCTCGAACCGGAGGGCAATCTCGCCACCTTCGCCCTCTATGTCTCGTTCTTTCCACAACTCGTGGCCGGGCCCATCGAGCGGGCCGGGCACTTGCTGGGCCAACTGAAGTCGCCGCGTCATGTCTCCTGGCCGCTCGTCTCCTCCGGCGCGTCGCTGTTCCTGGTCGGCCTGTTCAAGAAGACGGTACTGGGGGATTTCCTCGGCCTGTACGTGCAGCAGGTCTACGGCACCGGCCCTGTGCCGGCGGATGTATCCACCGTCTCCGGGCTGTCCGTGCTGCTGGCCACCTATGCCTTCGCCTGGCAGATCTATTTCGACTTCTCCGGCTACACGGACATGGCGCGCGGCATCGCCCGCGCCATGGGTTTCTCGCTCATGGAGAACTTCCGCGCCCCCTACCTGGCGACCAATCCGAGCGATTTCTGGAAACGCTGGCACATCAGCCTCTCCTCGTGGCTGCGGGACTACCTGTACATCCCGCTGGGCGGCAACCGGGGGAGCACCCTCCGCACCGGCTTCAACCTCATGCTCACCATGCTCCTGGGAGGACTCTGGCATGGCAATACGTGGAACTTTGTCGTCTGGGGAGGCCTGCACGGCCTGATTCTGATCGCCGGCCGTTGGACCGAAGGCTTCCAATGGACGTCCAGGATCCCCTTAATGCTGCGTCAGATCTTCTTTTTCAACGTTGTCTGTCTGACGTGGGTCTTCTTCCGTGCCAGTGATCTCGGCACCGCGGCTGGGCTTTTCGAACGGCTGTTGTTCCACTTCCCCGGCGGCAACACCCTGCCGCTGGCGGCCGCAATCATCATGGCCGGCGCCTTCCTCCTGCAGTACCTTCGCGAACACCCGATCCTGGTGACCATCACGCGCCGGCCGGAGTGGGTAATCGTGGGACAGGCCGCCATGATTGCTGCGCTGATCTTTTTCTCCGGTCGCACCGCCCAGCCGTTCATCTACTTCCAGTTCTAAGCGGCAGTTTGGCGTCAAGTTCCTCACACTGCCCGGCGCCGAAACGCTGAACCAGAGCCTCCTGGGGATGCTCGGCGCTTCAAGCTGGCAGGCACGGGATGAACACTGGGGCGTCGTGTTACGCCAACTGCTGGCCCTTCACGAGGCACAGGGCCTGATTGCCGCCGGCAAATACCAGCCCGCACGCGTGTACGGGGGAGGGAACAGACCCGGCACGGGAATCCCGGCACTGCCGGAAGACGGCGCGCCAACCATCGGCGAACTGATCGGTGAAATACGAAATGCGATTGCGGATCAAAGAATCCTGACGCTTCCGAGAGCCTTTGGGTCTGTCAACCAGATCTCGGGCATGACGGATATTCTCGATAGCCGGGAGTGTACCAGGAAATTGAAGACCCTTTACACCACATCGTGAGACAGGAGAGAGTATGCGACGCTGTGACCGTGAGATTACCGACCAGGCGGAGCTGGAGGCGGTGCTGGCCAAAGCGACCGTGGTTCACCTGGCCATGGTGGACGAAGGACGGCCATACGTGGTTCCCATGAACTTCGGCTATGCGGACGGATGCCTCTACCTGCATGGCGCGAAAGAGGGGCGCAAGGTGAGCATTCTGCGCCGCAACCCGGCGGTGTGCTTCAACCTGTTCACGGACGAGGCCATCATCCCCAGTCCCGGCCCGGCCGGCTGCAATTTCACCAGCCGCTACCGCAGCATCACCGGCGAGGGACGCGTGGAATTCCTTGATGCCGACGACACCCGCCGCCGCGGTCTGGACATCCTCCTGGCGCACTACGCCGCCGGCCCCTTCACCTACCGGCCGGAGATACTCGACCGGACATGCGTGTTCCGCGTGCTGATCGAAGCGATGTCCGGGAAGAAGGCGAACCTGTGACGCAAGTGAAACGCAATGACACCGTTTGGCGGTCGGAAGAACTCGCCCGGCAATTCCTGACCGGCGTGCGCGGCGCCATTCCGCTGGCGGACACGCAGATCGCCGTGATGCTCCAACTGGATCGTCCCGACAAGTCCGCCAACATCCTCGCCCCCGTCGAGACCCAATACCGCTGGTTGCGGCGGATCGGTTTCGTGGAGGTGGACTGCTACTTCAAGCACTTCGAGCTGGCCGTGTTCGGCGAGAGGAGGCCGTAAATGCACGGACTGTCCAATCACGACCAGGGACGCCAGATTGACTGGGGCAAGACCTCCGTCGATTACGCCACGTACCGGCCGGGCTACCCGGCGAGTTTCTTCCACAATCTTTCCACGCGCGGCATCGGGCTGCCGGGACAACGCATCCTCGACCTCGGCACCGGCACTGGCGTGCTGGCACGCGTCTTCGCAACACAGGGTTGCCGAGTGGTCGGGGCCGATATTGCCGGCAATCAGATCGCGGAGGCTCGGCGGTTGGCGGCGGAACAAGGCGTGAACGTGGAGTTTTGCGTTGCCCCCGCCGAGGACACCGGGTTGCCGGTGGCGGCGTTTGACGTGATTGCCGCCAGTCAATCGTGGCTTTACTTCGACACGAACCGAGTCATCCCGGAAGTGCTGCGCCTGCTCGCACCGGGCGGTTGCTTGTTGACGTGCCACTTCTGCTGGTTGCCGCGCGTGGACGAGATTGCGCGGCGGACCGAAGAACTGGTGCTGAAGTTCAACCCGCAGTGGAGCGCCGCCAACTGGAGCGGCGACATCCCGCCGCAGCCGGGCTGGTCGAAGGAGCGGTTCCGCGTTCGCGACATATTCTGCTACGATGAACCGATCCCGTTCACGCGCGAGACATGGCGGGGCCGCATCCGCGCCTGCCGGGGCATCGGCGCGTCGTTGCCGGAAGCGGAAGTCGCGCGGTTTGACGAGGAACACGCGCGGTTGCTGCTCCAGACCGTGCCTGAACGATTCACCGTCCTGCACCGTATTGATTGTCATATTTTCGCGCCGCTGGAGACGGGATGAACGCCATCGAAACCGACCGCCTGATGCTGGAGCCGCTGACCGCGGCGCACGCCGAGGAGATGTTCGCGGTGCTGAGCGATCCGGCGATCTACGAATTCGAAAACGCACCGCCCGCGTCGGTCGCGGCCTTACGGGAACAGTATCGGCGCTGGGAAACCCGCGGTTCGCCGGACGGACGGGAGCGCTGGCTGAACTGGGTGGTTCGTCGGCGTGGCGCAGAACTCATCGGCTATGTCCAGGCGACGGTCCACCCGACGGGCCGGGCCGGCATCGCCTATGAGTTCAACAACCGCTATTGGCGGCGCGGCTATGGCCGGGAAGCCACCCGGGCCATGCTCGCTGAACTCGCCAGTCGCTATGCGGTTCGCGAGTTCACGGCGGTGCTGAAGCGCGCCAACTTCCGCTCCCTCGGACTGCTCCAGTGCCTCGGCTTCGTCCCCGCGCCGGCCGGCCTGTTGGTGCAAACCGGACTTGAGGCGGACGAGGTCATGCTGTATTCTCCGGCCCCACAACCCAGAATAGAGGAGTCTTGCCCATGAGTCTTACCCTCCACGTCATTGACGCCTTCGCAGACCGGCCGTTTGCCGGCAACCCGGCGGCGGTGTGTCTCTTGCCGGCACCGTGCGACGCGGCGTGGATGCAACTCATCGCGCGTGAGATGAACTTGTCGGAGACGGCGTTTCTCCAGCGCCAGGGCGACGCGTTCGCGCTGCGGTGGTTCACGCCAACCGTCGAGGTGAAGTTGTGCGGGCACGCCACGCTGGCGAGCGCCCACACGCTCTGGGAAACCGGGCTGCTCACGGCGGATGAGCCTGCGCGATTCGACACCTTGAGTGGCCGGCTCACCTGCCGGCGGATGGGCGACTGGATCGAGATGGACTTCCCGGCGCAAGTCTGCGCGCCATGCGCGCCCCCAGTCGGCCTCACGGAGGCGCTCGGCTGCGAAGTCCTGACCATCGGTTGCAACGGCATGGACTACCTGGTCGAAGTCGCCGACGAGCGGACGTTGCGCGGGTTGACACCGAACTTCGGCGCGCTGGCGAAGTTTCCGGTGCGCGGGGTGATTGTGACCTGCCCAAGCGATGCGGCGAAGTATGATTTCGTCTCGCGCTTCTTCGCGCCCGCTGCCGGTGTGAATGAAGATCCTGTGACCGGTTCCGCCCACTGTGCGCTCGGCCCATATTGGCAGGCGAAGCTCGGTCGGTCCGACCTCGCCGCCTATCAGGCCAGTGCTCGAGGCGGCGTGGTCAAAGTCGGCATGCGCGGCGACCGGGTTTTGCTCGGCGGGCAAGCGGTGACCGTGAGCCGGGTGGAATTGCTGGTATGAACCGACAGTCCAACGGAGACACCATGAACCAGAACGATCGGATTGTAGAGAGCGTCGAAGCCATGGATTTCACGCGTGTCCACGCGTGGCTGACGGCCTCCTACTGGGTGCCGGGGATAACGCGGGAGACGGTAGAACGGGAAGCGCGGAACTCGGCGCTGGTCATCGGCGCCTTTGCTGCTGACGGGTCGCAAATCGGCTATGCGCGCGTCATCTCCGACAAATCGCGAATGGCGTATCTTGCCGATGTCGTGGTAGAGGAGGCGCACCGCGGGCGTGGCGTTGCACGGGCGATGGTGCGGTATGCGCTCGACCACCCGGAGCTGGCAGCGGTCAGCACCTGGACGCTCGCAACGCGGGATGCGCACGGCGTCTACGCGCCGCTCGGGTTCCGGCCGATGACCGATCCGCAGAGCATGCCGGAACGTTGGATGGTCCGGCGCCGCCCGAAGCCCGCGTCCCCGACCATGGTGCGCGAGGAAGGCGAGTGCAGATCCGGCGCTTGCGCGGAAACGCCGCCCCCGGTGATTCGCATGGCCTGCGCCGAGGACCTGGAGGCGATCAATGCCATCTATAACCACTACGTCCTGCACTCGACCTGCACCTACCAGGAGCAGCCTGAGCCGATCGAGGGACGGCGGGACTGGTTTGCCCGCCATGGTGCGGCGCATCCCGTGACGGTGGCGGAGGTGGGCGGCCGGATCGTCGGCTGGGGATCGCTCTCGGCATACCACGCGCGTTCCGCCTATCGGTACACGGTCGAGAACTCCGTCTACGTCCACCACGACTTCCATCGTCGCGGGATCGGGTCGGCGCTGTTGCGGGACCTGATCGCGCGCGCCCGTGCGCTGGGCCATCACACGGTTATCGCCGGGATCGATGCCAGCCAGACCGCCAGCATCGGCCTGCACGCCAGGTTCGGCTTTGAACAGGTGGGACATCTGCGCGAGGTGGGCCTAAAATTCGGTCGCTGGCTCGATGTGGTCTACATGGAGTTGCGCCTCAGCGACCCGACCGCTCTGCCTGGCCCAGAGGCGAAAGACCATGATGGGCCTGTCCGCCCGCAATCGACGTCAGCCATGGAGCCACCAAGATGAAACTGCCCATCCTTGAGTTCGATCCGAGCCCGGAGGCCCTGCTCGAGCCGGCCAAGCTGATCCAGCCGCATCCGGAGATGCCGCTCGGCTGCGTGCTGTGCTTCTTCCACGATGTCATCCGGCACCTCGGCGAGAAGGGGTTGCTCACGGAGATCACCAGTCTGCACAGCGAAATGGGAAAACATCCGGTCTACCGGTTCGCCACGCCGCACGGCGACGTCGCGCTGGCGCATCCCGGCATCGGTTCGCCACTCGCCGCCGGGATGATGGAGGAAACGATTGCGCTGGGCGCGCGTCTGTTTGTCGCGTGTGGCGGCGCCGGCGTGCTCGACGGTTCGCCCGTCGGCGGCGTGCTCCTGCCGACAGCGGCGGTGCGCGACGAAGGCACCTCATATCACTACCTGCCGGCAGCGCGCGAGGTGGCGTTGCAGGCGGATGTGGTGGATGCCATCGCCGCGACGTTGGGTGAGCATCAGGTGGCGCATCGGCTCGTGAAGACCTGGACGACGGATGCGTTCTATCGGGAAACGCCGGCGCGCATCGCGGCGCGGCGGGCGGAAGGCTGTGCCTGCGTCGAGATGGAGACGGCGGCCCTGGCCGCGGTCGCTCAGTTCCGCGGAATCAAGTTCGGTCAACTGCTCTACGGCGGCGACGACCTCGGCGGTGCGAAATGGGATGGCCGCAACTGGGACGGCCAGTGGAACATCCGGGAGAAACTCACGTTTCTGGCGGCGGAAATTGCCTTGAGGCTGAGACCATGAACGAACTCCACGAAACCAACCAGCCGGTTGCCGCGCGTGTTGCTGGTGGCGGGCCGGAAACGAGGCTGATGATGATGAATATTGCGATCCGCCGCTACAGACCGGGAGAGGAAGAGGCCCTGTGGTGTCTCTACCACGACACGACGCACCGGATCAACGGGCGGGACTACACGCCGGAGCAGTGTGAGCGGTGGGCGCCGGCCATCCCCGATATGTCCCAATGGAC
>Ga0172375_10013216_pt1 | contig 10265 bp, 12 predicted proteins | sample LakKiv1m_FD_114537 | JGI IMG/M metagenome (GOLD analysis project Ga0172375, IMG submission 114537) | Freshwater microbial communities from Kabuno Bay, South-Kivu, Congo - kab_092012_11.1m | ecosystem: Environmental > Aquatic > Freshwater > Lake | place: Democratic Republic of the Congo...
CAGAACAGGCACATCTTGGCGCCCTTGTAGAACCAGGGGCCGGCTTGATAGCCCTGAGTGCGCATGGTCCCTTCCACCCGGCTACGCCAATCAACCGGGATGGATATATCCTCAATCCGGGGGGGCGGATATTGCCCCATGGGGTCGGCCCCCAGGCCCTTGAGATAGGCTTTGGTGATCTCCTCCCTGATATAGGCGTTCTCGAACATGCCCTTTCGGTTGTTGTGGTTCGGCCCGCTCATGACACCGCCGAAGGCCCCGCACAGGTGGATTGCCCCGGCGACCATGCTGGTGCCGCTCCGGGCACAGCCGGTTATCAGGATCGGATCGGGCAGGGGTTCAGGAATAGACATGAAATTCCCTCTCCAACGGGACTTCATAGTCGGTTCCCGCCCATAAACTTCCCCCGGGCAGGTAAACCAGACGACTTTCCTTCCACTTTGCCCTCATCATGTCCCGCCACTCGGTTCTGGGGGCCACCACGGCCACGATACAGACGGTTTCGGGACGGTGCTCCTGTAATTGCCTCACCTGAATTGCTATCCCCAGGAGATGGTTCTCACGGCCCTTAAAACTGAAATCACGGTCATCGTTTTGCTGGCGAATGGCGTCGCCATCAAACAAAGCTACGGCATGGCCGTTCACCAATAATTCATCGGCCAATTTTTTGGCGTGGGTGGTCTTGCCTGCCCCGGGTTTGCCGGTCACCAGGATGACCATTATTGCCAAACCTCCTTGACCCATCTGACGCCGCATTCATGGACCCGGGGCCGACCGTGGAAGCAGATAATCCGGGCATCGCGGGGCAGCTGCCCCTGACATTCCCGCTTATAGGAGTAGATGCCGGGGCATGAATCTTGCAATGGCTCCCAGAATAGCTTGTGCCGGCGCAACGTGGCCGATATGTAAGATTGATCGGTTTGTCCGTCGGCCATGGACATGTCGAATTCGTCAAAAATGAACCCGTAATCTCCAGGACTCCAAACCATCGCGCCGGAGGCGGCCTGCCCCTTTTCCCGGTTGGCTCGGTTCCAGGGGCGCAGTCCATAGAAATCGCCGTTCAGAGCCAAAAGGGGGCTTATGTCGCCGACGATCAGGGTATCCAGGTCGAAATAGATTGCCCGGGATGCCCCGTCGAACAATCCCTCCCTGAAAAGTTCCAACTTGGCCCACCAGCCCGACCAGGTAGTTATCAGGGGGATGGTTTCGATCCCATCTATCTCTGGGAGGTCAGTAAGGCAAACGAACCGCGGTTGCCCCGGCAGGTGCCTGGCCACCATGTTTCTGAGCCGGATGACATAGTCGGCATTGAAATCCCCTCCCGACCTTAGAACGCAGACAAAGACCGTATTTTCCAATTCGTCAAGGTCCCGAATGGACGCCACGGGGGACCCGGCAAGGTCGGAAGGCACCTGGTGGGTTTTCCTGGCCCGGATGCCCCCGGCTTTCGGAACCGGCATCGGAGTGCCGTTGGCCACCGAAACGACTCGCTCGACGAGGCCGTCCGGCGTCACCCGGTCAGCATATTCGGGAAAATATGTCTTGCCGCAGGTATCCGGGGGGACCGTGTTCAAGGCGAAATCGCGATGCACGCCCCGGCTGAACAGGTATTCGTGAATCAGCATCACGGTGGGAACGCCGAAGGCCGCCGCCATTATGGTGATTCCCGAGTTCATGCCGAACACGACCTTGGCTCCCCGCATGATTCCGAAAATCTCCTCAATGTCGGTCTGGCCCCGCAAGTCGACGATGTTCTCCGGGAGCATCTGCCGCAGTTGCTCAAGATATTGGCAATCCAAATCCCACACGGCCCCCACCAAGACCGGCCGTAGACTGGTTTCATCGGCGATGCGCCGAATGCAGTCGGCGATTTCCTTCAACCCGAAATGGCGCAGGATTTGACGATTGGTGCCCGCGAAGGCCCAATAGAGCACCATGTAATCATCGCCATAGACGGCTCGGCTATATTTGCGGCATCCTTCCTCCTTGAGGGAGACAAACCTGGGGAGACGCCAGTTGCACTCCAGGTCCGGGTCCACCTCGGCCAGGGTCTTGCCAGCCCTCAAATAGCCGTTCCAGGTGATAAAATAATCGCAGTCCAGGACATCCCTAATTACGGTCTGGCCTTGGTTCAGATAGGTCTTGCGCCATATCGGGTCGCGGCTGAACCGTACCTCGTCAGCGGAATGTAGGAAGGGAAACATTTTCAGAAACGGAAAAGACCGGGATTCGGACCCGTATTTCTTGGCCCGGGGAGCCACCACGTAGGCATCAACAGGGGGAACGATGCCTTCCCGGCGAAGCAACGCCTGGGTCTTGACGAGGGGCCAGTAAACGTCGCCCACGCCCGGGGGCAGGAGCAACTTAACCCGCTTCTGGGGCGGCTTGGTGGCCGAGAAGATGGCGTTGACATGGCCCTTGCGGACGATCCTGATTGCGTCGAAGCCGACACCCTCCAAAAGTCCGCCGAATTGCTCCGGCATTTCCATCACGCAGGTGCCGCCCTGGGCCAGAACCCGGAACGCCTCTTTTACCATTCGCGGCGGGTCAAGGGAATGGCCCAAGGCCTCCCGGGCCACAACGTAGTCGAAATGGTCTGTCGGAAAAAGAATGTCCTCAAAAGGCCGAGCATAAATGAAATCGGCCGCGAACTCCGGGGCGTATTCCGCCTCAGAACCCCAGGCATCCAGGCCCCGATCCCGGCATTGTTGAACGAAGGCGCCGTCACCGGCCCCAATATCCAGAAACGTGGAGCCGGAGGAAATGCCCTTGATGCCATAAAGATCGAGCAATTTGTGGAATTTCGCCCTGACCATCGTCAATGCTCCAATTCGAGGCCGGTCAGCCAATCCCGAAGGCTTTCGGCGGCATGGGCGGGCACCGAGACGATCACGTCTTCAGGCATCACTATCCCGCCGGGATGTCCGTGCTTGGCGCACCGCCATGAAGCCAGGATAACCGTATACCGCGGCTTCTGGTCAAGCCTGGCAAATATCCCCATGAGTCCGGGCCAGTGGTCCAGGATATGCGGAGGTTTGAGTGCCGCCGGGGAGAAAAACACATGGGCGTCGTCGATAAGTAGGAAATCCCGGTTGCCCTTCCTCCGGTTGATCGCGTCCAGTTCCCCCAAGAGCGGGCATTGTTCGTCAACGCCGGCGGTGGGACCGCCAGACCAATGGGCGTCAAGCCAGTAGGCCGCAGGGCCGTCAATCCCTGGCAGAATCTCGTCCAGGACATCCACCGATTTGCCGTGGTGGCAGAATGCCCGCCCTCGGAGCTTACTTTTGGTTTCCGCGTAAAGTTCCTTACTGAGTTCGACGGTGTGAACCACCGGAAATATTTCTATTGCCTTAAGCGCGGTGGCCCCATGCCCGGAACCAGTTTCCACGAACGTCTGGACGCCGAATTCGTTTATCAGAAAGCGCAGGAGTTCGAGGTTCGGCTCGCCCATCAAATACTCCTTGACCGGTTGTCGATGATCTTGCCGTTAAGCAGGAAATGGCGGATGTTCGCCACATTGCCGCTGTCCAGTACTTCCAGAATAAGGGTGGCGGCGGCCTCCGGCTGTTGCCGAGGATTGTCGGCCATGCGGGGTCGATGCTTGAGCATGTCGGTGTTCACTCCGCCCAGGGGGATGTCCACCACCCTGATGCCGTCCCGCAGGCCTTCATAGTAAAGCGCCCCGGCCAAGCCGGTCAGGCCGTGCTTGCTGGCCCGGTAGGCCACTTCTTTGCCGGCGAACACCCGGCCGGCAACCGAATTTACAAAGACGACCGTGCCGGATTCATTGGTCAGGACCGGCCACAGGGCCGCGGTTAAAAGCATCGGGGCGATCAGATTGACCTCGATTATGCGCCGGGCCTCTTCGGAATCCATGGTGGCAACGTCGTCTTCGGAATAGACGCCGGCGTTGTTCACCAGGATGTTGACCCGTTTTGACGCGGCCAGTTCCCGGAGCTTGAAAACGGTGGCCTTTTCGCGGATATCACCCATTTCCGAGCGGCAGTATCCGACCACCATATCGCCACGGGCCACAAAGGCCTCCTTGAGCGCCCTGCCGATGCCCCGGCTTGTCCCCGTTATCAGTACCCTGTTCATCTTCGGCACCCGCACAGGTCCATCATCACGCCGAGATACTTATCGATGGTTAGTCCCTTGGCGTAAAGAGGGACGTATGTCGTCTTTCTGGTTTCCGGCGGGGCCACGGCCAAGGGAGTCACTCTGGGGAATGACTTATGATCCCAGATGAGCACGGTCTTGATCCCGAAAGCCGCCCCAATATTGGTGAGGCCGCAATGATAGCCGGATATTAGGCTCGCCCCTTTCATTAATCCGAATGCCTCATCAAGGGATGTCCTTCCAACTAAATTGACGGCCCCCTTGACCTCCTTGATAATCCTGCCCAGAGGTTCCCAGCCGAGATCCCAGAAAGAGCCGACAAACAACGGCGTTAGGCCCGACTGCATAACAAAGTGGTTCAAGGTCTCCACTATTTTGTCCACGGAGAACTGTCTTAGAATGCGCTTCGTAAAATTGGAAAAATAGAAGACGGCGTAAGGACCGTATTTCGACATCGCGTCGGCCCGGGCCACTCTTTGGCTCTCGGATTCCCTGAGCGGCAGATGCCAGTTGCACTCTAAATCATCGTCCTCCAGCCAATGGCCCGTGTTCAGGAGACCATTGTAGGATACGAAATACTCGTATCCCATGAAGCCAGGGAAAACCGTCCGGCCATGTCTGATTCTGGATTCGTCATAGATTTCCTGGAGGCATTGCGGGCGCGGTTCGACCGGGTCGGCGGAAACCCATCGTTCTTGGGCCACCTCAATAAAGGGGACCATCTCCAGAAAGGGGACCGACCGCAGTCTGGCCAAGTCCCATTGATTCTTTTCGGCCAAGACAAGCACTCGGGGTTTTCCGGTTATTCCATGGCGACGACAAAATGCCTCCATTTTCACCATCACCCAATAGGCGTCGCCGATGCCGGCCGGAATGACAATACGGGGGCCCCCCATCTCATTGGGAGGGGCAACCTTGGGAATTTGTTTAAGCCAGTCAGCCATTGTGCAAATCCGCCATGGTTTCGACGAAGCGATCCACGGTCAAATCCCCGGTCATAAGGGGAACATAGGAGGTCATTCGGGTATCCGGGGGAGCCACGGCCAGAGGCGTGTTTTCCGGGAACCTGCCTGTGGCCCAGAGAAGCACCGTCTTTTTCCCGAAAACCGCGGCCATGTTAGTGAGGCCGCAGTGGTAGCCTGCCACGACCTTGGCCCCGCGCATGACCCCGAAAGCCTGGGCTAATGAAGTCTGCCCCACCAGATTGACGGCCCCCGGGATTTTGGAAATGAGAACTGGCAGGTGGTCTTTCCACCCGGGGACCGGCCACTTGAAGTCCCACCAGGCGCCGATAAACACTGGGGCCAACCCCGTCCGGGCCACAAAACGGTTGATACCCTCTGCCATCTTGTCAAGCGGGAATTGAGCCATGTTCCTGGTGACGAAATCGCCTACCATGGAAAAGTAAAACACCGCGTAGTCGCCGAACCGGTCTTGGCATCTCTCCTGGAAAGACCTTTGTTCTTCGGATATTTCCATGGGGAAATACCAATCGCACTCCAGGTCGTCGTCCCTCTCCAGCCAATGGCCGGAATTAATCAGGCCGTTGTAGCAGATCAGATATTCGTAGCCCATGAACCCGGGATAAATCGCCTGGTGGTTTTCCCGACTCAATCTGGAATAAAATTCCTGCAAGACCTTCTCTTTCCTGGGGCCGGAAAACATCGGCGTGGTGGACGGTGCCCCAATTTGCACGAAAGGGACCATTTTCAGAAAGGGGACCGACCGAAGACGGGAGGATTCCCAAACGCCGTCATCGGATAGAATGACCAGGGTCGGCTTGTCTTCAATTCCGTGGCGCCCGCAGAATGCCTGCAACTTGACCAAAATCCAATAAATGTCGCCTATGCCGCCAGGGACCACGATCCGGGGAATCCCGTTCGGGTTCGGGGGGGCGACTTTGGGGATATGGGCCAAGACGTTCATCATCAATGCAAATCCTTGAGCTCGGAGATCAGGACCGGCCCCTCCTGCCCATAGGCAGCTTGGTAGGCGCCCAGGACCTCCCCGGCGGAGCGCGGCAGACAAACGGGGAAATGGAGCAGGCCGTCCAGGTGGGCCGTCAAGTCCGAGGTATGGGTGATGCCGGCATAGAAAGGCTTGACCCCGCCCACCACCGCCCGTATGATCACCGGAAAGTTGAATTGCCCGTCGGAAATCACCGGAATCTTGTCCATCTGATTCACCAGGGCATCCAGGGCATTGTAAATGAAATCATGGCGCTCAAAAAATAGAACGGGCCGGAATCCCTCCAGGGACATACCCATGGCTAGACCGGCCATGAGATTCTCGGCGACGGGGGTCTCCAGACGCTGTTCCTCCGGGATGTTCAAAAGCGTCCCGTAGGCGGAGCCGTGGCGCACGTTGTACCCCACGAATATGGTCCCCCGGGAAGCCAGCCACTCCATGGCCTCGGTGACCGCGGCATGATATTTTTTGGTGGTTTCGACGGGGCTGTAATCAAGAAAACATTTCGGGGGCATCCACTCCAGAACCGGATCACTCTTGAATTGCAGCCATTTCCCGCTCCCAGTCCCCCCATGCGGCCAAGTGGGGGTATAGTGGTATCGCCGGACGCACTTGGCCGTGACCCCGCCATTGGTGCATCCCCACCTGGTGGTTTTGCAGGTGCTCACCGAGCGGTTGTTGTCCTCCACCACGAAAATGCAGGGCAAATTGTGGCCATCTACGTACCTGACAGCCTCATAGAAATGCCCCTCGTCCTCGGCCCCGTCGCCCATAAAGCACCAGACTCTCTTGTCGCTATCATTGCGCTTCAAGGCCCAAGCCACGCCAGCGGCGATGGCGGGTGTGGCCGCCAGGATTGAGGAAGTGTAGAAATTCAGGCCCCGGTCGAACACGAACATGGACTTGCCCCGAGCGATCAGGCGCTCCAGGCGATCCGGATCACCTCCGGCCAGCAGGTAATGGTAGTGGGAACGGTGGGTCGAAAAAATCCAGTCCCCCGGGGCTATCTCCTTGAATATTTCGATGAGTTGGTCCTCATTGCCCCCGGAGAAATGCACCAGGTAGGGGTAATGGCCTTCGTCAAATCTTTCCGCCAGTCCGGCCTCAAAATTGATAAGGTCCTGCTTGGTTAGCATGGCACCTCCGATTTCTTATTATTCCTTAGAATTTTCTGGCTTCTCTATAAACTCATATTTTTTCAATATGGATATAATTTCATCAAATTCTTTTTCATCTGGGTACATCACTACTTCTACGGTCGCCACATCATTGGGGGAAATAATTATCTCTATTTTGTTAACCATTTTGGAATTAAGCCCAAGTATTTCGCAAATTTCTCTTCCGACAACATAACCCATAATGGCCATTTCAATTCTCCTTACATCTCAGACAATTCGGCAATGGTTATCGGTTGCGTCCCCACCTTGCCCACCACGATGCCGGCCGCCGTGTTGGCGATCCTGGCCGCCGCCGGAATGGAATAACCCGAACAGAGAAAGGCGGCCAGGGTAGCGATCACCGTGTCACCCGCCCCGGAAACATCGAACACTTCCCGGGCCTGGGTCGGGATGAATTCCTGGAGGCCATCCATCACCAGGAGCATCCCCTTTGCCCCCATGGTGACCAGGACCGCCCCAAAATCGTATTTGAGCATGGCCTCCCTAGCACCCAATGCCAAATCATAGTCATCCTTGACCTTTCGCTTGATCAACCCCTCCAGTTCCGAGATATTGGGCTTGGCCAGGGTCGCACCAGTATAACGATGCCAGTCGGAGGATTTACTGTCCACCAACACTGGGATGTTCGAGGCCCGACAACTTGAGATGATATTCAGCGCCAAATCCTGTGAAACCACGCCTTTGCAGTAGTCGGATAGAATGACCGCCCCGATGTCATTCTCACCAATGGCTTGGGCCACGTCGAGGATCAAGGCATCATAACAGCCGCCGCGGCCATTAAATTTTCCTTCCTCATCGAACCTCACCAATTGCTGGCCGCCAGCCATGATCCGTGTCTTGGTGGTGGTAGGAAGGTCGGGGTCGATGTCGAGGCGCCCCCGGATATCGTTATCCGAGAGCAATTTCATCATACGATCACCGGGGCGGTCGTCGCCCCTGGCCCCGAACAGCCAAGTCTTGCAGCCCAGGCCCACCAAGTTGAGGGCGACGTTGCCAGCACCGCCCAGAGTAGCCCGGCGGGAATCAACTGCTATCACCGGCACCGGGGCCTCCGGCGATATGCGGTGGGCAGACCCGCTGACGTACTTGTCCAGCATCACGTCGCCGATGACAATGACGTTGCCGCCTATGGCATGGTCAAAATACATCGCCCCACCCCGCCCGCTTTTATGGCCTCAATGGCCTCGTTCACCTGTTCCAGGGGAAACCTGTGGGTAATGAAATGCTCAAGGGGCAACTTTCCGGCCCGGTAGAGGTCAAGGTAACGGGGTATGTCCCTGGCCGGCTCGGTGAGGCCGCCTTGGCTATCCAGAACCGTCTTGCCCTGGTAGTGGCGGCGGAACCTCGGAATATTGAGGCATTCCTCCTGCCGGGGCTGGCCCACCAGAACCATGCGGCCGGTGCCGGGCTTAATGAGGTCATAACCCAGGGCGATCATTTCGCAAGAACCGGTGGTCTCCACAAAGATATCGGCCCCACCGTCGCTGACATGGTCCTTGAGCCTTGCACAGAGGTCTGATCCGGGGACCAGGGCGGCCGTGGCCCCGGCCAACGAGACGGCCCTGGCCCTTGCCTCGCCGCTCCGGTCAATCCCCACTACGGGCCAAGCCCCGGCCAGGAGCGCCCCCTGGATGATGTTGAGTCCGACCCCACCACAGCCGGCCACCACCACCGAATCTCCGATCCTGACCTTGGCCTCGTTGTTGACCATCCCCAGGGCGGTAGTGACGGCGCACCCCATGAGGGCGGCAACCTCAAAGGGGATGTCTGAGTCAATGGGAGTCAGACGATTTTCGCTGACCACGGCAAGTTCATTAAAGGTGGTCACGGGGCCAGCCCCAACGCGGGTGTAGCCCCATTCGTAACTGGCCGGCTTGGCTTCTATCCCGGGCCCCCTGCGCCAGTGCATCACCACATGGTCGCCGGGCTTTACCCCGGTAACGCCGATGCCCACCTGTTCGACTATGCCCCCTCCCTCATGCCCCAGGAGATGCGGGAGCCAGGGATCGGGTCCTTTGGCTCCCGATATTTCTGCCAACTGTGCCCCGCAGATTCCACTGACATGGACCCGCACCAGTACTTGGCCGATATCGAGTTTGAAGAAATTGATCTCGTCCACCATCAGGGGGGCGTTAATCTCAGTCAGGATGGCGGCCTTGAATCGCATCAGTCTCCCCCATAGTCTACGCCTGGGATAAGGGCGGCGGCAGTCCAGGAACGCCCCTTGGTGGCCGAGAAATTACCGATGCCATAGTCCTTGCCCCGAGCCTCAATGGTGGTGCCGTCACCCTTGCTGACCGCCACATGATTGCCGGCCGGAGAGATGCGAAAGAGTAGGGCACCGGCCGTCTTGATTGCCAGGGGAATGGGGATCAGGGCATCATGATTGCGGCAATGCCGATATTGGTAAATGGCCCCGTCGGGCATCTCAGGGTCAACTCCTTCCTGGTGACAAGCCCATTGCACCAATTCGGAGCAGTCCGCCGCCTCCGGGAACGGGTCGTCCAGATCAACTTCATAGCCGAAAATATAAGGCTTGCCCTTAAGGAGCTCACAACGTTTCATGATGTCCTGGTCGGTAGGCATCTCACAAAACCTCCATTACTTTTCTGCTGACAATTATCTGCGGCAGACCGCATTTCCAGGCGCACCAGACTTCCCATAAACTGCCGTCTTTTACTCCCTGGCCATAAACAATTGCCCCGTCCTCCTGCAAATCGTATTGACCCCAGGTAATGGCAATGCCGGACAACTGTGAAAGCCCGTCGATACCCATGGGGCCAAGGGGAATGAGGACAAGAATCAACATTATGATTGCCGCTAATTTACGCACCTTTAAAAGCCCTGTCCGCAGCACCAATGTGTGAATGATAATCTCGAATGAAATTGTCCAGCTTCTGCTCAATGCCCAAAAGACGCGCATCTATACTCATTAAAGAATCTTTTTGGGCATATTCCTGGGGAAGCAAGGTCCGTAATGCTACCTGGCGATTCTCCATC
>Ga0172375_10013217_pt1 | contig 10264 bp, 7 predicted proteins | sample LakKiv1m_FD_114537 | JGI IMG/M metagenome (GOLD analysis project Ga0172375, IMG submission 114537) | Freshwater microbial communities from Kabuno Bay, South-Kivu, Congo - kab_092012_11.1m | ecosystem: Environmental > Aquatic > Freshwater > Lake | place: Democratic Republic of the Congo...
GAGACTATTGAAGATAAAATAAAAGCTGAAACTCATTTGATTAATCTTTTGAAAATGCGCGGTAAGAAAAAAGCGTTGATTGAAGAAAAGAAAAGATTAATTGAGCTGATAAAGAAAGTTCAGGAAGATTATTTGATTAAAGGAAAAATAGAAACTAGGGTTTATGAGAATATGCTGAAGAGTTATTCAAGAAGACTGACAGAAGTTGAAGAGCAGATAACTTTCCTTGAAGCTGAAAAAGCGCTGAAAGAGGCGAAGTGGTATTTGAAAGTTTGGAATTTTTTGAGAAGCGGAATTCCAAGAAAGCATAAACGATAAGTCTATTGGAAATTTGAAACGCCCTTTAATATCAAGAGCTTCTGAGATTTGTGCTTCTTCTGTTTTTTGCTTATTTCCGAGTACTTGCAGTTTAAAGCGATTAGTTAATTCCAAAATCAGCATTTACATTTTCAATAAAAATCTTTAAACAACAAACAAAATTCTAATTAATCAAATTTAATCCAAGCCGAGTTGTTCGATGAACTTTTGTTTGTTGAAAAGGGCGAGGTCATTGTATGTTTGACCTGTGCCTAAATATAGGATGGGTTTTTTTGTTACATAACTAATTGAAAGAATCGCCCCGCCTTTTTCATCAATATCTGTCTTTGCTAAGATTGAACCGTCAATGTTTATCATTTCATTGAAAGCGCGAGCTTGCTCTGTTGCATCGTTTCCTGCTATAGCTTCTGCAACAAAAACTTTTAGGTCTGGATTTGTTACGCGACATATTTTTTCCATCTCATGAAGGAGATTTTCTTTTGTGTGCATTCTTCCTGCTGTGTCTATAAGAACAACGTCAATATTATGGGTTTTTGCATATTTTATTGCATCAAAGGCTACTGCGCTTGGGTCTGCATTATAATCGTGTTTGATTAACGGGACTTGTAGTTTGTCTGCGTGAATCTGGAGTTGCTCTATTGAAGCGGCTCTAAATGTGTCTGCTGCTGCTAGAACTACTGAGAGTTTGTTTTTTAAACAGAGATTAGCAAATTTTGCTATGCTTGTTGTTTTTCCTGCCCCATTTATTCCAAAAAATATTACTTTGAACGGCAAATTTGTTTTTTCTGCTTTAACTTCTTTTATTGTGTCCATTATATTATCGGGTTCGATAATTATGTCTTCAAGGGCTTTCTTTAGACTTGCTTTTATTTCACTTTCTATGTTATTCTTTTTGATTTCCTTACCGATTAGTTGCTCTGAAAGATCTTTTCTTAGTTTTTCCACAACTTCAAGAGCAACATTATTTTCGAGCAAAAGTAATTCAAGTTCAGAGAATATTTTCTCAAATTCTGTTTCTGTAAGCTTGTATGAAAAAATCTTTTTTAATCTTCCAAAAAATCCTAGTTTTTCCTCTTTTTCCTCTGGTTCTTCTTTTTCTGATAAACCTTCTTCTATCTCTTCTTCTAAATCCTCATCATCTTCTTTTTCCTTTTTTTCGCCTGAAATTATTTCCTGAATTTCTTCTAATCTTTCTTCAGGGGTTTTTATTTCAGGAACTTCCCGTTTTATATCTTCAATAAGTTTTTCAGTTATTTTTCTCTCTTTTTTGTTTTCGGCTGCCTTATTTTTTATTTTTTTGCTTTCTGTTTCTATTTCTTTCTCGAGCTTGTTTATATTATCAAATTTTTCTGATTTTTCTTCTGCTTTTCGCCCTTTTTTTGATTTTTTAGCTTTTGGAGCTTTCTTTTTAGCTTCCTTTTTTATCTCTTCGCCTGACTTTTTAAGCCAGGAGCTGATTTTTTCTTTTAAGAACTTAAACATAGATAGAATAGCAAACCAATATTTATAAATCTGAATGTCGTTGAATTGATAACATGAAGAAAATAGTGGTTGTTATTGATGGGCTTGGAGATTTGCCTAGTAAACAATTTGGGGCAAGAACGCCGCTCGAGTTTGCTGATACTCCAAATTTGGATGAAATGGCTAAAAAAAGCCAGATGGGCTATATGTATCCTGTCGACGAGAATTATGCTCCTGAATCAGATACAGCCGTGATAGCTATTCTTGGAAATAATCCGCTGATATCTTCAAGAGGAAGATTTGAAGCGACTGGCATGGGTATTAATTTGAAAAGAGGAGACCTTGTTTTTAGGGCTAATTTTGGGACTGTTGAGAATTTGAAAACTAGAAAAATGATTGATAGAAGAGCAGGAAGGACATTAACCACGAAAGAAGCAAAACAACTTGCTAAGGCTATAAATGAGGGGGTTAAACTTCCTGTAAAATTTGAGTTTTATCCTAGTGTGCAACATAGAGGAGTTTTAGTTTTAAGGGGCGGATTTTCGGATAATATCACTAATATTGATACTTATCAGCATGAAGAAGGAAAAATAACTATTAAAGAATATTTTGATTGGGCTGTGGCGTTGGACGATGATGAAAATACTGAATTTTCAGCAAATCTTGTAAACTCTTTTGTTGACCAATCATTTAAAATTTTAAGTGAGCATCCAATAAATAAAATTCGTGAAAAAAGAGGATTAATGCCTGCAAATATTATTCTCACTAGAGACCCTGGAATTGAAACTCCTGAGCTTAACAAGTTTAGGAAAGCAATGGCTATTGTTAATATGCCTCTTGAAATGGGCATTTGCAAACTTTCTGGCATGGAAACATTTAGTTTTAATTATCCGTCTATGAAAAATTATGATGTTTATGAGAATCTTTGCCAAGGATTGAAAATGATGACTACTTTTGCTGTAAAAACTTTGAAGAAAAAAGGTTCGAAGTATGATTTTTGTTACATTCATTTTAAAGAAACAGATGTACCTGGCCACGATAATAAACCCTTTGAAAAAAAGAATTTTATTGAGCTGATAGACTCGGAGTTTTTCTCTTTTTTAAAAATTTATGCTGAAAAAAATAAAGTTCAAGTGATTGTAACAGCAGACCATTCAACGCCTTGTAGTTTGAAGACCCATACTGCTGATCCTGTGCCTGTTATGCTTTATGATTCTGAAAAAAAACCAGATAAGACTGTCGCATTCAACGAATCTCAGGCTAAAAAAGGCGGCCTTGGAAAAATTATCGGCAAAAATCTTTTGAAGAAAACAGGCTTTGCATAAATATATTCTTTATACAATAATGCTTTTAAATGCGGATTGTTTATTTTTGTTGCATGATAACGTATAATGACTTAAATGAGGCGCTTAGAAAAGAGAAATATAGCGAACAACTTCAACCACTTCAAAAAAGTTTTGTAAAAGAAGTTGCTCTTTATCTTAAAGAAAAAGAAGAAATATCCAAGAAAGAGGACGATATTTTTTCTGATAATGTCAAGAAAACTAAAAAACAGCTTGAGAATGCGGTTTCTATTTTTAAGGAACTTTTGTTAAGAAGAAAGAAAAAACTTCTTGAGCTTGCATTTGTCAGCGCTGAAACAGGGATAAGCAAGAGAGATTTTGAAAATATGCTTCCTTCTGAAAAAGACAGTTTTGATAAAATAATGAAAGCCCTTAATGAAGGAGACAAGGAAGTTGAAAAATTGCTTAATGGACAAGATGAAGTTTCTGATAAAAATAAACTTATTATTTTCAAAAAAGACACAGAAGAATTTTTGGATTTGGAAGGAAATAAACTTGGGCCATTCAAAAGCGGAGATATAATTAATCTTTCACAAGAAATTGCGAATATTCTTATTTTGGATAATAAGGCTGACCCGGTTGAAGAGGGATAGATGTCCAATCTGATACAATTAATCTTTTAAACCATATAGTTCTTTAATAATCATGCCTGCATAGCTCAGTGGTAGAGCATTAGTTTTGTAAACTAGGGGTCGGGGGTTCAAATCCCTCTGCAGGCTTTTTATGCCCACACAATTTTATCCATGCTAATTTTTTCTTTTCTGGTTGGATAAATATTTTCTGTAAGTTCTTCTGGCTCGAACCAAAGCTGAATCTCTCGCTTTGCTGACTGCTCTGAATCTGAGACATGAACAACATTTTCATAAACACCTGTTTTACTATTTATCCGGCCATATCGCCCTCTTATTGTTGTGGGTTCTGCACTTTCAGGATTTGTTGCACCCGCGATTATTCTTATTTTATTTATAGCATCTTCTCCTTCATATACTAAAGCAAAAACTCGGTCAGTGTGATATTCACCCTGAATATATTTTAATGTATCTTCAAAAATTTTAATGCCTTCCTTTTCACCATGTTTTTTTATTTGATTCTGTCTTAATTCAGAATAATGAGCTTCTGCAAGTTCTTTGCTTACTTTCATAACCTTTGCGCCTATTATTTTTAATTTTGTTTCAGAAAGAGCTGTGATTATATTTCCTGTAAGAGACTTAATAAGGCCATCTGGTTTGATTAGAACTAAACATCGTTGGACTGCCATTTTTTCTTACCCCCCAATTTCCTTTTACTTTACAAGCGGTGCTTTAATTTGAAGTATTCTTATTTCGCAAAGACCTAAAGGATATATTTTTTTGAGTTTTAGGCTAAGCGCTTTTTGCATGTTTCCTTCGAGAATTTCTCCAAATAAGTCGCTATTTGTTTTTTCTTTAGCATAGTCCATTATCCAATTTTTTGCTGAGTTTCTAAGAGTTTTTCTTACTACTCTTGAAACTTTTTTTCTTGTTATAAAAAATGGCTTGATTATTATTTTGCTTTCTTTTGTTTCTGCGCCAAAAGAATCTTCGACATAACTTACGCCTTTATGCATCATGTGTTTTATGAAAAATGAAAGAAGAGTCAAACTTTTTGGCTCTGCTGTTGCTTTGCCTTCAGCAACTTTTATTGTAAAACTCATATCAATACTTTTCCCCCTTAATCTTCTGCTAAGGTCCATTTTTATTGTTTTATTGTTAGCTTCTTCTAGAGTATATTCGTATACTCCGCATTTTTCTCCAAGCAATGGAATTTCAACATCGAAGAATTTTTTTCTTTGTGGTTTTTTTACCATATTATTCAAATGTAAGTTTTCCTACCCTCCTTGAAAATGCTGATTGCTGACTTTTTTTGCAAACACCGCAGGTGTAAATTAAAACTTTTCTTGTTGTTGTTTTTGTTTTTCTTTTCCAAGATTTTACTGCTGGCTTGCTGAAACGACCTTTGTTTCCTGTTCCATTTATTGCGCCACGCATTTTTGATCTGATTAATGAACCGTATTTTAATGTTCCTCTCTTGTGACCTGTTGAGACTATATCTGCTTTATGCTCTGTATGCTTTTTGCAATAAGGGCAATATCGTTTGAGTTTTTTTGGTAATTTCATTATCTTATGACAACCTAAGGTTTTCCTGAGATGACACCTTTCCTCAGTAAACTGAATTTGTTTTGTTTATATAATCTCTGATTAAAGAGGGTATTTAAAGATTTTTGTTTAGGTAGATTTATAATCCTTTAGTTTTTCATACTTTTAAGGGCTTATAGTCTAGTGGCAGAACAACTCTTTGACGTGGAGTGAGCTCAGGTTCGATTCCTGATGGGCCCATTAACTTGAGGAGAAATTTTGCCTATTTTTCCTGATTTTTTGCCCGTTTTTTGATTTCTCCTATTATATATGGGCGATTTGAGAAAGTTTATATATGTAGTTTTCCCTTAATAATTAATGAAAAGAGGAAGGAATTTTTTAGGTAGTAGAAGAGCACAGGTGACTATTTTTGTTATAATTGCAGTTATTCTTATTGGCGCAATTGCAGGGTATTTTATTTTAAGAGGAAATGTTTTTCAGGCAGCGCTTCCTGCCGAGTATACTCCGATTTATGATTATTACCTGTCGTGTATAGAAAAAGATTCGGTTGATGGTTTGAAAATTCTTGGAACTCAAGGGGGATATATTACTGCTCCTGAATTTGAACCTGGAAGCGAGTATGCGCCTTTTTCTTCGCAGCTTGACTTTTTAGGATTTGGAGTTCCTTATTGGTATTATGTTGCAGGAAATAATGTGCTTAAGGAACAAGTGCCGACGAAAAAACAAATGCAGACTCAACTTGGAGAATATTTGAATGGAAAAGTTTCAGAATGTGATTTTACACAATTTGAAAGAGAGGGATATATTGTGGAACTTGGAAAAGCTTCTGCTAGCACAACAATAAATTCTGAAAGTGTTGATGTTGTTATTAATCAGGATTTATCTATTAGAAAAGCAGGCGGCGGAGATATCGAAGGACCGATTAGTGTTGTAAGCAGACATGCAGTTAATGTTAAGTCTAAACTAGGAAAATTTTATGATACTGCGAGAGAGATTTACGATTACGAAAAGAGCAGCATGTTTTTAGAAAATTATGCCCGCGACGCGCTTTATTTATATGCGCCTGTTGAAGGAACAGAACTTTCTTGCGCGCCTATGATCTGGAATCCTTATGAGGTCGCGGATAAATTGAAAAATGCGCTTGAAGTAAATATGCAGTTTGTGAAAGTAAAAGGAAGTTATTATGATAATCCTACAGAGAAGATGAAATATTTTGTTGTTGATTCTGGAGTTAGCTTGGATAACAACGAAAAAGTAAATTTTGTTTATTCAAAAGATTGGGCTTCAAGATTTGAGGTTTGGCCAACTAAAAATAGTTTGATGATTGCTGAGCCTGTTGGAACTCAAGAAGGATTAAGCACGATGGGCTTCTGCTATATCTCTTACAAATTTGTTTATGATATGTTTTTCCCTGTAATGATACAAGTGCAGAATTCAGAGAATGCAGGAGATATTTTCCAATTCCCTGTTGCTGTTGTTGTAAGCAAAAATCAGCCAAGAGATGCGCTTCAAAGTGTTTCTGTTGAAGAGCCAATAGAAGATTTGTGCACTAAAGCAAATACTGAGATACGGGTAAATACTTATGACACGAACCTTGAACCTGTTGAAGCAAATTTGCAATTTAAATGCATAAACAGCATTTGTGATTTAGGAAAAACAAATATTACTGGAAGTGTTGCTAGATTAACCGCTCAAGTTCCACAGTGCGTTAACGGAGTTTTAATTGCGAATGCTGAAGGATATAAAGAGAAAAAGCAAACTATTTCTACTAACGAAGAATTTGATTCAGACATTATTCTCAGCAAAGAGTTTAAGCTTAATGTTGAAGTTTATGTTGATGGAAAATTAACAACTAATACTGCAGTACTTTCTATAAATGAAAATAAAGATGGGGTTTTAGAAGGCATTGGCTCTGTAGCTTATCCATTTAATGCTGAAGCAAGGCTTACTGAAGCATATTATAATTTTGTGCTTAAAGTTTATTCTGGTGGAAAAGTAAATGTTCCAGAATATACAAAAAGACAGTGCGTTACTGTTCCAAAAACAGGTTTGTCTGGAGTACTGGGATTTTCAGAAGAAAAATGTTTTGATTATACTATTCCTGCTCAAGTCATCGAAAATGTGCTTTATGCTGGCGGAAGCGCGGATGAGTATTTTACACTTACACAACTTGAAAATGCGGATACCTTGAAGGTTTATGCGGAAAGTGTTGCTCTTCCAACAAGCGCGGATAAATTACAATCAACTTATGATTCAATTGACGTGAAGAAAATCGTGGTTCAACTTGATTGATACAAAAAGAAAAAATTGGAAATATAAATGGCGATTTTAAATGCAAGTAATCAGAAGCAAGAAAAAGCTCAGAGTACCTGCAATTTAAAAGTCCTAGATTAATTCCAAATAAAAAATAATAATTAAAAATAGGAAATAAAACAAAATCCAAAATCGCAATAAATCAGAAGCTAAGCAAAACTTCTGAGCAATCGCGGTTTAACAGATAGCAATTTCCAAGAACAGAGAAAAATGAAAATAAGAAAAGGAAAAAAGATTATTGAAAGATATATTTCAATTTTCATAATGGCAATTATGCTTTTTAGCATGATTCCTGCAACGTTTGCTGAAACTATTCAGAGCACGAGCATTTCAAATGTTCAATCAATCTCCCCGTCAATTTCAAATCCTTATAGTTCTGCTTATCCTACTCTTCAATCAGGGCCTTTTGTTGGCGGAAAGGCTGGAGAAGGAGAATATTTTGATTTAATGGTTGGGATAAATCCCTTGGATTGTTCGCCTGCGGTTGTAAGAAGCGATTTGCTTGAAGAACAAAATGTTCCTGTTTTCTGCAAACTTTCTGCTCTGAAGGTAAATCCGGGTGTTGATATTTCTAGGATAGGAAAAATAAATACGCGATTAACTCAACAAAACCCTTATATTGTTAGTGGCGGATTAGGATTTTATCCTGCGCAGGCTGCAATAAAATCAAGAAGCAGTTTAATGAGCTCGCCTGTTTCAGAAAATTTAGGTTATGTTGTTGTTGTATTGAAAAAGCAAGAGAGTGAGAGAACAATGCCTGATAAAATAACTGCTCAGCTTTCTGCTACCTTGGAATATGATACTAAAAATTCTTTTGGATTAGGGCAGACAGAATTTTATGTTCCTGTCATGACTGATACCGAATTTGAAAATAGATATAAGGATTATGGATTTTGGAATGGAATTGGATATTTAAGAGCAGAAGAAGTTCAGACAGATAAAGCAGTTGTTTCTGTTTATAGTTCTGATACTCAAAAAATAGCAAGCGTAAATCTTGAAAAAGGAAAAACTTCAGATAATATTTTCATACCTTTAGCAACTGGCGGAAAAGGAATAAAAATGAATCTTCAAGATACCGGGCTTCCAGAGACTAATGCAAGAATAAAAGTTAATGGAGACGAGTATATGGTTTACAAAAATGGATTATTTGCAGATGGTAGATGCAGACTTAGCGAAATTATTTCAAGAGGAGCAGGAACAGGAACTGTTGATGCTGTTTGTGAAGGGAAGAAAGCAACACTTTCAAAAAGTTTTGGAAAAATTTTGCTTAATGTTGGAAATACGCCAGTAGAAAAAGCTGTTGGAGATGAAATAACTGCTGGAACTAATGGTTATTTAGTTTATGTTGGATTGACGCAAGAAAAGGGGGGAAACAAAATGTTTGCTATGATTGCTAGCTCTACCACTGGAAAACTTTCTTCTTCTAAAATTAGCGCAATCACTGAAGATATTGCTTCAAAATTAGGAAAGAAAACCGACCCTGCAAGCATTTCTTCTTCGAAAGGCACACCTATAGAATTAATTTATGAAGGAAGCACTAATTCAAAAACAAATACCAGGCTTGCAAAAATAACTGCTGATAACTCGCAGATTTCAGAAGCAACAAAGAAATATTATCAAGATGCGATAATAGCTTATGATAATGTTATTTCAAGATATCCTGATGAGAAGAAGGATGGCGGAAATTACGAGCAATTTGCAATGTGCAGCAAATACCTTCTTGCAAGAGAGCTTAAACAAGAAGTGGATAAAACTGATTTCTTGCTTCAACTTGTTGAAAAATATCCTGAAATGTCTTGCGATGGAAAATCAGCAAAAGATATATTTAATCAAGACAGCATGTATACTTATGATGGCTCAACAAAAGCTGTTGAAGAAAAAAATATTTATCTAGAATTGGTTTCTATAAACCAACCTTTGCTTGAAGATGCAAGTGTTCAGTTTGATTATACTGCTTTTGCTACAAATACTATTGGCGCTGATTCTGGAAAGACAAAAACCTTTTCTTTGAGAAAAGGCGAGAAAGAAGATATAGGCGATAATAGAAAGACTATTGTAACTCTTGTTGATTTCACAGAAAATACAGCAACAGTAAAATATGAATGCAAAGATTTAAGGGGTGTTTCGATTAGCGGAAGTCAAACGGTTGAATCTGGAAGGGATATTGCTTTTGAAACAAGCGATAGTGCTAGAACTTGCAATGGTGAAGTTACTGTTGGAAAGATAAATTATAATCGCGTTGCAAAATTAAAATTAACTCCAAATACTGCTGGAAAAAGCAGAGAGACTAATTTCACTTTCAGCATAGGCATTGAAAAAAGAAGCGAGAATATTGCTCCAAGCCCTGAAGAAGCAGAGAAAAAAATAAAACAATTGAATGAAACTATCACAAAATGGACAGAGAAAAAAGAGAGTATTGGAAAACTTGTAAAGGGCATGAAAGCAGCATGCCTTGCAACATCCCTTTATCTTAATGTTAAGAATTGGTTTGCAGGACTTGGCGGAGAAGCTGATGCAAGAAGAGCAGCGATGAATAATGTCTGGAATACAAAATGCCAAAATGCAGAATTCTATAAAAGTGAAGGATATACGAGCTCTGAGCAATGCATCAATGGAAAAGCAAACGAGATAGATACAGATACTGCTATAATAAAAGAGATTATGAAAGAACAGAATGAAGAAATTGCTAAAATAGAAACTCAAAATAATCCTGTA
>Ga0172375_10013223_pt1 | contig 10263 bp, 10 predicted proteins | sample LakKiv1m_FD_114537 | JGI IMG/M metagenome (GOLD analysis project Ga0172375, IMG submission 114537) | Freshwater microbial communities from Kabuno Bay, South-Kivu, Congo - kab_092012_11.1m | ecosystem: Environmental > Aquatic > Freshwater > Lake | place: Democratic Republic of the Congo...
ATTATCACTAGTAAGTAGTATATATAAATCTTTCTATTGTGTCACTCCAGAGATACAACATAACAGAAAGGTTTATAAATAGCTTTTTTCTGAGTTAATAATGACAAATTCAAAATTCGTAAACTGGAACGCAATAAGAAGAAGATTGGCATCAAAAAGAGCACTAACACAAGCACGCCATTCTTATTCTGATCAAGGCGTAAACTGGATAACAATGACTCCTGAAGCAAGAACAACAAAAAGAGCACAAGCATATCATTCTAAAGAAAATCAAGCAGATTGGACAAATATGACTCCTGAAGAAAAAAGAGCTGGAAGAATAGAAATTATATTATCTAGTTCTCCAGAAAATAAAGCAGATTTAGAAAATGGAAAGCTAACACTCGGTAAAGAGGATGAATTATGTCATGCTCCTCTTTCACAAGCAGAATTAGCTATATATGGCCCAAGACTTATGCAGAATATAGGGGGTTATCAATTAGAGGGTTATACAGAATCATTAAGCCAACCTAGAACCCCCCAATTTGACAGAGCAATAAAATCTCTTCAAGCTCAAGAAAAAATGTATCAAGAAGCTTCTATTAATGGAAGTGGAAGATTTATTGGCAAGGATGCTTCAGAATTAACAAAGAGACTTAGCTTAATAAAAGCTGTTTTAGATCTTTACGATCCAGAAAGAAATCAAAGAAATATTCCCGTAGAAAATATTCCTGAAGGCAATGATATTACTCATGATACTCCTTCATTAGAAGCAGTAGCAAGAGAACAAGAAAACGGGAGTAGAAAATTTTACAATGCTTTTGTAGGAAATGGTTATAATAAAGAAGCAGATACATTAAGTATCGGGCATAATGATAAAGGATCTTCTTTAACTACATCAACACCTTTTGTTGGACGTTATATTGCTATTTTAGACAAGATGGGCGTTGGATTTAAAGCTGGATTAAGAGCAAAGAAATTTGGAGCAGCACTATATGATCAAGCAGTAGAAATGGTCCTAGATTTTGCGAACAGAGAGAATCTTATTGGAAGTACTAGAGGCAAGCAATTATACCAAGATGTAACTAACTTAGTAGGAGAAGACGCACAATGATAGTAAGATCAGATTTAATAAAGAAAGTAAAAGATTATTTTGACTTAAATATCTATGAAACTAAAATATGGTTAGCTTTACTCTCTAGAGGAGTTTCATCTGCAGGAGAAATAGCTGAACTTTCAGGTGTTCCAAGATCAAGAACTTATGATGTTTTAGAGTCTTTAGAGAAAAGGGGATTTGCAATTGAAAAATTAGGCAAACCAGTTAAATATTTAGCAGTTAAACCAGAGACAGTTATAGAAAAATTAAAGAATAACACTTCAAAATATGCAGAAGAAAAAATCTTAGTTTTATCAAAATTAAAAGATACAAAAGAATTTGACGAATTAAACCAATTACATAAATCTGGTATGGAACCTATAAAAAACAACGAAATGACAACTTCAATAAAAGGAAGGTCAAATTTATATACACAAATGAAAGAATTAATGGAATCTGCTAAAAATTGTATTTATATTTCTACATCTGCTTATGAAATGAGCACAAAACAAAGAATGTTTGAAGAAGTTTTTGATAGATTAAAGAAAAATGATATTGATATTAAAATTATGGTTTGTGATGCAAAGGAAGAAGCAAGAAAGTTATCGAAAAAGTTTGGTGTTCCAGTAAAATCAAAAAGAATAAATGCAAGATTTATGATTGCAGATAAAAAAGAAATGATTTTTACAATAAAACCAGCATCTGTACATGAAGACTTTGATTACGGTGTTTGGATTAATTCTGAATACTTTGCGAATTCTTTAGCTTACTTGTTTGAGCTAGCTTGGAAGGATTAAAATGCATTACACCTTAGATGAATATCCTGTGATTCATTCTCAATCTAAAGCTGCACCACATAATAGTCAACACTTTCTAGGAAGACATCATTTTAATCTTACTCCTACAAAATTAGACAAAGAAGGACTACCAATATATGCTAGAGAATTTGGTAGGGGATATAATAAATCGCCAAATAGCATGTTCTGGTCAAAATCTTCTTTAGGTTTCTTAGGATCAGGAAGAATGCTAACCTCTCCAGAATTCATGTCGGTTTCTCCGTGTTCTTTTTTATTATTTTTTTTAGATGAAGACAATAGAGATTTACATGCTGGACCAAATATTAGAGCAATGGGTAATCTAGTTTTAGCAACTTTTGATGGTAAGATTCAACCAATTAATCCTGGAGAAAGTTATTCACTTAACCCAGATAGTACATTAGAGATAGTTAAAGATAAGTTTAACTATGGACCACTTAATTTTTTAGCTAGATAATTAATCTTGCAATATCTCAAATCTCACATCCATCTCGTCTTCATATTTTTTAAGAAAATTAAATATCTCTTCAAGATAGACCTGTTTTTTAGCAAAAATAAATCCTTTTTTCTCATAAGTTTTCTTATGAGATAGCTTAAATCCCTTCACACCATCTTTTAAGGTTATTGGCGGGCCCCTAATTTCAAGTTCTCTATTTTCTTTAAGAACAATATAACCTCTTGATTCTTGTCCACTTTCATATATAAACTTTTCAAACATTACTTTCTGAGATCTTTTATCAAATTCTTTTATTATAAAATCAAAGAATTTTTTCATTTTTGTTGCTGCAATATCTCCCTCTTGTTTATCTGTTGAAAAAGCTATCTCTAAGAAAACAAGCTTTTTTTTATCTGCTTGTTCTTTTATCTTTTCTATATCTAACTTCTGTTTTTCAAAAAATTTTATAGAAGGAGACCTTAAAAATAAGTTAGCTGCTTTTAGAAATGATTTAAATGTTTTTTCAGATAGTCCTGCAAGTATGTTTCTATTTTTATATGTTGGATCAATTAAGATCACTGGGCTTGTTAATTTATTTTCGTTTAATTCTTCTTTTATACTATTTTTATTCTTATAAAACTTTTCAGAGTCAATTAATACTTCTTTTTGAATACCTTTTAAGAAATTAATAAATCCTTTAAAGTAAATAACTAAAACCTCCAGAGAATAACCAGAAAAACCCCTAATATAACTCTCCGCGCCATAACATTCTTGAGAATAGCAAAATGCTTTTGCTAGTTTTATCTCGTCTGAAAGCCTTTTGTTTTTAGATAACTTACTTAGAACATACCTTACATGCATTAAACTTAAATCAGTAACATTCTTTAATTTGCCTTTTGTTTTTAATGTAGGTATCAACTCAAATATAATATTATCCTCTTTAATCTGAAAATAATCTCTAGAACCATGAAGTTTTGTATAGCCTAAGTTTTCCTTTATTAAAACTTCCTCTAATCTCTCTAATTCTTTTTCATCATTAAATACAACAAAAATATCAACATCTTGTGTTCTTTTCTTTATTATTGTTCCTTTAGCTAAGCTTCCTCCAACAAATGCATTTATCTTATTTTTGCTCAATTTTTTTAAGATCTCTTGAACTTTGTTTCTTAAATCTTTTTCTTCTTCTTTAGTTAAGGAAATTAACCCAATTTCCTTTTCTAGAATCTGCTTCAATTTTATCACCATATATTAAATAAGAAAAAATAGTTAATAAATGTTTATGTCTAAAACTTCTCTATTTTTTCTTTACGTCTCCAGATATCCTGGAGAGATCAATTATATACTTTCCTTCTTCTAACTTAAATACAATTGGTTTTTTATTCAATAAACTTACCAAATCAATTTCAAATTTCCCTGGAGAAATAACACTGACGCTTTCTAAATCCAGGATAACTGGTTCTTCTTCATCTTCTATTTTCAAAATTGAACGAACATCTGATTCTACTTTCTTTTTATCTGTGTTGTCAAACTCTTCAATCTTAATCTCTTCTTTAGACTTCTTCATTAATGCAAACTTTTCATCTCTTATATAAAAGAAGAATCTACTTTTACAATTAGAACAACCATCAAGAATTTCTTGACTTCCAGCTTCAATAAGCTTTCCACAGTGTATACATTGATGTGGCATGATTACATTAAACTAAAGCAGTTTATAGATTTTTCTATATAAAAAGAAGTTATCTACTTGTTCCTTAATAACAACTCTAACTTTTGTGGGTTTCTCTTTATATCTTTAACTAGATTAGCTGGACCAACAATTGTAACTGCATCTTGTTCTCCGACTAATGCTTTCGCAACATTATGTTTAACCTTTTGAAAAAAGTTCATCTTTTCCTTACTTGACACAACAGCAAGTTCAACACCCTTAAATCCCTGTATATGACCAATTAAAGCCATTGTATCTCCTATTAAACGAGATTCTTCTTCTGCCTTTAATCTTCCTTGAATAATAATTATCTTATTTTCTAATATTAAACTCAAAATCTTCTTTATTCTTCCTGTTGCATCCTCATTTTCTATTTCACTATAAGGCATAAAATGTATTGTTAGTTCTTTTTCTTTCTTCATCTTGTTTTCTTAATTAATTTAAATAACGATTCGTAAAAACCTTCTATATTCTCTCCTGTTCTTGCAGATATACCAATTACATCATATTCTGGGAATGCTGCTTGAACTTTTTTGATGTCAGACTTACGCAAATCAATTTTGTTTGCAACAATTAAAACAGGTATTTTTCTAGCTACAAGATTTCCAATAATTGTTATATTAACTTGGGAATATGGATTTAAACTTGAATCTAGAACAACAATAACTGCATCGATATCATCTAGCCACTTAATTGATTCTATAATCCCTTGTGTTGCTTCTTTAGCTCTTTTCTGTGCATCTGTCCTTTTCATACCAAATTTTAAAAAATCTTCGAAATCTATTTTTGTTGCAATTCCAGGAGTATCTATTAATTTAAGCTCAATTTTTTTATTTCCTTTTTCAATAATAACTTTTTCCTTAAACTGAACATTTCTTGTTTCGTGCGGTATCTTACTTACTGTACCGATATCTTCTCCAAGCCAATCTTGACAAATTTTATTAGCTAAACTAGTCTTACCTGCATTTGGAGGACCATAAAACCCTAATTTTATCTCCCTTTTTTTCCCGAATAAACTAAAGAATTTTTTAGTTAGATTTTTTATTATTCCCATCATTAAATATATAAAAAGTTAAGAGTATTTAAAACTTACCACTTAATTATTCTCTGATTTTGAGTAGTAATTGAATTCTTTTTAACTTTCTTCTTCATTAAAATAAGTTTTAGTTTATCTAGTGGAATTATTTCGGGGAAACCTATTCTTTTACCATCTGCTCTTTTAAAACCATAGCTTATCTGCTCAGAATCCCATCCCTGTCCACTCAAAAGGTCTTTTATCTTCCAATCATTAAGACCATTTACTCTAGAATTGAGTATAAACATCACAATATTATATGATCTTTTTTTATCCCCAAATAAAGATATTTCATATCTGCTTTTGTACCACCAAGCTAAAAATGTATATAAACAAAGAAGTAAAATAGCAAGAATGATAATATAAATAAAAAACAAGCTAAATGGCTTACAATCACTCCTACAATTTACCCAATTTTCTCCTTTCTCACATATTTTATTTCCATTGCATTTTTCTACACCCTTAATAATTGTTAATTTAGAAAGCTCTGGAAAAACAAACATATTTAATTCTTCCCCAGATAAATCATAAAACTCAAATTGATTTTTATCTTTTAGTTCTATGATTGTGGACTCCCCAAAACGTATTGGTTCTATACTTTCTTCATGGAAGTAAATTTCATCTAAGTCTCTATCTAATACTAAATATGAAGGAACACTTAAATTATTCTCAATGTCCAAGTTATATATTGTAAGCACAGATTTGATATTTTCATTAGAATCAAAATAAGAAATCTTGGTTTTATTAATCTTAGAAATTAAATTATCATCTTTCCACTTCAATATTGATGCCCTATAATCTCCTTCACTATAATTGTTTATTCTTTCTCCAGAATATGATTTAATTAATTCTAAATCTATACTATCTTCCGACTCAATTAAAGGAGAGGAAGATTTTTCAGAGACAAAAACATAAAAAGGAACATCTAAACTTTGAAGTCTCATATAGATATTCACAAGTTCTGATTCTGCGATAGTCAATGCAGTAGAAAGTTCTAGATCTCTTATAGAATCTTGATAATAAGAAAAATTTATCTTTGATTTTATTGCATCTTGGTACCATATAGGAAAACCAGCCATACTTCTAGTTAGATTATCTAATCTTTGAGATTTTTTAGTTAAATCTTCTTTAATAAATTGTATTGGAGAAGTTGTTGTGATAGTAAAATCCTTAGCCATAACTAAACCGTTTGCATCTGTAATTCTTAGTGTTAAAGTATACGATCCTATAGATTTGTATACATGTTCAACAAAATTAGTTCTTGTTTCTGCTGTTTCATTATCTCCAAAATACCACTCATATTTAGTTATATTAACATCAGATTGTATGAGTGCATTCAATTTTGCTTTCATTCCTGCGGGAGGATTTTTTGGATAAAGGTCATTAATAGAAGAACCCGAAAAGATAGATATATCTTTTTCCAATATCTTGTTATCATTAAATTTAAGTGTTAATACACTTGATTTAGATTTTATTGAAAAGTTTAATTCTTTGGCATCAATTGTTCCAAAGAAGCTCATTTTTGCTGGTTCTTTTGAAATATCATAAAATTTATTTGTATTTGTAATACCTCCAGAACTACTTATTATTTCATAGTCTACTTTTAGATTATTTACATTCAGTGCTTGATTTATTCCAGAGAAAATTATAGGGAAGATACACCCATTTGTACACCTGTCTCCATAACTTTGATTTAAGTAATAATTAGCACTATTTATTAAATCTGTTGAAGCATACACTTCTGTAGGCCTAGCTACTGCATATCTTCCTGTTTTAGCATATATTGAGTAATCTATGCCAGAGCTATAAGCCAACATCTGATCTAAATTATATCCTTGAGGAATATACCAACCACAATTCGTTCCATAGTTCTCTCTAAATATAGACAAATCTGTTACCTGATTATTTGTATTTTCTAGTCCTAAACAAAAATAATAATTTCCTGCTTGATACCATTTAAAATCTCTTTCTATATCTGCATAACCTGTTTGTGGAGAGAATTTTTGAGAAGCTAGTAACTGATGAGAGCTATCTGAACTATATACGCTCATTCTTAGTTCATTCTGAGAACTTCCTTCTATTCTTGCACCAGCCCTTACTTTCGCAGACTCGGGTATAAATATTTTTTCACAATATTTTGAATTATAACTAAGAGCATATTTTTCATATGGAATTACGCCTATTCCCCCTATAGGAATTTCTGTTTCATAACATCCCCAAGACTCTGATTTTGAATAATCAGTAGAATAAGTGTCATAGATCCAATTACTTCTTCCAAAGAAATTTAATTTTAAAGGTATTTCATCACTTTCTGGAAAATTACTAGAAAGATTAAAAGAAATATCTGTTATTCTTACTTTATCTCCAAAGACCATAAAACCGGTGATCTTTTCTTCTCCTGTATTTAAATTAATATTTTTAAATACATAAGGATTAGTTGCAGAATACTTATAAGAACAATCAAAAGGAATACAAGTAGCCCTTTTCTTTATAATATCTAATAGATTATTGCTCTCTCCAAAATTAGAACTGATTATAGAATCAACACCCTCATTTTCTAAAGATAGAATCATTGTACCGCTAACCTTTTCTCCAAGATAGTACTTGTCTTTTATATTATCTTGAGTCACGTTTACAAAAGCATTTGAAAGACTCATTAAAGTTATAACAGATATTACATAAAATAAAACTATTAATACTCTCCCCTTTATCATCAATATATAAGTTAATTGAGTTTTTTAAACTTTAAGTTTTTACTTTTTTAAACAAATAGAGGATTGAGATTAATAATATACTCACTATAAAATTTCTATAATCGAAAAAAGGTAGTTTTGCATAAGAATTACCACATCTTATTAGATTATCTCCATTCTGACAACCAAATCTTATAAGTTCTTCATTTGTTAAACCAAAATATGAAGGAGAAGACTCATTAGTTGCTATCCAAGAAACATTTTGATAACCATTGCTACAACTACTAGAATTAAATAGTTTATTGCAAGTAAATATTTTTTCTTGTTCAAGTTCATCTATTATATTGTAAGATAAACTGCAATTACCACTTGTTTCATTTTTCCCTTTCCATAAGCATTTACAACTATTTATTAAAACTAACTTTGTTCCTGCATACATCCCCCTACATATATCTGTACCTATGCCATTTGTTTTTCCAAGACCAAATAAATCTCTTAAACATGTAGAATTTGTGTTATAATCAGAACAACTTTGGAGACTATTTTTACTAACGCATATAGCAGGAATTAAATCAAATCTCCATAAACACCCAACTTTTTCACATTCTTTCTGTTCTTTGTAAATAGAACATTCGTAAGGACGTAATATACAATTAGCACTAGCTGGACTAGCTGGATCTTGTGAGTTACAATAATATTCTGGAGGACAACAATCATCTAAAGGTTCTGTTGGGTTAAAACCAGTACATGCTCCCGGAATTCTAAAAACATCTTGTAAATAAGGAGTATTAAAAATTGTCTTCTTACAAAAGAACAATCCATCTCTAGAACAAGTGTCATAAGGAATAAAACCATCATTTGTCCTGCATCCCCTTATTGTAAAATCAGAAAACATAAAAGATTGTTGAGCAGCTACCCCGCTTATAGAACTAATAATACTTAATAAAAAAACAAATAATATAATTACTCTCCTTTTCATTATATTTATAATAATATTAAATTTAAAAACTTACCCCTTCATAACACTTATTGGTTTAAGCTTTGCGACTAGTTTTGCTAGCCCAAGTTTATCTGAAACAGAAACAACCTGACCTATATCTTTGTAAACTTGTGGTGCTTCCTCTGCTAAACCCTTCCATGAACCAGATATCACTTCAATACCCTGATCATTTAGTTGTTTTTTTATGTCTTCTCCTTTTAGATTTCTTAATGCAGAAGAACGAGATTGTACTCTTCCTGCTCCGTGTGCTGTACTTGAAAATGAAAGATCTTCTGATTCTTTAGTTCCAAGTAACAAATAAGAAGAAGTTCCCATTGAACCTGGAAGAATAACTGGTTGGCCCATATTTCTATAATCTTCTGGAAGTTCTTTTCTGCCTGGACCAAAAGCACGCGTTGCACCTTTTCTCATAATTAAAACTTCTTTTTCCTTACCATTTATTGTATGTTTCTCAAACTTAGCAATATTATGACAAACATCATAAATAACTTGAGCTTCAAATTGCTTAAAGATTCCCCGCATTGTTTGTCTTACCCAATGAGTTATTAGTTGTTTATTAGCAAATGCAAAATTTGCTGCACAAGCCATTGCTGAGAAATACTCTTTCCCAAGTTTAGATTTAATTGGAGCATTCACAAGCTCACGATCTTGTTTTGGAAAACCATATTCTTTTTCCATTAGTTGTATATAATCCGAAGCTACTTGATGTCCAAGTCCACGTGAACCACAGTGAATCATAATTGTTACTTGCCCTTTTTTTAATCCTAGTTTTTCTGCTATTTCTTTATTAAAAATTTCATCAACAACTTGAACTTCTAGAAAATGATTGCCTGCACCCAAACTTCCTAGTTGGGGCATTCCTCTTGACTTTGCTCTTTCTGAGACATGTTTAGGGTCAGCACCTTCCATTTTTCCATTTTCTTCTGTATGTTTCCAATCTTCTTCATAACCGTAATTATTTTTAACAGCCCATTGAGCACCATTAATTAGAACTTCATTTAATTCTTCTTTAGTTAGTTTAATTCTTCCTTTTTCTCCTACACCTGAAGGAACAAATTTGTATAACTTTTCAATAATTTCTTTCTTTTTCTTTTCAATATCTTTTAAAGTTAAATTAGTCTTTAGCATACGAACAGAACAATTAATGTCATAACCAACTCCGCCAGGTGAAATAACACCTTTATCTATATCAAATGCTGCGACTCCACCTATACTGAATCCGTAGCCTTGGTGAGCATCCATCATTGCTATACTTGCATTAATTATCCCGGGTAAGCAAGCTACATTTTTCACTTGTTCTAAAGTTATATCCTTTTTCATATCTTCAATTAAAGCATCAGAAGCAAATATCTTTCCAGGAACATTCATTTCTCCTTCTTTCTCTATTTTCCATTCATACTCGCTTATTTTTTTTAGCTTTACCATCTTAAACATCCATCACAACTTGTAAAACAAATTTCTTTG
>Ga0172375_10013224_pt1 | contig 10262 bp, 8 predicted proteins | sample LakKiv1m_FD_114537 | JGI IMG/M metagenome (GOLD analysis project Ga0172375, IMG submission 114537) | Freshwater microbial communities from Kabuno Bay, South-Kivu, Congo - kab_092012_11.1m | ecosystem: Environmental > Aquatic > Freshwater > Lake | place: Democratic Republic of the Congo...
ATGAACCTATATCTCTATATTCTGTTTTTTGGTCTACCGAAAGTAATTCAACGATATCTTTTTCAATACTGGAATTTATACTTTCTTCAAATTCACCGGTAAAAAGAATTTTTGATGATTCAGCATCCATAATGTTCAATTGGATTTTACCATTTGCTTTTCTTTCTCCGAAGACAATAACGGAAATATCAAGCTCCTTCTTTAAAATTTTTCTTACTTTGGGATCTTGGCCAGATAGTGACGGCAGTTTTAAAGCATTTTGTTGTTGTTCAATACTCTTTAAGGAAAATATCAAGAATTTTTCTTGTGTATGGGTATTTCTAATTAATTCTTTGTAAAGACTAATTGGAAGTTGCTCATCACCGTCAAATTTCAGAAGAGCAATTGAAACCGGCTTTGCAAGGCCCGCAAAGATGAAATTCTTTAAAGGAACAGAATAAGCAAACGGCTTTTGAGCATATATAAATTGAGTTGTAAAGACAATTAATAAATAAAAAATCCATTTATTTTTCATTTGATCCACCAATAACTAGATTGATTGAAGCGCCTTTCTTCATCATTGTCCCGGCTTTAGGAATTTGACGTAAAACCATATTAGTGTTCTCCGGTGAAGAAGGAATAATGGTTTTAAGGCCAATTCTAAACCCATTTTTTTTAATCATTTGTTCTGCTACACCAATTGGATTATTTGTGAAGTCCCAAATTTCAAGCATCTTTTCATCGGGAACTTTTTCTTTAACTGTTTCTTGTTTCTGTATCGGGTTCACTTCATCTTTTTGAATTACATTACTTTCCAAATTTACTTTATTTGTCTTTTCATCAACACTTTGAGTTGTATTCGGTTTTATTTGGTCGGTAACATGAGAATTAATTTGAGTAGTATCTTTATCATTATTAGTTAGTTGAATCATTAACACAACCAATAAAGTAATTGCTACCAGGCTAATTATTATTTTCAGAAACAAATTGCTATTAACAACTACTTTTGCACTTGGGCTTGTCAGTTTTGGTTGTTCGATCACATTTAACTTCCCGAATTGCTCTTTAGAAAGTTTAATTGTTCTATTCTCTTCTACTTTAACTTTTGAAAAGGTAGACGGTTTCTTTATCTCTTGTTTACGTTCCAACAGTTCCATCAACCGCGTACAATTTGGTATTCTGTCATTCACATTTTTTTCTAAACAAGCATTTACTATTAACTCCAACCAGATTGGCACCTTGACCAATGAAGAAATTGGTGTATAGGAATCATTGATTATTTTATAAATAGTTGTAAGAGGATTATCGCCGCTAAACGGGAACCTACCAGTTAATCCATAATACATAACAACACCTAAACTATAAATATCACTTCTTCCATCAACTGGCTTACCATCTGCTTGTTCCGGACTCATAAACTCTGGTGTACCAAGTACTGTACCGCTCATAGTAAGCTGTGTCCCCTGCATTGCATGCGCTATGCCAAAATCTGTTAGTAAGATGCGACCATCTCTGCACAAAATAATATTTGAGCTTTTTACATCTCTGTGTACAATCCCGTTTTGATGAGCATGACCGAGAGCTCGAGCTATTTGAATTGAGATAGGAAGCATCTCCTCCGGATTTAATTTGCCGAACTGTTTGGTTCTTTGGTGAAGATCTGTACCTTCTAATAATTCCATCGCCATAAAATGAACGCCATTTTCAATACCCTCATCGAATATGGTGATAATATTTGGATGTGAAAGACGTGCAGCACTACGAGATTCGCGGTGGAAGCGATCAAGAAAATCTTTATCATGAGCTAACTGAGGAGGTAAAACTTTAAGTGCAACAACCCTATCTAAGTTTTTTTGCAAAGCACGATATACTACCGACATTCCACCCCTACCTATCTCTTCAAGCAATTCATACCGGGAAGAAAGGGAAGCGCGAATGAAAGTTTCGGGTGTAAATGATTTATCGGTTTTGCCTTCAACGAGCATAGCTCCGCAATGCTTGCATTTAATCGCTGTTGCAATGATCTCTTCAGCGCAGTATGGACATTGCTTTGTTTCTATCATGTTTAATATCTTCTTATCTACAAAGTTTAATTACTTGCCAATTTGTTTTCTTAATTTTTTAGTTTTTTCATTTAATTGTTTAGTAATTAATTCTAACTCTCGCTTTCTAGTTCCTTCAGTCTTTCCACCATAATATTCTTTTTTATATCTTATATACGCTGCTCCTAATATTTTTTCAGCCTTTCCAACATCATTTTCTGACAGTAATTTGTCAATTTTAACGATAGTTGTTATATATTCATTATCTGTAATCTCGATCGATTTTGGTACTTATTCATTTTTTTGCATTTCTTTTTTTGGGTGTTTCCTTAATCAAGTCATCTCTAACTTTCGTAGTTTCCGGAATTGGTGTGATATTTTGTTTAAGGTTTGTTTGTTGTCCGCTAGTCTTTTTATTCTCAATTTTATTTGGCTTTACATCTTTTGTGAGATTAGAAACGATAGTTGTTTTTTTCTCATTAACCACTTTACTTTTTTGCTTCACTAAATTTTTCACTATCGGAAGCTTTTCACCAATTATTTCATCAATATTTTTGAATTCTTTCAGTTCAGAATTATCATTCTTAAGTGCTGCTTTTTTAGTTGGTGTAGCTTTCGTTTCCTTACTGTTTTCCCCAAAAAAATTAAGTATATCAAATATTTTTTGCTGATCGGGTTTAATTATGAGCACATAAGCAAGAAGCAGTGTTACTAAAATTGCTGACACACCGATTATTGTAGAAAGTCTAGGAGAACTAAATATTTTTTTTGATTTATCCTTTTCTGTCTCTTTAGGAGGGTAAGTAAATTTTTTAATTTTAGTTTTTATTCTTTTATAGTTCGCATAGGAAGCTAATACAGTAGAAATATTATCTTTCGAGCCATCATGAAATACTAACGCTATTAATTGTTCTGCGGCATCTTGTAAGTTTTTTGAACCTAAGATATAATTTCTGAAGATTGTTGTATCACTCTCAACTTTATCAAGTATCAATCCATCTGAACAGAGAAAGAAGATATCACCTTCAACTAGTCGCTCAAAGTCTTTATCATTGGGGAAAATATCGGCTTGGTCTGTACCACCATCCAACGCACGTTGTAGGTAATTACCATATTGTTTAAGAACATTTTGCGGTAAAGCTTTACCGCCCGATTCATTAATAAAATCTTGAACATATGTATGGTCAATGGTTATTGGTCTGAGATCATTATTACGTAATAAATAAGTGCGGCTATCACCAATGTTGCCCCAAACATATTTATCATCTTGAATTAGAACGCAAGTAAGAGTAGTACCCATTCCCATTAAACTCGGTTCTTCTTTTATCTTTTGTGCAATTTTTTGTTGAGAAGAAATAAAAACCCTTTGTAAGACTTCTTTCATCTCTGACGGTGGCATCTCATAATTAAATTCCTCCATTATAATTTTTAAGGCGTTATCAAGCACAAGCTTGTTTGCAATTTGCCCGCCGACAGAACCTCCCATGCCATCTGCGACGGCAAGGAAGTAAACGCCTTCTTTTATTTTCCTTGCTGAGCAACTGTCTTGATTATTGCTTCTTCTACCAATAAATGTTTTTTGGGCTAGAGTTAAACTTTTCATAATATATATCCACTCTTAAATCCTCTTAAAAATTCTTCATCGAGAATAATGTTAAGGTGAATTACTTTAAGTGTAAGAGTTCTAATCAAGTTTATCTGGATTGCCTTATAAAGTGTTGCCGTATCACCTTTGCAAATCTCTGAAAGAATTTGGTATTTACCGGCAAGAGATTGTTTTATCAATGTTTCAGAGTCCAGGACAACCGCCGATGGCGGGATTATCTTTTGTGTCAATTGATGCGAACTATCAAGCCACTCATAGCAATGCTTACATTTTTTTGCAGTAGTTAAAATTTCTTCACTGCAATAAGTGCATTTTATTCTTTCTTCCATTTTCTCTCTGTTTCAGATTACTTTGAATTCAATTGTGCCCATTTTTATTAGATCCCCTATACTAAGTATTACTGTTTGATCAACATTTAATTGAATGTCATTATATTCAGTTGGATTAGTTTGGCTTTTATTTTTGAGCGAAGTAACCCCATCTTTCAATAAGAACTCCGCATGCATGCCAGAGATGGTTGAGAAATCATCCGGAATTTTTATGTGTGCAGTTGCTTCATTACCAATAAGTACTTTTCTACCAATAGTTGCTCGGTAGTAGCCTGATACATTCAATCCGATAAGAGGAAGAATTTGACCACTTCTTGTATCTTGAAGTTTGATTGGAAGCATAGAAAATGTAGAACTATAAAATGAAGAGCCAAGACCTTTGAACAATGAATCAAGGTTTAATGGTTCTTTGGGTTTTAAAGTCGAGAAATCGGGCTTTGGTAAGGCAAAATTGCTTCCGCTAATTTTATTCGTAACAGCCGCTATGATGATCGAAATACTGAAAATAATCGTGAGCCATGCGCCAATAGAGAGTACCTGCCCCGCAAGTTCCAAAACATTTCCAATAGCCCGTCCGCCACCTTCGCCACCTATCCGTAACAGACCGTAAAGGATTGCCCCCAATGGAACCAACCCAGCAATGATGCCAATTCCTCGATTATTGATTCCAGAAAAACTGAGCATGATCGTGGCTCCGGCGAGGATGGGAATTATCCAGACATAGTTACCGTAAGAACCGAGTTGACCGAGATTGTAACCTGAAATTCCAGAGCCGAAAAACTGGAACCACGGCATAAAGAAAGCAGCTAGCAATCCAAAGGCGCAGAAGAGAACTGGTTTTGATGAATTCGGATTCATACTTATCTCCTTAGTGTTTTTGATTGTAAGCCGCCACCTCTCCGTCGCTGGCAGATAGCAATTCAGCATAAAAAGCAAATACCAATAATTTTATAGAAACTTTTTTAATATAATCTACTTCAAAAACAATTTAGTTTTGTCCGGGGCATGAAATAATATCATATCATAAAATATTATCTTTCTTTTTATAACAAACGATTAAGAACAGACCTTTCATTGTAATTCTATCTCACGCCCTAAACCTAACATGAAAAAAGAAAACCGACCGCAGTTTCATCACGGTTAGATGTTATGTGGCATTATTGTTTACAAACTACCAGCATGTATTTTATTGTAATCACTCGCCACAATTATTACATTTCTTTGCAGTGGCAGATACCTCTGATTCACAAAAAAAGAAACAATTTTGTATCGTCCCTAGGATCATTCTTCTTCAAGTTTTTTAAATATTTGCGAAGCGAAAGAAGAGCCAAATTTCAATTTGTAGATTCTTCTCACTTCGCTCAACAGAATAACAATTGAAAATTATACTTCGTATTTAACTTCTAATTCACCAAGACGTAAAACAGCACCAGCTTTAAGTTCAGCTTTTTCGTTTGGTTTTAATTCAATACCATCTAATTGTGTAAAGTTGGTATCACTTAGATTTTTTACGTAAAGCTTACCATCTTTTTGAACAATCTCTGCTTGTTTTCTAGAAATAGTTTTTTGCATGAGCTGAATATGCGAATAAGCTCGATCGCCTTTAACTTCTTCCCGTCCAATAGAAACAATACTTCCTTCGGAAGTTGGGAAACCCGCAATCTTAAAAGACTTGCCAGTATCTTCTCCTGATACAATAGTAAGTTTACCCGGAATAAACTTTAGAGTTTTTGGACTTGATGCCATAATCTTAATTGTTTTAAAATCATCACTTGACTGCTGCTGCATATCGTTTGGAGAAAGTTTAGCCGTCGGAACTGAATAATCAGAAGCAGACGGTGAATAAGAAGGCGGAGTATAGGCAGAAACCGGTACTGCAGATTTTTTTCTTCTTAAAAGAAAATAAGCAGAAACAAGAACAACAAGAACACCAATGAGAATTAAAATAAGTGCATTATCTTTCAGAAATGATAGCAATTTTTCCCAAAATGTTGAAGGTATTTCGGTTATTGTAGGTCCATTTATAATTATTCTCGTTTTTTCGCTAATAAAAGGTCTTCCACTAGGTAACTCTATGTAGACAATGCCAGTTACTGTATACTTTTTATTTGTCTCTGGTGTGCCTTCACCAGTATTAATTTTTATTGTCCAACCAAAATCATCTTTGAGTATATAGTAATCTGTTGTACCAGCATCATGGACAAAATTCGTCACCAAACCCTCAACAGTAACTTTATTACCGTTGTAGGCATACGGATTGTTGCGTATGCTTTCGATAGTGGTAACCTGAGCCTGAAGATTAATGAAAGTTCCGAATAAAAACATAGCGAGAAAAAGAACCGTTGCTTGAATCTGTTTCATAGTCTTTCTCCTTTCTTTGATTAGTGAATTGCTTTATCCTTTTATAATATACATTTAATTTGAACATAATATTCAGATTTCAGATTGTTGATTAAAAAATTTAACCTAACGAAAACCGATTTAACTTTTTCGAGGGCATGTCTAAAACAAAAAATTAGAACAAAAATTTTGTTCTCATATTAATTATCTCCCTTAATATAAGTACAAACGGCAATCAAAGTTCATGAGTATTATTTAATTAAAAATTATTTTTTTTACTTAATCAAGTATTACAAATGTTGCATTACCTATTTGCTCTATAGCGCTAAATGGTTTGTTATTTATTTCATGTATACACAGTTCTTTTTCAAAATCATTTTCGAGAACAATTGACGAGCCTATATTATGATTAATTAGTTTCTCAATCGCTTCGAAGAGACGATCGGCTGAAATAACTTGTTATATGGCATTGTTTCTTATAAAGTGCCCGCAAGTTTTTTGTTGTAATTACTGACTTCGACAGCACCCCAAATAATTGCGATGGGGTGTAGAACAATTAGCCCTAGCCCAAGAGTAAAAAGACCAATTACGAGATATAAGACCAACATTATAATTGCGCCTGTAAGAGTAGAATAAAACATACCTATTGGGCCGAAGAAAAATGTTAATGCAATTGATGCACCTACACTTTTGCCAACATTAACTGTTTTGTTTACGCCGTTTGACATATGTATCTCCTTTTTAGTGTGATAAATAATTATAAATAATTGAATGGGGAAACAACAAATAGTTGATAGAATATCCAATGATCAATCCATATACGATGGGAAAAAGATTCAATGAAGCATTTCTTATAGAAGAACAATTATAAAACTTTCTTTCGAAGTTAGAGACAGAATTTAAATATATGAGAGTGAAATAAAATTGAAAGCTGATAGAGAATACAAATGGGAAAACACCAGTTATCAAAAAAATAACTAAGTCGTGTATGAAAGATCCACTTAAAATAAACACCATGAAAAGTGATGAATTCCTATTTCGATTTCCTCCAAACCGAACATATATCATGGAGAGGATGTAACCAAAGAATGGATTCCACATTCTCCAAGACAAAAGGGAACTAGGCTGTGTTAGACTTTTCTGAAACATTTGAAAAAGTAAAGTCCATTTTGTATGGTTGTTATAACCACGCCTTAAAAGATATTGTCGGGATTTAAAATCTGATGATAATATTTTTGTATTCATTGTAATAACAATTTTCATTGAATTATTGGTAAATATCAAAACCATTGTTTTTTGCTATCTTTTTATGTAACCAGCTTTTTCCCTAATTTAAATTTAGAAATGCATTAATAAATTATTATCAGACACCCGTGCATTGTCATTAAGCGAAATGCCTAACTTTTTATTTCCCGCTTTAATTTCTCACTTCGCTGGCGTAGCCGGGTTTTCCGGCGGTGTCTCTTCCTCATTGCTCGCGCTTCCTCTTCCTTTCGGTATCGGGTTAAACTGAATAGGTATTTCCGGCTTACCGGAAAAAACATGCCTTTGCAAAATTGCGGATCTTAAATACCTGTTCTTTTAATTCTTTTACAGTGGCATCGCGTTCCATAGAATCATTATAAATTTCATTTATAATAATTCATTTTTTTTGCCGGAGTGAATAACTGAAATTAAATCTTTTATTTTAAAAATTATTAGCAGATATAGAATACCGGAGATATGCCTTTGCAGAAATTGTCTGATATTTTTTTTTGATCGAGGTCAATTTTATTCATCCGGTTTTATTTGCAAAAAAGCCGCACTTAATCAGGATCCATTATTTTCGGCATTCCGTTTTAAGGCAGCTTCAAATAATCAATGAGAATAAAAAAATTTTTTGTTTCAGCAATGTTGTTATTAACAAGTTTCTACTAACTTATAATTACCAACATTTTGATCCCCCTTATTGCCCCATATTAACGCAGTATGTAATAAGGTTGTATATTTATTTCTACTACAAACTAAATCTTAATGAACTAATTAGCAAGGAATATATTTTCAATTTGCTATTTTTTCTATTCACTATTCTTCTTTAATAACTCTTCCTCCGCTTTATATTCAGCATAATATTTCTTTTTACTTCCTTCATAACTGTCAATTTGGACAAGCACTCCTTCAAGTTTTCCATTTACAAGCGGAACTCTTTTCGTTGTTTTCAATCCAATTGATTTACGAAGTACTGGATCGCCAGTATAAATGAAAGCAGTTGTACCCTTGCATTTTTGCTTTATAAAATCACCAAGTTCAGTATAAAGTTTTTTCACTTCCTCATATTCACCCATTCGGATTCCGTAAGGCGGATTTGTAATCAGCGTTCCGTTTTCAAATTGTTTAATATGCTGAAACGGATGACATGAAATATCTACTGCCTCTGAAAATGGAAGCCGTGAAAGATTATCTTTTGCTACATCAATTACTCGTTGGGATTTATCGCTTCCGCGTATCAAACCTTTGGGCAACGGACGGATTTTCTGATCGGACTCTCCTTTTACTTTTTCCCAAATTTTTCTATCGAAATCCGGCATGTAAAAGAATCCGAAATTCTTTCTTAGATATTGAGTCGGTATTCTGCAGTAATGCATTAACGCTTCACATAGTATTGTACCCGATCCGCACATGCAATCCCATAAAGGATTTTGACCATCCCATTTACTAACACGGATGATAGCAGCGGCGAGTGTTTCCTGCATTGGAGCTTCCCCCGCCAATAATCTGTATCCTCTTTTATGAAGCGATTCACCAGATGTATCTATACTAACAACTGCTTCATCTTTCTCAATGTGAAGATTAATCCGCACATCCGGATTAACTGTGCTTACATCAGGACGAAGACCATCGCTGACTTTACGGAAATAATCTGCAATACCATCCTTCAAACATTGAGCTGCATACAACGAGTTATTAATATTGCTTTTTGCAACAGAAGCAGTGATAGCAAAAGTTTTATCAATCGTAAATATTTTTTCCCATTTTATTTCTTCTGCTTTCTTTCTAAGAATATTTGTGTTATGGCAAGAAAAGGTTAATAATGGTGCAAGTACACGCGATACCATTCGCGACATGTAATTAATTCTATACAAGGAAGCCGGATCAGCTTCAAAATAAACACCTCTATAGGAGACTTTGGTATTCTTTGCGCCAAGCTCAATCAGTTCTTCTTCACAAAGTGATTCCATCATACCCGGTACTTGTGCAAAAAACATATTGTCCTTCTGATACTCGTACATAGATCTTCCCTATTTGTTAATCAGTATTTAGTATCCTCACTATTTCAAAATTACCGAATATAATCCACAATAAATATTCCTTAGTCTTGTCATTGCGAGGAGTTCTGAGCTTGTCGAAGAACGACGAAGCAATCTCTATTCATTTTGTTTGGGATTGCTTCTCCCTACTATGTCGGGATCGCAATGACAAACTAAATTTTCTTTTCTGCTGCAATAATGTATTTGTATATTTGATCTACAAATCTTAGCCAAATTATTAGGAGAATATTCCATGTTCAGAAAACTAACATTAACTCTATTAGTATCTTTATTTACAATTACACTTATATTCGGTCAAGATACTAAACCTCAACCTGCTGATAATATTTTGAAAGCCGCTTACAAAGTAGCAAAAGCATCAGATAAGAATGTTTTTCTAATTTTCCATGCATCATGGTGCAGTTGGTGCAAGCGGTTGGATAAAGCTATGCAAAGCGATGAACTCAAAAAAATATTTGAAGATAACTATGTTATTACTCATGTAGATGTTCTTGAAACGAAAGACAAGATTGAAACTTTGGAAAATCCTGGTGGAAGAGAAATTATGGCAAAACTCGGCGGTGAAAAATCCGGTTTACCTTTTTATGCTTTCCTTGATGAAGAGGGAAATAAAATTGCCGATTCCAATGTGATGCCTACGAAAAATCCTAACATCGGA
>Ga0172375_10013226_pt1 | contig 10262 bp, 12 predicted proteins | sample LakKiv1m_FD_114537 | JGI IMG/M metagenome (GOLD analysis project Ga0172375, IMG submission 114537) | Freshwater microbial communities from Kabuno Bay, South-Kivu, Congo - kab_092012_11.1m | ecosystem: Environmental > Aquatic > Freshwater > Lake | place: Democratic Republic of the Congo...
CTGGCAGCGGCCGCCTGGATATCTACCAGAAGGGCGGCGATTCGTTAGCCGGACGCTATCTGCTCTTTCATCTCTTTCCCTTCACCCTGGCGGAAATTGCAAATTCCGGCGGGACAGTCGCCGGATTCCTCACTGATCCCCTTGCCCTGAACGCCACCGATCGGAGGAACTTGCGCGAAAACTGGGATGCACTCTGGAATTTCAGCGGTTTTCCCGAACCTTTTTTAACCGGCAAATTATCGGCCTACACCCGCTGGTCGAACGCCTATGCCCGCCAGCTCATTCGCGAAGATATCCGCGACCTGTCGGACGTCCGGTCTGTCACGACCATGGAAACGCTGTTTCACCTGCTGCCTTCCCGCATCGGCCGCCCGCTTTCCGTTGCCGGGCTGGCCCGCGATCTCCATGTCTCTCCGGTTTCCGTCCAAAACTGGCTGGCCCTGTTCGAGCGTTTTTTTCTCACCTTCAGCATCGGCCCCTGGACGGCAAAGGTGGCCCGAGCCATCGTGAAAGAGCGAAAGTGTTACCTTTTTGATGCGCCGCGCATCAAGGACGAAGGCGCACGTTTTGAAAACCTGGTTGCCATAGAGATGTGGCGCGCCGTTACTTGCTGGAATGATGGGGGATTAGGGGAATTCGGCCTGCATTTCATCAAAAACAAGGAAAAGCAGGAAGTGGATTTCCTGCTCTCGCGGGACAACGAACCCTTCTTGCTGGTGGAGGCAAAGCTGAGCGAGCAGGAACCTTCCGCGCCCTTGAGGAAATTTCAACAGGCCCTGGATGTGCCAGCCCTGCAGCTCGCCGGCGCCGGCGAAGGCTACCGCCTGTTCCCCAACGGAGAGCGGCAGATCATGGTAGCACCCGCCTATCTGTGGCTCGCCGGGCTGCCGTAGGGAATGTTTACGATCTAATACGGATTTGCAATACAACGTAAACAGAATTGATCAAGCAAAGTCTGAGCACGGCCACAGAAAAAGGTGGAAAAATAATTTGATTTAGACAAGAACAGCGAGGGATAGAGAAAGGAGCCCCCTCGCTTATCTTGGCCGATTCGTTGAAGGGGCTCCTGCCTATAGAAAGGTAGGAGTAATGATATCACCACAGATCCTCCAGAGCAAATCACTTTTTTCCCTTTTACACCAAATCGATGTTGATCTTGCTGAAAACGTCCGGTTAAAGAGCTGCCCCGGTGTGGGGGTCCCCTGCATTATGCCAAGTATCTGCGTAAGCCTCGGGGAGGGCCTCCTGATCTTGATGAGGTCTACGCATTTCGCTTGAGTTTGTGCTGTGGGAAGGAGGGCTGCCGACGACGGGTGTTGCCGCCATCGGTACTGTTTTGGGGGCGCCGTGTTTATTGGGCGTCGGTGTTGCTGGTGGCGACGGCGCTGCGCCAAGGCCGTGATCATGGTTATACGGTTGAGAAGCTCAAGGCGCTTTTTGGTGTGACGCGTCCGACATTGACCCGTTGGCTTTGCTACTTTCGGCAGATTTTTCCATGCAGCCAGTCTTGGCGGCGACTGTCGGGGAGGCTGATGCCGCCGGTGACCAAGCATGAGTTGCCCGGGGGCCTGATCGAGCGTTTTGTGCGAACCCGTGGAGATCCCGAACTGGGATTGACGGCATGTTTGCAATCGCTTGTCGATCTGTAAGGTATCGATTTTTGAGGGAGCCGTTATCCGCCAAGCTCCCACGCAAAAGATGTGCGGCTGTATAAAAGGAATTGATCAGCTACAGGGATCTGTCAATGGGTTCGACGCCGTGATCCTCCATGGTGGAGGACGAAGAAGCGAATCCAAAGGAGATAAGACCCGATGGGTGATCCCACGATGCCCCGGTGGCAGCACTGGGCACAGTTCCGTTTTGCCGTTATTGGCTCTCTTTTGTCCAGCCCGCCGGAGGGCGGCCAACTGCAGCAGGAGTTGCAGGCCCTGGCCCAAAAAAGCTACCAGCACCCCTTTACCCCCGGCAAGCGGATCAGTCCGAGTTTTTCGACTATCGAGCGTTGGTACTAACAAGCCAAGGATGCGCCGGATCCGATTACCGCTCTGGGGCAAAAACTGCGGGCCGATGCCGGTCAGCGCTGGGCGATAAGCGAACCTCTCAAGGCGGCCATCGCATCCCAGTATCATGCCTGAGGGTGGACTCGATAATCGAGGGGACGCTGGCCAGGGAAAATAAGGAATTTGGATCATTGCCTTTACGACCATTTGCGAAACCGAGACGGGTAAAGATTCGCGCTATGCTCCTGGCTGACGGCAATGGACGCCCCCCCATGTATTCCATTTTCTGGAGGATGGCCTTGGCGGGAGCAGGAGTCAAATTAACAATCTAACTACATAATATAAAAGATAATAATTTGACGTTAATTTTCGTGATACCCCCAAAAATACCCCCAAAATCAAACCGCCACCCTCTTTTTTTATATCTCATACCCATAACGAACGCCAGAGATTTCACGGTCTCGAATCCCGAAAACAAATCGTTCTGTTGACTTATTGGCTTCGTAGTAGGGTGATTGTTTCTTTATTTTTAAAGTGAGATTTTTTGATGACTCGACGTAGTAGCAGCTTTCAACTGGCAATGGTTGGTCTAAGGCTACGGAAATGGCAAATTGGCAGGTTGTCGTCTCCACCTACTAACAAACAACACCGATCTTGCTGCGAGTCAATGGATACTGTTCAAAATATTTGTTTCCGCATTGTACAAACGCACGACAAACGGCCACATCTAATTTTTACATATCAATGCACAGGAATAATAAGACCATCTGCAAATTTGCCTGGTTGGGCTGGTTTCTGTATCAGTATCATGGGGCCATCATTGCTAACCAAGTCCAGTTTCCCGTCACCATTCAAGTCTCTACTGGCAATGGACTGCGGTGTATAGCCCGCTCCGTAACTCTGAGGCAAGAGAAATTTCCCCGGCGATGCGCTATCTTGAATAAAGACCTGGACTACACCGGGACTTTGTGATGAATATACAATGGCAGCTACAGCCAGATCTGGCCTGCCATCGCCGTTGAAATCACTTACTGCAACTGAACGTGAACCGTTTGCTGATGGATAATTTGTGGCATCGTGAAATTGCCCAGGATTACCTTGATCCTGAAAATAAATCGAGATACGGGAGTTCCCTCCACTTGACGAATCGCCGGCATTAACAACCACCATGTCTGCCAGTCCATCACTATCAATATCGTGTATGACAACAGATGATGCGCGAGGGCCCGCAGCATATGTAGCAGCAGACAAAAATATTCCCGGCAAAGTAGGATCTTGAGTGAAAACATAAATATTATCAGAAGTGGTAGCGACCAGGTCAGGCCTACCGTCCCTATTCAGATCCCCAATAGCAACCGATGAGGTACCCGATGGCAGCGAAAGACGTATTGCAGGTAAGAAAGCTCCTGTGTTAACGGGGTGTTGGAAGAGAATGCATACTCCTTCATTTATCGCAGCTGCAATATCAGGTCGCCCATCACCGTTTAAATCACCGATAGCCACGAAGTTTGTATATGATCCGGAAGTATAGTTTATGGCAGCGCGGAAACTGTCTGAATAGGTCGTGTCGTGTAAAAGTACTGACACATCGTTGGAATTTGTATTGGCCACTACGATATCAAGTTTACCATCGCTGTTCAAGTCAGCGATAGCGATATGCCAGGGATCACTTCCAACAGTATAATTAACAGCGGAGAAAAAGGTACCAGGATTTGCGGGATCTTGTAAATAGACAGCAACATGGCCGGGATGAGGCGGAGGCCCTGCTATGTAAGTAGTCACTAAGGCCAAATCAAATTCGCCATCACCATTTAAGTCACCCGTCGCTATAGCGTTATTGATTGTAAATGGCGTTATGATATCGCTACCACCACCTCCACCACCACAAGCAACGCATAAAGTAAGAAATACAATAACGACAAACATCAGAAACCTTGCGGGTGTTTGCATATATCTTGCCTGCGGACGCGGAGAGGGACAAAGAAATCATCATAATAGTTGGGATTCTCACCGTAATGGGCCTGGGCATCATTGATCTCAACCCCCTGCTCCGTCTTTTTTTGCACGATTTTTTCGTAGTCAGCTTCGAAGACATCTGAACAACGCTTGAGAAACCTCCCAAAGATAAAATCTTTGTACGTGGCGGCATCCATACCCTCGCGGCGCAGAATATCCGCAGCGCCATAGAGATGTCGTTCAAGTTTTGCTAATGAAAGCTTAGGCATGGAAAATCTCCGGAACGTTTATAACTTCAAGCCCTTGTCATCCATCACAGAAATTCCGCATGATGCTCATTCAGCCACTGTAAGACTTCATCGTGCAGCTCGTTTACATATCCGATAAGCTCCGTCACATCTTCTTCCGTGACACCGCCCACATAATCATATTCCACCACGTTTCTTTTATTACGGCAGGTGTCTAAATACCTGGCGTCTTGTGCATATTCTTGCCCCATGATCAAAGGCAAGCCTTGAGTAGTTCTGCAAGCTCATTTTCAGTGCCGATAATGAAAATCTTGGGTGACCCAAGAACCTGATTCAGGAAATGATCCTGTTCTTTTTTCCGCTTTACAAATTCCTGCTCGGTTAAGGCATGTGGGTTGATTTCACGGCCAATCCTTCCAGAGGCACCCATGAGCAGTCCCGATAATTTTCTCAATCCCATGTCACCCAGAACCATAAGGTCTATGTCACTATTGGCTTTTTCTTCCTGGTGCGCGAACGATCCGAATACAAAGGCTGCTTTAATGCCCTGCTCATTGCCTAGGGCATCTTTTATCACATCTACCAGGCCGGTCGTTTTCAGGACGAGGTTGCGGATTTCGGGGTAAAGGGAATGGGTGGTGTTTGCCCGGTAATAAACACGGTTGCCGTCTTTCACCCGTAAAATGATTTCCAGACGCTGGAGCTTCTTCAGCTCCGTCTGCACGGTGCCGATGGCAAACCCGGTACGCCTCTCGATCTCGCGCATGTGGAGGGTCGTCTCGGAAGCGACGCCAAAGAGGAGGTGAAAAACCTCCGCCCTGATTTTTGATGACAATATTTCGGACAAGATTCCCATGGTGTATGCCTATACCATACAGATGCATGACTTTACCATACATTTAATAGCAATCAATGGGTGCGAGGTCATGTGCATGTGCATGTCCCTGTCGTGCTCTGCCGATAATTCACACTTACAACGGGAAGTCAAGAAAATTAAGGGAATAACTGTTCTAAAGCGTTGTGTTTGGAGCTGGTCACTTGTGGAGGTCCTCGCTGTATCCATCAAAGAATCTGTTCAGCTCTTTGATGCGTTCGCCCTTCGTCGGCATTTTCTTGAGCAGAATCGCGAGGTAAATCCTCCAACCGCTGTCGGCCGGCTCTAAAATATCATCCGTTATACCAAACATCCAATTTTCCGGCTCCAATTTCACAAAGCCGGGCCAATACTGCTGAAACGCTGTTTCTTCCTGCTTCTCCAAAAGTAGATGACCATAATCCTGAAGAATAAATTCCAACCGGGTCGGTTGGGGGGCGTCAGAATCGTCGAGGTGCAATTCCAGAAATTCCTCATAAGGATCGTCTGCCAAAAATCCCCTTAAATCATCAATGGCCAGAGTCCCCTCAAAGTCTTTGGGAAAATTGTAAGCCGGATACAGGCCTTTCAGGTTTTCATAAAAACCGGCGTGAAAACCGAGGGATATGCAATCAAGATAATTGCTTTCCGTGGCAATACGGTCACTTATCTTGCGTTGCTCTTCTGTCAGGTCCAGCTCGCAGCGGCTGAGATAATCCTGTAGCCATTCGACGTATCTGTCGTAACTGATGTCATAATCCGGAATGGCTCCCCCTGGGTAGCCGTTCAGCCGATAGTCCTTCAAGATCAGCATGTCCTTGTGGATGGATTGATCGGGATAGGGAACCTGCCAGCCGTTGGCAAGCGTCTTCATAATAGGGCAGAGTTCCATTTCTCATTTCTCCTTTATCATTTCGCTAATCATTACCGGAAAGCGTCGCTCATCCTTGCCGGTCCTAACGCTGGCAAAAACCGGATGGACATCTACCGGAAACAAGACTTCGCTCAGTTGGGTCAAGCGTGGCATGATTTAGTCCTCCTTGTTTACCGTAACACTGATGCGGCGCGTGCTGCCATTGTCTATTCCGATGCATGGCCTTTTGTCAGAAAATCCCTCAGCCAAATTTCTAATGGCTGCTGATCAATGGTCGGCTCATGCTTCTCAATTTCGGCTTGCAGCCACCTACGGCTTTTCTCCACAATGCCTTCCCACTCGTCCCTTCTTTCCCCAAATTGCATTTCCAAAATAAGAAGGATCAGCATCGTCATCAGTATCTTTGCCTTGTCAGTGTGGGCCTTAACGGATATCATCTCGGCCATGTCGCGCACGCCTGTAAGACTCGCATATTCCAACAAAGATTCATCGAACTCGAAGCCTCCGGTGGCCTGCTGACGGGATAAAATCTCCAACAGGAAATCCTTCTTGTCCGAAACAGGCGGAACACCTGCGCGTTTTCTTAGGAAGGTCGGGATATCGAACTTGAACCAATTCTTTTCTTTAAGCAATGAGGCCGCAGATGCGTAAATAACATTGCCACTGTCATTGTCTTCCTGAATATCAGTTATGCGCTGAAAAGAATATTGCTCCAAAGAAGGTTTCTCTCTGCGACAATACATAGTCACTGAGTCGTGAACACTTATTTTAGCGGCTGTACGGTCAAACAATCCCCCCCAGCCTTTTGTCAACATGACGGGAACCTTCCTTAACACGATCTCGGCAGTTGATTTTTCGGATTCCGAGCGCCTTTCGATACCGATAAAACTCGTCTCACTGCTGACAATGCCGTATCTTTTGGATATTTCGATAATGGCCTTGGTCGATTTTCTATCGGTCCTCTCACGTTGCCGGGAACCCTGGGTATTTCCCTCTTCTATGTCGCGAATCCTTTCTCTCGCCCAGAGTATGGGTATCGGGCTGCCTTCATCAACCGCTGACAGGGCAATATCCCACGCTCTCAATCCTGATCGTGTTTCGCCGGTGATCTTGACTGACGTATGTTCGGCAACGGCACCCGTGATTCGCGCGAAAATACTCATTCCCTGGCTGATGAAGGCATTGAGGGCCACCGGCGCCTGATCAACATCCATACCCCAGTGAATCTTGACATTGCGCAGCCTGCCATCCATGACCTTCTTGAATATTCTCAGGATTTTCGGTTCAATGCGTTCGTTTGGCGCAATCAGCTCCGATGCTCCCCCGGACAAGCGGGCAAGGCTTCTGATGAGAAATTCATTGGAGCCGTTGCCTATGCCCACCATATGGAGTGCAGTCTTGTCGGCGTGCCGTTTGGCCAAGTCAATAATTTCATTTTCATTACTGACCTCGCCGTCGGTGATCACGACGATATCCCGATGTTGATTTGCCTTCAATTGGTGCTGGTAAATATCTTTCAATGGCGCGAGCATTTCCGTGCCCCCGAGAGAAGCATCCGTATTGGAGATATACGTTAGGGCCGCCTGCATTCCCTCCTTGCTATATGCCTTGCTGCGCTTGAATAGATGCTCGAAGCTGCGGCCAAACCGGTATATGTTGAATGACGTATCCGGATTTAATGCCTTGATCATGATTTCCAGCGCCGTCTTTGCTTCATCAATGGATTCGCCCGCCATAGATCCCGAGCAGTCGAGAACAAAGACAATTTCCCTCTCTCTGGACCTGTCGTCATTATGGGCGGCGGAGCGATCCTCATGGGGCATGAAATCAATCTGGACATAGCTGTCATCATCGCGGTCATGAAAGACAAAGCCCCTGTTGGCGAACTCTTGCTGGTAAACAATCGTCAGGATAAAGTCCCGATCCATGGCTGCCGTATCGGAGGTAAAGCCTATGGCTGCCTTATCGTCAGTAAATTCCGTATTGATGGGATGAGAGGCAGAACCGATGGAGGCAACCTTTTTCCTGCCATGGATATTGACATTTATTTTCAGGCCGTAGGGAACCGAAAGCGCAATCGGAGGATTGACAATAGCAGTGACCGGTATCCCGTTTCGATCAGGCTGGTTTTCCGGCGTATAGCGAGGCGATATGGTTGTGGGCAGAGAGAACCTAACCTCGGTTCCATGCGTATCCAGCAAAACGACATAGCTGATTTCTATCACAACAGTACTTTGGGGTTTTATATTGCCGACGGAAAGGGTAAAAATGTTGGGCCGCTCTTCATCAAGCAATTGCGCCCCATGTCCGTCAGACAACGCCTGGTCGTAAAGCTCGAAGGCTTCCTCGCGCTCTTCAATGTGCCCTTCGATCACTCTGTCGTCAACAATGGCCTTGAATCCGCATATCGCCGCGCCTTCGGGCAACGGAAACTTATAGACCACTTCGATGGCGTTGTCTTCTACGTTCCGGAATCGCTGGCGCAGTGTTACTTTTGCGCCCCGGCCGATGATATCTCCCTCAACTTCCACGCCTTCCAGGGGGATAGAGCCGCCCTCCACCTGAAACAACCCCGCACTGGCCTGACTGCTTTCACTCATTTTTCACCTTCCCTTGCGCAATGGCTTTTGCAACCCTGATGATTTCGAGGATCTTCTTTGGTTCCCTGATTTCCGCTTCTCTGCTGACATTCAACTCAATACCGGGAACGATTTCATAACGAATGATGACCTCTCTGGCTGTTATCACTGTTTCGGGTGGTTCTTCCTTCAGTAAGGCAGCCATCGCCGAGATTCCCATGCCCTTTTCCTGATACGCTTTTATTTGTAGCAATCGCTGCAAATGACTGTCATAATAAAATCCACCCCGTCCTCGACCGGCAGGGGGTTCAAGAAGCCCCTCCTGCACATAATACCTTATGGTGCGTCTTGAATATCCAGTAATTTCGACAAGGTCTTCTATTGTGTATTTTTCTGCCTGCATGGTTTTATAATGACATTATGCTGTCGTTATGTCAAGAAGTATTTATTTGGAATTGAGATTTCTGGATAAGAATAAACATTGCCCTCAGGCGGTTGGCTGCGCAATCAAGTGACGTTGCCTCCGATCTGGTCCGCAATCGTCAAGCTGCCAAGGCTATCCCTTTGCCGTCTTGAACGGAACCACGACGGCACCAGCCTTTAATCCATCAAGATAATCCGCCCACTGCTGCATCATCTTCCGGCGTTCTTCAAGGTGCGCCGTGCGATTGTAAGCACGTCCGTTCGGGTCACGCACGGCATGGGCAAGCTGATGCTCAATATAATCGGGACGGACATGCAGGACTTCGTCAAGGATTGTCCGCGCCATCGCCCGGAAGCCGTGGCCGGTCATCGTATCCTTGTCATACCCGGCCCCCCGCAAGGCTGCGTTGATGGTGTTTTCGCTCATAGGGCGGGCATAGGACCGAACGGACGGGAAAACGTAACGGCCCCCGCCGGTATAGTCATGAAGCTCTTTCAGTATATCAACAGCCTGTTTGCATAGGGGCACAATATGAGCCTGTTTCATCTTCATCTTGGGCGCGGGAATGTTCCAGGTTGCTTCGTCAAGATTGATTTCCGCCCATTCGGCATGTCTTAACTCTCCAGGACGAACGAAAAACATCGGGGCAAGGCGAAGGGCGCTCTTGACGACAAAGCCTCCTTGATAGCCTTCCAATGCCCTGAGAAGGATGGCAACTTCTTGCGGTTCTGTTATGGCGGCATGGTGTTTTACTTTGGGCGACGGCTTCAAAGGTTTCCCTCTCTTGTGCCGTCGCTTGCTTCTGTGCCTTCTTCACCGCGCCTGGGTCAATGCCCTTTGCAATCTGTTTTCGTGCTTCGTCGCGTCGCTGCCGGGCATCGGCAAGGCTGACTTCAGGGTATGTGCCAAAGGTAAGTTTTTTCTCTTTATCGGCATAGCGATATTTTAAATGACATAGCCTGCCGCCTGACGGAGTGACCATAAGGAAGAGGCCCCCGCCATCGAAAATCTTATACTCTTTATCTTGTGGCTTTGCAGTACGGACTTTTACGTCTGATAGTGGCATGATCCTCTTTGGCATTGGAATACCTCCTTTTTGGGGGCCGGTATTTTCTATGGGGGCCGATTGCTCAAAAATCAGCCCCCATAGGGGCCGGATTTTGATAAACATCTTAACACGTCACTGGATAAAAGGCAACAAAAAACCCGCTATTTCTAACGGGTTTCGTACTTCTTTGGACTGTGTTGGATTATGAATTGGCGGAGGGAGCAGGATTCGAACCCGCGAACCTTTCGGTCAACGGTTTTCAAGACCGCCGCCATAGACC
>Ga0172375_10013227_pt1 | contig 10261 bp, 14 predicted proteins | sample LakKiv1m_FD_114537 | JGI IMG/M metagenome (GOLD analysis project Ga0172375, IMG submission 114537) | Freshwater microbial communities from Kabuno Bay, South-Kivu, Congo - kab_092012_11.1m | ecosystem: Environmental > Aquatic > Freshwater > Lake | place: Democratic Republic of the Congo...
TCTGGTTCCGAGACTTGGGGTCGAACCAAGATTCACGGCTTCAGAGGCCGTTGTCCTGCCATTAGACGATCTCGGATCACGAAATATCGACATATCTCGGATTCTTACGTGATTTTATCTGATAAATAAACTTATATCAATCATAACGAGTGAGGGCCGCCTTCCGTTCCGCGCAAGCGCGAAAACTTCAGGCGGCCCCATTCAGTTGCCGAACAGCTCTAGCGCAGAAGCGCCTTGATCCGCTCGACGAAGTCGGGCGGAAACGGCTTCGCGATGCAGGCGGCTACGCCGAGGCGGCGCGCCTCTCCCTGAAGCCTATCCGCCTCGAACGGGAACGTGCCCGATGTGACCGCGATCGGGAACCGATATCCACCCTCCCTCGCATACTCGATGACACGAATCGCGTTGCCACGCTCCGCGAGACCGAGATTGACGATCACCAGATCGGCGTTCTCGAATGAGTCTCGTCCCTTCTCCGCCGTGACAAACTGCACCGACTCGATGCCCTCCTCCGCTAGATGCTTGGCGATCAACCGGAGAATCTCCGGCCCGTTGTCGTCGATGATGACGACCATACTACTTGGCCCCTTTCGTAACCGCCAAAGCGGTGTTGTCTTCTCGTAAGACGAGTAAATATAACAAAAATCAGATAAGAAATCAAGTATTAAGAAAGGTTTTCTTGACAGCTCCGAGCGACTAAGTTTATACTTAAAAAAGTTAATAAATGGGAGGAAAATGAAAAAAGTACTCATTGGCGTTTGTATAATGTTTTTTATGGTTCTAGGACTTGGAATTTCAATAGCGCCTGAAAAGGCCGGCGCAGTAACTAGCCCGATCGCCTCAATCGTTTGGGGTGATTCGGCTATGGGCGGTTGGGCTTTCGGCGATACAACAAGGAGCGTCGAGATAACGCTTAACGATGCATCAGATTATGATCCCCTAACTACTTCAACAGTTGGTTGGTACTGGGATCCGTCCGGAAGTCATACCGATGCTGATTCGGTAACGCAGAACGGCAATACCTACACTGCAACTTTCAACCTCACTGGCACAACAACGAAAGCCGGGGTTTTAAACATTAACGTAACCGATGCCGTTACTCACCAGCCTATTGCTATAACCGCTCAGGGAGCAACAGACGCTAGCATGTTTATGGCACACAATCTAAATATCAAATCAAACTCTCCCTTCGAAGGTTGCGCAAGCACCGCAAGAGCGGATGAGACAACAGATTTTTCGACGGTTACCGATTTCAGATCAGTTGACTTGACGCTTCATTGCCCTGCTCGAGGCAAAATTCACTTTACAAGTCGCAAAGATCTGACTGCAAGCTCAACTATGGAAGGACTCAGAACGATAGGCCAGAGCCTAGATGCAGACAAAAACGGAGAATTCGGTCTCAGCGACAGCACCATGGCTCTTCTGAAAGATGCTGGCGCCGAATTAACCATATATGACCTTCCCTACACAGGCACACCCGATGTAAAGTACAATGGTGGAGATTCATCATCGATGGCATCTAACATTTCATATGATCTAACAAATAGATCATTAACCTTAAGCGCCGCACACTTTTCGACATATTCAGCGGTTCCAAAAGTTACTCTGACAGCCCCAGAAAACAATTCGACAACAACCGCAGACAGATTGACGGTCAAGGGTAGTGTTAATGACCCTGCTGCTACTGTAAAGGTTTATGTCAACGACAGCGATCAAGGCACCGTAAGCGTTGACACTAACGGCGTCTTCGAAAAAGAAGTTGTGCTCGGAAGTGGTTCGAACACCATCAAAGTCACCTCTTCAAACTCGGTCGGAAATGGGTTTGATGTCACTCGGACAGTCACCAAATCCGCCACTCTGCCGGCTACCGGCGTCGCAACTTATTTGGCCGTCGTTGCCATAGCTGCAATTGCGCTTGGTGCGTATTTTGTTCTAAGCAGCAAGAAATCGACCAGTAACTAACAGTTTTGATGCGCTATAAGCAGACTTTTGGCTTCGTTCTCGTCTTTTGGGGCGTCTTTCTGTTAGGCGCGATTTTCGCCAGGCCATATGTCAATAGGATTTTCTTCGATCCCAGCACCAGAGCGAGTACGATAACGGCCGATCAAACTCGCATCGAACGCGCTAAAACTGCAGATGACCTACCCGAGATCAAGATTGCGTCGAAAGAGTTTGGTGTTTTAATTCCAAAAATTAACGTCAACGCTCCGATCAAAGCCAATGTTGATGGGCAAACCCCAAAAAGATATTTCAAAGAACTCAAAACGGCAGTTGGACATTTGAAAGGGAGTGCCCTCCCAGATGACTCAGGCAATATGGTTTTGTTCGGACATTCCTCGGATATTCCAGGCGCAACCAGCCAATATCCGGAAGTTTTCTTATTCTTGGACAAGCTCGATAAAGGGGATCTGATAACAATCTTCTATCAAAATAATGTTTACAATTATGCCGTCACGACGAGAAAAACAGTAGCCGCCGACGATCTGTCAGTGATCGCAGATGATTCACAAAACCAGCTTACTCTCATTACCTGCTGGCCACCGGGCACAAATGTCTATAGGATGGTTGTGAAAGCTCAGAAAAAGTGATTTGATCTGACTTGATGAGAAAATTATTCCTGTTCTTGTTATTTATCAGTGCGACTGTGATATTTTCGGGATGTCAAAGCCCTGAAATTAAATCAGTTCGCGAGATCGAGTCACCTGAGAGTATCGTGTATGAGACAACCAAGATGAAAATCCAAAATGGTCGTTTTGTACCTGAAAAAATTACCGTAAAGTCGGGATCAGAAGTAAGCTTCACCAATTTTGACGATCAGAGTTACATTATCGCCTCCGACCCACACCCCGAACACAACGAATTACAGGATCTATATTCCCCGCCGGTTTATATGGGCAAATCCTACAATTATATTTTTCAACAAGAAGGTTATTTCGGCGTTCATCTCGAAGAAAACCCTTCCATAAAAGGACAAATTATAGTAGTATCACCTGAAGGAGAAAATGAAGGAACAAACAATGATAACAAATAAAACACAGAGGGTGGGACTTTTCGTTGACGTACAGAATATGTACTACAGTGCCAAAAATCTTTACGGAAAAAAGGTAAATTTTGGCGAACTTATGAAGATCGGCACGAACAATCGAAGTTTGGTGCGTGCAATCGCCTATGTCATCCGGGCTGACGTTGAACAGGAATCCAACTTCTTTGACGCCCTGCAAAAACAGGGCTATGAAGTCAAGGCCAAAGATCTTCAGGTTTTCTTTGGCGGAGCCAAAAAAGGCGACTGGGACGTAGGAATCGCCATGGACGTTATGAGAACAGCCGCCAAACTCGATACAATCGTCTTGGTCTCGGGTGACGGCGACTTCAAAGATTTACTCGAACACGTTAAGTCACTCGGATGTAGGGCAGAAATTCTGGCCTTTGGCAAAACTGCCTCATCGAGAATTATTGAACAGGCCGATAGATATGTTGACCTCGATGCTATCAAAGATCGAATACTAATTTAGAAAAAAGATGCTTGATCCAAACAAACCCAGGATTCTTGTTGCTCTCGGCGGGCGCTCAAGCGAGCGCGAGGTTTCGATAAATTCGGGTCGGCAGGTCGTTGGAGCTCTTGAAAATCTCGGCTATCAAACAGCCGTTTTGGACGTCGGAACGGGCAAACTATTGCAAACTCCCGAGCTCGACAATCTGGAAAAAGACCCGAATAAACTCCCGAAAGTATCGAACCTGCCACTGGTTGATATCAAGCGTCATTTTCAACTCGTCTTTATTGTCATGCATGGAAGATTCGGCGAAGACGGGGGCTTGCAGAGTCTGCTTGAGGAAAACGAAATCAAATATACCGGCTCAGGGCCCTTATCCAGCGCCCTTGCAATGAATAAGGAATTTTCAAAAAAGGTTCTCAAGGCAAGCGGCCTACCGGTTCTTGAAGGTCAGATTATCACCAAGCCGGATGAGAAATGTAAAATTGCGTTTCCGGTGGTTGTTAAACCAAACGATCAGGGTTCGTCCGTTGGAGTATCAATTTGCGAAAATGAGGCCGATTTTGCCGTTGGCTTGAAACAAGCTCTTCAAACGTCGAATTCCGTCATGGTCGAACCATATATAAAGGGCAAGGAGCTGACTTCGGCCATTCTCGAAAACAAGAATGGTATTCCGGAGGCACTGTCGGTTACAGAAATTATTCCGAACAGCCGGTTTTTTGACCTAAAAGCCAAATACGATGGCACAACCCAAGAGATTTCTCCAGCCAAGATCAGCGACGAGATGACAAAGAAGGTTCAGGAACTTGGACTTGCAACGCATAAAACCCTCGGTTGTCGTCATTTCTCTAGAGTTGATATGATCGTAGATGACAAGAACAATATTTATATATTAGAGCTCAATTCGATCCCCGGCTTGACTTCAGAAAGCTTATTTCCTAAAGCTGCCAAGGCAGGCGGCTTCGAATTTGAAAACTTGATTAGCCATTTGGTAGATATCTCCCTCAAGCCATAATTTAGCAATCTTTTTCTGGTTTTTGTTTTGCATTTCGTTTCAGGAAGAAAAATAAGCTCCTTCGCTTCTGATGGAAACTCGCAAACCTGTCGAGAGGGTCTATCAGAAAGAACGGGGCTTATTTTTTGCTCATGAAACAAGCGTGCAGGTGGTGGGAGTGCAGAGGGCAGGAGGGCCTAATTGCGAGGCAGCCCTCCTGCCCTCTGCATTTTATCCTTGACTATTTCCCCGAAAAAGTTTAATATTACCCCAGAGCAAATGGGTTGGCCCCCGTCAGGGTGAGGAAGCTGATCCTTGGCGATGACACAGGTAAACCGCGCTAGTGCGCGAAGCCTGGGTCGCACCGACCCGCTCTTGACATATCCCCGTGGACCACCTGAAGACTGCTGTCTTCCCCCGGAGTTCATGTCTCAGGTGGTCCACAACCCTAATAAAATAACCTTTTCTCGGTGCAAAAAGTATCGAGATCCCTCGCAAGGGAACCAGAAAGGCCAGCATGAGAGAAACGACTAGTTACGAGATTACTTTTATTGTCAAAGAAGATCAAAATTCAGACGAAATCGCTAAGATTTTAACCGAACGCGAAGCCAAAATCATAGCGCAGAACGACTTGGGTTCGAGAACTCTAGCGTACGGAATAAAAAAAGCCACCCAAGGCCACTATTTTCGTGTAGTTTTTGAATGCACCCGGGAAAATATCAAAAAAATCGAAAAAGATCTACAAAGACAGAGCATCGTCCTGAGACATTTGATAGTAAACACACTTCGAAAACCTGTCGAGACAGAAAGACACTTGCCGCAACCAGTGCAGAAGACAGTACAACCAGTCGAGCAGAAAAATAAAGTCCTGCCCGTGGCACCGAAAGCAGTCGAGAAGAAAGAAGAAGCTGCACCTATAGAATCTCCGGTTGAAGAAGAAGCAAAGGCCAAAAAGCAGATCGAAAAAGAAAAAGATGTAAAAGAAGCAAAGCCAAAAGTTGTTAAACCCGAAGTGACGGCCGAGAAACCTGCCAAAGCAGAGTCCAAGAAGCCGAGAGTTATCAGAAAGGCAACCAAAGCTGAAGCGAGCGAGCTTGATAAAAAACTTGAGGAGCTGGTCAAAGAGGACTAAAGTAAGGAAAATAATGAATATCCCATCACAAATTCTCGAATGCTTCACAACGGATTATTCATCCGTGTTACGCTTCGCGACTTGTGACGGGACTTCCGGTTTCGCTTTCGTCGAGAAGCGCGAAACACGGAACGAAGGAGAAATATGCTAAATCTAAATAGAGCAATGATTCTTGGCAACTCGACCAGAGACGTCGACTTTCGAACTACCCCGAATGGCCGATCAGTCGCCTCTTTCGCCGTCGCCACCAACAGACGTTGGTCCGACCGAGAAACCGGAGAAAACAAAGAAGAGGTTCAATTTCATGAGATTGTAGTTTGGGGCAAATTGGCCGAAATCGCCAGACAGGTTGTGTCAAAAGGAACAAGAGTTTATGTCGAAGGACGGTTGCAAACACGAACGTGGGAAGGACAAGATGGAGCGAAGAGGGAAAAGACCGAGATAATCGCCGAGAATATCATCTCGCTTTCACCAAAATCTAGTTATTCACCAAGTTCTTCAGACGACATGAATCAAGATTCACCTGCGCCGGAAAAGAAAGTTGAAACAAAAGAAAAGAAAGAATCCTCGATCGAGGATGAGATAAATTTAGACGAAATTCCATTTTAAGAAAGGTAAAAGATTATGAGATGTAATGCATGCGCCAATCAGACAGTAGATTTTGACTACACGGACGGTGGCCTCCACCGTAACATCAATTCGTGGGGCAAAATCAAAACGAGACGAGAAACTCGCCTGTGCGCCAAGCACCAACGAAAGCTAAATCAAGCTATCAAAAGAGCTCGATTCCTCGCCATTCTCCCCTACACCAACAAATAATTTTCAATTTTAATTTAAAGTTTAAATTGGATTTAAATTGCAAAATTTTAAATTTTTAAATGCTTAACATATCAGATCTGCAAGTTGGAACTTTTCTGGTTTACAGTGGTGCTCCGCATCAGGTTATTTTTCGTGAGCACTCAAAACTGGGCCGAGGCGGCGCCATTCTGCGCTCCAAGATCAGGAATCTTCTAACGGGAGCGATTGTTGATATCACCTTCAAGGGTAACGACAAACTCGAAGAGGCCGAAATTTCACGCGCCAAAGCGCAATTTACTTATAAAGACAGTGCCGGATACAATTTTATGGACAGCTCCAATTTCGAGCAGTTTACCCTGAACAAAGGTCAGATCGGAACTCAATCCGACTTCCTCAAAGAGGGTATAGAAGTTGACGTGCTTTCATGGAATGGAAGACCGATCAATATTGCCCTACCCTTCAAAGTTGACCTAGAGGTCGTTGAAGCACCTCCCGCAATCAAGGGCAACTCGGCCGGAGCAGTTACAAAGTCGGTCACGATCGAAACAGGAGCGAAGATAAACGCCCCGATTTTTATAAAACAAGGTGATCTCATCAAGATCAACACCCAGACGGGTGAGTACGTAGAGCGAGTGAAGTAGAATTATTTCACCTTCTTGCTGTATTTCTCAACCAGATCTGCAACGCCGGCCACTACGGCATCCTTGACCTCGGGATCGCTTTCAGCAACCCAGATTGCCAGGTTGTAAAGCTTGGCTGGTTGGATTTTCAGCCAGTACTTGTTTAATAGCAAAAAGATGAGAAGTGTTGTTACTGCAATCCTTTTATTGCCGTTTTGGAATGGATGATTTTTTATCAAAAGGTAGAACAGTATAGCCGCCTTACCAAAATGGCCTTGATACAGCTCTTTGCGATTGTAGGTCTGGAATGGTGTAGCAATACAGCTTTCAAGAACTTTAGGAAACCTTGTTTCAAATGCCGGAATCGGCTCGTCCCAGTTCATCGTTGCGATAGCCAGTTGGTGAGCAATATCTTTGATATGATCAAGCCCGATCCTCTTGACGGCGTTCATTTGTCCCCCAAGTCTTTGATGACAGTCCCATATTCACTTATCACCCTATTAACGCCTTCGGCTATCAATTTTTGATCCCTGACTGAACTTTCTCCCGTAATCCTATTGAGCTCTTCTGCCGGTATCAGATATATCTTTCCGAACTTTTCCGCCTTGATTTTTCCACTTTGCACAATCCTAAAAACTTGAGACCTGCTCAGTCCGATCTCCTTGGCAAACTCCGGTACTGTGAAAAATTCCTTTGGTTGCATAATATCTTAATAATACAACATAAGTTGCATCATGTCAATAATATCAGATCTTCCCAAACCCCTATTTTCAGGTTAAAATAACCTTATGATTGACTTTCAAACAAAAACATTTGATAACGGCCTGCGGCTCATCACGGCTCCAAGTAAGCTAACCGAATCCGTCGCAGCGTTAATTCTGGTCGGAGCTGGCGGAAGATTTGAGAAGAGAGACAAAATTGGAACAACCCATTTTCTCGAACATTTGTTTTTCAAGGGTTCCAAAAATTACCCCTCCGCTTTCCAAATATCTAAAGAGCTCGATGCGATCGGCGCTTATTACAATGCCCATCCAGGCGAGGAATCGACGGTCTATTACGTACAATCTGGAGCCAAGGATTTTCAAAAAACGTTTGGCGTTTTATCTGACATGTTTCTAAATCCCATCTTTGACGAACAGGAAATAGAGCAGGAAAAACAAGTCATCATCGCCGAAATCAACATGCACAAGGATATTCCCCAGTCCCGCGTTTCCAATTTGAATCAGGCGCAAATGTTTGGTACCCACCCACTAGGATATGATCTCGCTGGCAGCGAAAAATCGATTCTTAGCTCAGCCAGAGATGACATCATTGACTTTAGGAAAAGTCTCTATACTCCATCAAATACAATCGTCGCGATTGTTGGAAATCCTGAAAATTTCAATTGGGAGGACGAAGTGAATAAGCTCTTTAGCGGGTTGCAAGACTCAAAAATCCCCTCTGCCGCGCCGTTTACGGACAAGAAAGTAGAAAATCGTCTGATAAGCGAAGTCAGGAAACTCGACCAAACTCATCTGGTCATGTCATATCTAGGACTTAGCCGAGACGATCCCCGCCGCTACGTGCAAAATATTTTGAGCGCGATTTTAGGCAGCGGTATGTCGAGCCGGCTTTTTATGGAGATACGCGAAAAGCGCGGCCTGGCTTATTATGTTCAAACGGCTAATTCATTTTACAAAGAAACGGGCCTCATCTCTATTTACGCCGGAGTGCATCCACATAAAACCACCGAAGCCATTGAACTGATCCTGAAAGAATTGACTGACCTCGCGCAACAGGGACCAAACGATGAAGAGCTCCAGCGCGCGAAGGGTAACCTTCGCGGTTCACTCGCCCTATCTCTCGAAAACTCTTCAGATATGGCTGCCTTTTTTGCAAACGATCTTCTCTTTATGGGCAAGATTCGCCAGGTAGACGAGATTAACCGAGCACACGAGAAAGTTACCTCGGGGGATATTCAAAAACTTGCCGAAGAGATTTTCGCATCTGACAGAATGGGACTTTCAATTATCGGCCCAAAAAGCTATAAGGAAAATTTAAAATATCTAATTTAAAATTTAAATTCAAGGTTAAATGGCCAATTTTCAAAAGGCATATGATCTAGAGGAACGGACAGCTATATTCGGCGAAAACGCAATAAAACTCTGCGGAAAAATCGCTAGAGATGAGATCTCAAAGCCAGTAATTACCCAATTTATAAGATCTGCTACATCCGTTGGAGCTAATTACGCCGAAGCCAACGGCGCCAGCTCCAAGAGGGACTTTAGAAATAAAATTTTTATCTGTAAAAAAGAGGCTCAGGAATCGCGACACTGGATAAGGATGTTGATGGCCTGCGCGCCAGAACTCAATACTGAACTAACATTACTGCAACAAGAATCTAAAGAACTTAGCATGATTTTTCACAAAATTGCATCTAGCGTGACTGGAAATTGATCTGAAAATTTGCTATTTTGAATTGAATGAAAATTGGAAAGTGAAAATTTTAAATTGAGGTAAACCATGGAAAAAAAGGCAAAGATCGAAAGAACAGTTATCGCAGTTAAGCCCGAGGCAATTCAACGCGGACTAATCGGTGAGCTGATTTCTAAATTTGAAAAAAGAGGTCTCAAGATGATCGCTTGCAAAATGACCGCCCCGGGAGCCGACGTTATCGGCCAGCACTACGCTGACGACGAGGATTGGTATGTTTCTTCGGGGACCAAAACGAGAGCAAATTATGAGGCCAAAGGAGAAAAAAATCTTCTTGAACCGAGAGAATATGGGGTAATGACCAGAGAGAAGCTCCTTGAAAGCTTGAGGGACAGACCGATTATTATGATGATCTGGGAGGGCCCACACGCCGTTGCCCTGGGTCGCAAAACAGCCGGTGCAACCAACCCACTAATCGCTGATATCGGCTCTATCAGAGGCGATTACAGCCACGATTCTTACGAAGTTTCTGACGACACAGGTAGGGCGATTCAGACGCTGGTTCACGCATCAGGAGCAACTGATGAAGCCGAAAGAGAAATAGAAATCTGGTTCAGACCAGAAGAAATTCTCGATTACGATATGGTTCTAGAAGAAGTATTTTACGGTAAGGACTGGGGCAGGGTCAAGAAACAGAAGAGCTAATTTAAATTTCAAAATTTAAAGTTTAAAATTTAAAGTTTAAAATTATGGTATTCTCTACGAGAATAGATATATTTAGATTTTGACCTTGACTTTAAATTTGAGCTTTTAA
>Ga0172375_10013229_pt1 | contig 10261 bp, 10 predicted proteins | sample LakKiv1m_FD_114537 | JGI IMG/M metagenome (GOLD analysis project Ga0172375, IMG submission 114537) | Freshwater microbial communities from Kabuno Bay, South-Kivu, Congo - kab_092012_11.1m | ecosystem: Environmental > Aquatic > Freshwater > Lake | place: Democratic Republic of the Congo...
AAACCTTCGAGGTTTCCTAAAAAAAATAAATTAAAAATGTTAAAAGAAGAACTAAAACATATAGATATATCTGACAAAGCAGTAAAGAAAACAGGATTAACGATTGGTGCCGTTTTAATTCTTGTTTCTTTATTGTTGTGGTATCTCGGTAAAGTTTCTTTTATGTATTTCTCAATAGTTGGTGGATTGTTTGTTATACTTGCGTTTATTGCAATACCTGTTTTACGCCCATTCCATCGGCTATGGATGATGCTTGCTTTGTTGATGGGGTTTGTAATGTCGCGTGTTATTTTAACAATACTCTTTTATATTGTATTAACTCCAATTGGATTGATTGCAAAACTTATAGGCAAAAAGTTTATGCCTTTAGGATTTGATAAGAATGCGGCAACTTATTGGGAGAAAAGAGAAAACCAGGTTAAGCAGCAAATTGATTACGAAAGACAATTTTAAATGTAATTTTGGCTAAAACCAATTTTTAGTTTAGATTTAAATTTCCCACGATCTAAAGGTCGTGGCTATATAAAACAAATTGTCACGAGCCTCAGCTCGTGGAATAAGAAATCAAAAGGTAACGGGCTTTAGCCCAATGTAAGAGATTTAGGGAAAAAAATATGAGCAAATTATCAATACTGGCAGAGCTTTGGGAATTTCTTAAGGTAAGAAAAAAATGGTGGCTGCTGCCAATCATTTTATTTTTAGTTCTGCTTGGCGGACTAATAATTCTAACACAGGGATCAGCATTAGCTCCGTTTATTTATGCCATTTTTTAATTTATATTTTGTAGCACAGACTTAAGTCTGTGTTGCGTTAAATTAAGATGAATAAAAAAACAAAAATAATTGTAGAAAAGAAAAAGAAGCGAGTTCCTGTTCCTCAAAAACCTCCGAAGATTGAAAAGAATCCCAAAGCATATGATCGAGAAGATGAAAAAAATAAAACTCGGGAAAAGATTTCAGGTGAAGAATGAATCAACCCGAAATTTCATTAATTCTTTCCTTTTACAATAGGATTGACTTTCTGAAATTAGTTTTTGCCGGTTTACAGAGACAAACTTTTAATAACTTTGAAGTCCTTATTGCCGATGATGGTTCTAGTGAAGAAATTGTGAATGATATTGAAAAGCTTTCTTGTGAGATCAATTTCCCTATTGCTCATATCTGGCAGGAGGATAAAGGCTTTCGAAAAAATAAAATACTAAATCAGGCTATCATTAATTCTAATTCACCTTATTTAATATTTATAGATGGCGATTGTATTCCTCATCGAGATTTTATTGCAGAACATTTCAGCAGTCGCCAATTAAATACTTGCTTAACCGGAAGGCGCGTCAATTTATCACAAAAACTTTCCGAAAGTCTTTCAAGTCAAAAAGTGAAAGAAGGAATACTTGAGAATCATTTTTTCTTATTAAAGGACGGTTTGTTAGGAAAGTCCACTGATGTAGAGAAAGGTTTTTTTATCCGTAATAAATTTCTCAGAAAATATTTCAATAAGAAAAAAAGAGGATTACTTGGCTGTAATTTTTCAATCCATAAAAATGATTTATTAGTAATCAATGGTTTTGATGAAAGATACACTGCCCCATCCATCGGTGAAGACACTGATATTCAGTTCAGACTTGAATTAGCTGGAGGTAGTATCCGATCTTTAAATAACATAGCCGTACAATATCATCTTTATCATAAGCCGCAACCCCGCCCAATTGAAAATCTCAAGTTATTCGAAACCGTAAAAACAGAAAAGCAAGCCTTCACAAAATTTGGTATAAAATAATTACTGCGAAAAATTCACTTCTTTAATTATTTAGTAATATCACCAGAATTACCTAAATAAATCAATAAAATATAACGTTCTTCATAAAATATTCTTGCGTCGTATTAGTTATGTCTGTATTATTGCAGTGTAGTTGTAATATAAGTTAAATTATTAAGGTTAAGTATGCTTGACGACTTAGATATTAAAATACTTAGATCTCTTCAGAAAAATGGAAGAACAAAAAGAAATAAACTGGCGGAAGAAGTAGGATTATCAATTCCATCGGTTAGCGAAAGATTAAATAAACTTGAAGAAAAAGGGATCATTGAAGGATACTATACGAAACTAAACCGAAAAGCATTTGGTTATGATATAACCGCTTACATTTATGTTTTAATGGAGTCTTCAAAACACTATCCGGCATTAATTTCACGCGTTGATAAAATATCAGAAATTCTCGAGTGTCATTCAATTTTAGGTGACGGATCACACTTATTAAAAGCTGTAGTTAAAAATCGGGAAGCTCTCGAAAAATTACTAAGTCAGATCCAATCTTTTCCCGGCGTTACTTCAACAAAGACTACTTACGTTTTATCTACTATCAAAGAAACAACTTCAATTACAATCTAAATTATTTTATAGAAAGGTGAATAACTTATGGTTAAATCAGAAACTTCAGTAAATAATGTTTTAAAGTTTATAAAATATAAAGGAATAAAATTTGTGGATTTAAAGTTCATGGATTTTCCCGGACAGTGGCAGCATTTTACGGTTCCTGTTACACACTTTGATGCTAATTCATTTGAGGAGGGATTTGGTTTTGATGGCTCATCAATTCGTGGATGGAAAGCAATACACGAAAGTGATATGCTTTTGATTCCTGATGCAGAAACAATGTTCTTAGATTTATTTATTGAGGTTCCGACATTAAGTTTAATTTGTGATGTTTACGAGCCGGCAACAAAAGAAAAATATTCACGCTGCCCGCGTAACATCGCACAAAAAGCAGAAGCTTTTCTTATCTCAACTGGCATAGCCGATACGGTTTATTACGGACCTGAAGCCGAGTTTTTTATTTTTGATGATGTACGTTTTGACTCACAGCCTAACGGAAGTTTTTATGTTGTTGATTCTATTGAAGGTAAATGGAACAGCGGAAGAGAAGAAAATCCTAATCTCGGTTACAAACCAAGATTTAAAGAAGGATATTTTCCCGTTCCTCCAACCGATTCGTTGATGGATTTACGAAATGAAATGGTAGTGAACTTAATGAATTGCGGAATTGATGTTGAAGCTCAGCATCACGAAGTTGCAAGCGGCGGACAATGTGAAATTGATTTACGTTTTATGCCTCTTGTTAAAGCTGCAGATCAGTTACTTCTGTTTAAATACATTGTAAAAAACACAGCAAAGAAAAACAATAAAACTGTTACGTACATGCCAAAACCAATTTTTGGAGATAACGGAAGCGGTATGCACGTTCATACTTCGCTATGGAAAAAAGGGAAACCACTTTTTGCTGGTTCCGGTTATGCTGGTTTAAGCGAAATGGGATTATACTTTATCGGCGGATTGTTAAAACACGCAGCAAGCTTACTTGCATTTACAAATCCAACTACAAACTCTTATAAAAGATTAGTTCCGGGGTTTGAAGCTCCTGTTAACCTTGCATACTCGCAAAGAAACAGAAGTGCATCCATTAGAATTCCAATGTATTCATCATCACCAAAAGCAAAACGTGTGGAATTCAGATGCCCTGATGCTTCAGGAAATCCTTATCTTGGATTTTCTGCAATGCTTATGGCAGGATTAGATGGAGTGATAAACAGAATCGATCCCGGTGAACCGCTTGATAAAGATATTTACGATATGGAACCGGAAGAATTAAAAAATGTACCATCAACTCCCGGAAGTTTAGAAGGTGCGCTACAAGCTTTAGAAAATGATCACGAGTATTTATTAAAAGGTGATGTGTTTACTGAAGATGTAATAGATACATGGATAAAATATAAAATGGATAAAGAAGTTAAACCAATGGCGCTTCAACCCCATCCTTATGAATTTGGTTTGTATTACGATGTTTAATCGTAGTCATTCAGATCCCGCTTATCGGGAGATATAATCTGTTAAATAATTTTAAACTTTTTAGTGCCCCGGTTTTTTAGCCGGAGCTTTCATTAATAAATCTATTTGAAACTTTTTACTTAATTTTAATTAAGATATTTCAATCAATTCTTATAAAGTGCAGACGAAAGATGAATTACTTATTCAGAATTACAAGTCTCATTGTTTTATCCCTTTTAATAAATAACCTAACCGAAGCAAAATTATTAGTTTCAAAACTCTACTCAGATCATATGGTTATTCAAAGAAATCAACCAATTGTAGTTTGGGGTTGGGATGATGCTAATTCAACAATAAAAATTAGTTTTAACAATTTGGAACATTCTGCGATCGTTAATGATAATGGAGGCTGGAAAGTTACTTTACCTATGATGAAAGAAGGCGGCCCATTTGAAATGATCATATCTTCAAGTAATGATACCATTGTTATAGAGGATATTCTAATTGGTGATGTTTGGATTAATTCAGGTCAATCAAACATGGAATGGATAGTTGCAAACTCAAACAACGCTGAAGAAGAAATAAAAAATTCATTCGATAATAAACTTCGTCATTTTGATATTCCAAATACTTCTTCCGAAAAACCGGAGAATGATATTTTAGGCGGTGAGTGGAAAATTAGTAATCCACAAAACACAGGAGAATTTTCTGCCACAGCATATTTCTTTGCAAAAGAATTAAGAAAACATGTTGATGTTCCAATTGGATTAATAAATTCTTCATGGGGCGGAAGTAGAATTGAAACCTGGATGAGCAGCAACTCTTTAAATATCAAAGATCAGCACGAATTAATGGAAGAAGTAAAGCGTCAGGCTGATGTTGATTATCAATCACAATTAGAAAAATTTCAAAAAATGTTTCCGGGAATTTCTGATGCTGACTTAGGAATGAATGGTGATCAGCCAATATGGGCTTCAGCAGAATTAGATGAATCAGATTGGAAAGAAATTGTTGTCCCGGCTTACTGGGAAGATTTTGGATACAATGGTTTAGATGGAATTGGCTGGTATCGATTAAATTTTTATCTCACTCCAGAAGAAGCAAAAGGTGAATTTGAATTGGGATTAGGAAAAATTGATGATTCTGATATTGCTTGGTTAAATGGAATTAAAGTTGGTGGAATGACACAAGCTTGGGATCAACTAAGAGTTTATAAAGTTCCGGCAAATGTTTTAAAAGAAGGCAAAAATGTATTGTGCGTTCGTGTTGAAGATACTGGAGGTGCAGGTGGAATTTATGGCGATGCATCTTCAGTTTATTTAAAATCTTTAACCTTAGTAAAGTCATTAGCTGGTAACTGGAAGTTTAGAATTGGTGCGGTTAAACGAACTGAAATAGCAGCAAATCAAATTCCAACTTTACTTTATAACTCAATGATTTATCCAATTATAAATTTTCCAATCAAAGGTGTGATTTGGTATCAAGGGGAATCAAATGCAAGTTTTGCGGATGCCCCAATGTATAGTAAATTATTTATTGATATGATTAAAGATTGGCGGGCATTATGGAATGTCGGTGAATTTCCATTTCTTTTTGTTCAGATTGCAAATTATTTGCAGCCAGTTAATCAGCCATCAGAAAGTAGTTGGGCGATATTAAGAGAATCACAAACTGATGCTATGTCCCTTCCAAATACTGGGCAGGCCGTTATTATTGATATAGGTGATGCAAATAATATTCATCCAAGAAATAAGCAAGATGTTGGGTTGCGTTTATCACTAGCTGCAAGAAAAATTGCTTATGGAGAAAATATTGTTTTTTCTGGACCAACATATAAAAGTTCTAAGATAAAAAAAGGAAAGATGATAATTTCATTTGATAATGTTGGTTCAGGCTTGGTTTGTAAGAATAAATATGGATATGTAAAAGGCTTTGCAATTGCAGGTGCCGATAAAAAATTTGTCTGGGCAAGAGCTATAATTGAAAAAGATAAAGTTGTTGTTTGGAGTGATAAAATAAAAAATCCGAAATATGTTAGATATGGCTGGGCAGATAATCCTGATGACGCCAATTTATATAATGTGGAAGATTTACCTGCTTGTCCTTTTAGGACAGATAAATATGACAGGTAAAAATAAACAGGGCTTGTATCTGTTGTAAATTAAATCACAAAATATTAGCCGATGTCACAATGAGTTTGTCGAAGTGTGACACATTTTATAAAGGGTCAGTCTTTAACAAGTTCAGACTGACAAAGTGTTTATACTGCTATTCCAATTTATTTCCAATCTTTCCAAACATCCGGTTTATATCCAATAGTAACCAATCTTTCATTTCTTACGATAGGAGTTTTTAAAAGCAATGGATCATTTAATAGCTCTTCTTTAATATCATAAACCATAAACTGCATTCCACGATCTTTAAATCTTTTACTTTCATTATCAATTAAATCTTCAAGAGAAATTACTCTAGTAATATTATCAAGCTCACCTTTGGCTAACCCTTTTTCGGTTAAGTCTCTAAAGTAAAATGGAATTCTTCGTTCCTTAAAATAACGCTCTGCTTTTTGAGTTTCTTTACACTTCTTTGTTCCGATAATCTGTATGGTCATCTCGATTATTTTGGAAAGTCTTTTGTAATTTCTTGTGTGCGTTTAGAGCGAGGGAAGCGGCTTTTAATACCGGTGTCGGTAATGACAGCAGTGCCTAAAAGATATTCTTGAAATTTAACCACACATTGTCCAATACAATCCGATTTAGTTCTTATTGTTCCCCCCTCCACATAAGTTTTTAATCCTGATGTTGAGTTAAGTTGAAAAATATTTTTTGTAATAACATTCTCTAAAAATTCAGCAGCTTGAGTTTGAAGCACTAATGACCCATCCTTGTCGAAAGCAGCTAATTTAATTCCGTATCTTCGCATTAAAGAAAAACTTTGTTCGGAAAAATCTTTATTCAATATGTACAAGTCTTCATTGCGCTGAACATATAAATACTTGTTAAATTCTGAATAATCAATACCAAAATGATCAGCAAGGTAATTTAGTTTATCGCTGATTAGTTTATTGCTGCATTCCATCAATTGTATTGAAGCATAAGGGATAGGAATCAAATCGGGCGATTCAGTGTCGCCGGTCTTTTTAAGTTTTGCAATATAAAATCCCTCGCTGTCAATTTCCCAGGGTATAATTCTCCTCGAAAATTTAAGTGAAGAATCATAGTGTTGACCCCCGTACTGAACAAAGCCGTCATGAGTCTTAAGAGGAATATTTATGTTTTCCAGTTCTAATGGATATTTGTGAAGGACTTTATCAATAACAAACTCATTTTCTTCGGGTGTCATTGTACAAGTTGAATAGACAATTTCACCACCCACCTTTAGCATTTTTATTGCGGCTACAAGTAATTTTATTTGTAAGTCTGAAAGTCGCAGTGCACGCCTGTGAGTCCACCAATTATTAACTTCATTTCGCTTCTGCATAATGCCGAGACCGCTGCATGGGGCGTCAACAAGAATCTTGTCGAAGTATCCGGAAAAATATCTGCTAAGATTTTCTCCTTTATTGTGAATTACTGCTGTATTTATCAGATTCATTCTTTCAACATTGTATATCAGACTTTTGATTCTATCAGTTTGCGATTCGTTAACGAGAAGGGAGCCGCGATTATTCATCATTGCAGCCATCTGTGTTGACTTGCTGCCCGGGGCAGAACAGAGATCTAAAACCAAATCTTTTTCTGCAGGGTTTAATATCATTGCAGGGACTGCTGATGAAAGGCTTTGAATGTAATACAGACCAATTATATGTTCAATAGTTTTTCCAACATAAAGAAATCCACTTTTAATCTTCAATAGATTATTTGGAAAATCTAATTGTTCGGTCTCGATTTTATAATTATCATAAAGTTTTTTGCGAAGAAATTGTACAGTTGTTTTAAGCGTATTAACCCGGATATAAACCGCATAGTCTTTCTCTATATATTCAAGATACTGTTTAGATGCATCTTCTCCATAAAGAGAATTTAGATAGGCGATAATTTCTACGCTAACAGGTATTGCCATTTAATATCTTACCAGATTCAATACTCGAAAGATTTCACTTATTATGTTTGAAGAGTGTTTGGTTTCAATACCAGTTTTTGATAAGGATGAACGAATATCTTTTATAATATTATCAAGATATAATTCATATTTCTTTACTAATTTTTTAACTTCATCTTCATCATCGGGGATCATAGTTTTAGTAGGCAGTTGCCTGTTTGAATAAATCAGATACTTGGCACGGTTGTAATCATTCACTTGCAGAAAACTTTCGCCGTCTGAATTTAATATTTCAAAATTCCCGAAAAATTCTTCACCCAGATGCAATGCCTTACCAGGCAGACTGACAGTTTGCAGCTCCATAGTTGAGATAAAATCATCCGGGAAATTTTTTATTCTTTCGGTTGTAATTTTTTCAACATACTGCTTTATAAATTCTTTTTCATTCAACTGAATATTTCCGAATAAAATTTTTAACACACTTAGTAACTTCGTCAACTTCGTGATACTGCTTAACAGTTAAAAGTTCGGAACTGCACCCGGAAATCATAGCCGAGACTTTTTTAACTTCACTACTGTATAACGCCAGCACGGGCTTTTTCAATTGAAAGAGAGTATATGCTAACTCGAATCCGACTCCTAAAGATGCACCCGAAACTTCTGCAATTACCATCTGACAGCTTTCCAGCCATTTCATATCTCTTTTATAAATCTGTTTATCCGTCAGGGGGTAGGCAGATTTGAAATCTGGATTTAATTCTGATAGAGCAGTGTGATCGAGAGAGTCAACAATTGAAATAATCTCTTTGTAATTTTTTTGATAAGATGTGTCGCCTTTAATGGCCCCAGCACAATAAATAATCATTTTAATTTTCTAGAATATCTCGATAATGTTTTTCGTACATCGGAACTACTTTTGAAACATCGAACTGCTGTACAGCACGCTCTCGTGAATTTTTTGAAAAGAGGGCATATTTTTTTTCATTAGTCAAAAGATCAATTGCATATTTCGCCATACGCTCGATATCACCAATCTCGGCGATAAATCCGCTCTCGTTATGTTTAACAAGTTCAGGTAATCCTCCTACACTTGAGCTGATCACCGGTAAGCCGCATGCCATTGCTTCAAGCGCCGCTAATCCAAAACTTTCGGATTGAGAAGGGATTAAAAACAAATCAGCACTATTTAATATTTCTACAAGTCCATCTTGTTTGCCTAAGAATTTTACATCATCGCAGAGATTAAGCTGCCTACACAGTCTTTCGCATTCAGATCTTTCCGGTCCATCTCCAACCAATAAAAGTTTAGATGGGACTTCCTTTTTTACAAGGTCAAAAATTCTGATTGTGTCCAGTACACGTTTTACCGGTCGAAAATTTGAAGTGTGAATTAAAATTTTTTCACCCCTCGGAGCAATGTGTCCTTTATGAATGCAGTGTTCCAGAGGTTTAAAGATTGATGTGTCCACAAAGTTTGGAATTACTTCGATGTCTTTTTCAATATCATAGTTAGTTAATGTTTTTTCTTTCAGAAATTTAGATACAGCAGTAACCCCATTGCTTTCTTCAATGCTGAATTTTACAAGCGGCAAAAAAGAAGGTTCAAGCCCAACCAAAGTGATGTCGGTTCCATGAAGGGTGGTGGTAATCTTTAGATCTTTTTTTGTTTTCATTACTTGCTTTGCAAGAAAAGCACTAATCGCATGTGGGATTGCATAGTGGACGTGCAGCAAGTCTAATTTTTCGAATTGAGCTACCTCAGCCATTTTGCTGGCAAGAGCAAGTGCATAAAGTGGAAATTCAAACAGGGGGTAGCTGCTTGTTTCAACTTCGTGGAAAACAATATTCTCAACGAAATGATTTAGCCTGAAAGGGAGAGCATAACTAATGAAGTGAACTTCATGCCCGCGCTGCGCAAGATATTTCCCGAGTTCCGTTGCAATTACTCCGCTGCCGCCGTAAGTTGGGTAGCAGGTGATTCCTATTTTCATTTTTCTTCTACTTTTTTATCTACTATTAATTTGTGATCAAGGTTTGAAATAATATTAATAATGTTATAAACCAATTTCCCGGTTTTTTCAATTTTATTAAAATTAATTTTATCAAAATCATCCGATGGTTTATGATAATCACTTAGCATATAATCATAAAAGAAAACAATCGGTATCCCGTGCTTGGCATAGTTGTAGTGATCGCTCCTATAATAAATATTTTCAGGATCATTTGGATCATCAAATTTATAATTAAATATAAAGTGAGTATTTTCATTATTTACAGATTCAACAATCTGTTTTAACTCGCTGCTAAGTTTATCTGAACCAACAGAGAAGATAGTGTCTAGACTTTCTCTACCCACCATATCAATATTTATTTGTGCCGAAATTTTATCGAGTTCAGG
>Ga0172375_10013231_pt1 | contig 10260 bp, 5 predicted proteins | sample LakKiv1m_FD_114537 | JGI IMG/M metagenome (GOLD analysis project Ga0172375, IMG submission 114537) | Freshwater microbial communities from Kabuno Bay, South-Kivu, Congo - kab_092012_11.1m | ecosystem: Environmental > Aquatic > Freshwater > Lake | place: Democratic Republic of the Congo...
AGAACTCCAATTAGCGGAGGCTCTTGCAAAACCCACCGTGGCATTGGGCGTCCCGCCCGTGAAACACGGGCAAGATGCCCGTGCCACGCCCGTACTCACGGGGTTTTGCAAGAGCCTCAGCGGAAAAACACACGTGCCTGGCGCTGGAGGGTCGCGGGCCTCCGCGACCGCTGAGGTTTTGCAGGAGGATCGATTGTGTGACGTATCGTCCGCTCGCCCTCCACGCCCCACCCCTGTCGCTGACCGGGCGCCTGTTGTTTCCTGATTGCGTTCCGGAGGCGGGTGGATTACGCTCTCTGTCGCGGGCGGGCCGTGTCCGGCGCGCGCGCTTGCCGTCGTGCCCGTCACGCCCGTTCATCGTGTCGCGGCGGGCAGATGCCCGTGGGAAGGGATGCAACGATGACGCGGACCCCGTTCATTCACGACGATTTTCTTTTGCGAAACGAGACGGCGCGCACCCTCTATCATGGGTACGCCGAGACGATGCCGATTCTGGACTATCACTGCCACCTGCCGCCTCAAGATGTGGCCGAGGATCGGCGCTGGGAGAACCTCGCGCAGCTCTGGTTGGGAGGGGACCATTACAAATGGCGCCTCCTGCGCGCGAACGGCGTGGAGGAACGATTCATCACCGGCGACGCGCCCGACTGGGAGAAGTTCGAGGCCTTTGCCGCGACCATGCCCTATCTGTTGCGCAATCCGATGTATGACTGGTCGCATCTCGAGCTGGCCCGCTATTTCGGGATCACCGACCTGCTCAGCCCCGGAACCGCGCGGGCCATCTGGGATCGCGTCAACCCCCAGCTCGCAACACCCGCCTGTTCGGCGCGCGGGCTGATGACGCGCAGCCGGGTCCGGGTCGTCTGCACCACGGACGATCCGACCGCCACGCTCGACCACCACCGGAAGGTCGCCCGCGACGGGTTCGCCGTGCAAATGCTTCCCACGTGGCGGCCCGACAAGGCGCTGGCCATCGAGCGCACATCCTTCTGGAACACGTGGCTGGACGCGCTCGAAGTCGCCGCCGGCGCCGGGATACGCACCTGGGACGACTTTCTCTGCGCCCTGCAGCGGCGGCACGACGACTTCGCCGCCGCCGGCTGCCGTCTCTCCGACTACGGATTGGAAACGGTGTGCGCCGCGCCCTACACCGACGCCGAGGCGCGCGCGATCTTCGCCAAGGCCCGCGGCGGCGCCGCGGTCTCGGCCGGGGAGACGGAACAGTTCCGTTCGGCCGTGCTCTTCGAGTGCGGCCGCATGGACGCCGCCGCCGGCTGGACCTGGCAGATCCACTACGGCGCCCTGCGCAACACCAACACGCGGATGTTCGAGCGGATCGGCCCCGACACCGGATTCGACTCGATCGGCGATTGGCCCGTGGCCCAAGCCATGGCCCGGCTCTTCGACCGGCTCGACCGGCTCGACGCCCTGCCGCAAACCGTGGTCTATACCCTCAACCCGCGCGACAACGAGCTGCTCGGCGCCATGATCGGCAACTTCCAGCGCGGCCCGACCGCGGGAAAGATGCAGTTCGGCAGCGGCTGGTGGTTCAACGACCAGCGCGACGGGATGCTGCGCCAGTTGGAGGCGCTCTCCCAGCTCGGCCTGCTGAGCCGCTTCATCGGCATGCTGACCGACAGCCGATCGTTCCTCAGCTACACGCGCCACGAATACTTCCGCCGCATTCTCTGCGACCTGCTCGGATCGGACATCGAATCCGGCCGCATCCCCGGCGACATCGAGTGGGTCGGCGGGATGGTGCGCGACATCTGCGCCCGCAACGCCGCGCGCTATTTCGGTTTTCAGCTCGACGACGCCTGAGCGGGCGGGAAAAGGGAAAGGATCCGAAGCATGGATGTCTCCGATTTGTTCGCCACGCCCTGGTTCTGGTCGGCCTGCGCCGCCTGGACGCTCGCCCAGCTTTGCAAGCTGCTGGCGCTGCTGATCACGGAACGGCGGCTCGACGTCGGCTGTCTCGTCAGCACGGGCGGCATGCCCAGCGCGCACTCCGCGATGGTCTGCGCGCTGGCCACGTCCATCTCCATGACGGAAGGGTTCGGCTCGGTCGGGGCGATCCTGGCGTGGAGCTTCGCCGGCGTGACCATGTTCGACGCCGCCGGCGTGCGCAACGCGGCGGGCGAGCAGGCGCGGATCCTGAACCAGATCGTGGACGAGCTGTTCAAGGAGCACCGGCTCTCCGAGAACCGCCTGAAGGAGCTGCTCGGCCACACCCGTCTCGAGGTCTTCATGGGGATGCTCATGGGCATCCTGACCGCGATTCTGGTGGTGACCCGCGCGTTCTGAACAGGTTCAGGAGACGGGCGCCAGCCGCCCGGTTCCGCCCATGTAGGGCGCGAGGACGGGAGGCAGCGCCACCGATCCGTCGGCCTGCTGGAACTGCTCGAGCAGCGCGATCATCAGCCGCGGCAGCGCCACCCCCGAGCCGTTCAGCGTGTGGACGAACTGCGGCTTGCCGTGGGCGTCGCGGTAGCGGATGTTGGCGCGGCGCGCCTGGAAATCCTCGAAATTGCTGCAGCTCGACACCTCCAGCCAGCCCTTCTGGCCCGGCGACCACAGCTCGATGTCGTAGCATTTCGCCGCGGCGAAACTGATGTCGCCCGAGCAGAGCTCCAGCACGCGATAATGCAGGCCCAGCCCCTGGAGCACGGCCTCGGCATGGCCGACGAGCGTCTCCAGCTCGGCGTACGAGGTTGCGGGCTCGACGAACTTGACCATCTCGACCTTGTCAAACTGGTGCACACGGAGGATGCCGCGTGTCTCCTTGCCCGCCGATCCCGCCTCGCGCCGGAAACACGGCGTGTAAGCCGTGAGGTAGACCGGGAGGGGACGGTCCAGGATCTCGTCGCGGAAGTAGTTGGTCAGCGGAACCTCGGCCGTGGGGATCAGCCACAGGTCGTCCACCTCGCAGTGATACATGTCTTCGGCCATCTTGGGCAACTGGCCCGTCCCCCGCATGGCGTCGCTGTTGACGACGAAGGGCGGAAGCATCTCGGTGTAGCCGTGCCGGGTGGTGTGCAGGTCGAGCATGTACTGGATCAACGCGCGCTGCAGCTTGGAGCCCGCTCCGAGCAGGAGCGGAAAGCCCGATCCGGACATCCGGGTCGCCCGCGGGAGATCGAAGATGCCCAGTCTCTCGCCGATGGCGATGTGATCCCTGGGCTCGAAGTCGAATCGCGGCGGCGCGCCCGCGTGGCGGACCACGCGGTTGGCCGAGGCGTCGGCGCCGGTGGGAATGGCGGGAGAGGGGACGTTGGGGATGCGCAGCATCGCCTCGCCCAGAACGCCCTCGACGCCGCGGATCTCCTCGTCCAGCGCGGCGATCTGGTCGCCCGTCGCCCGCACGGCGGCCTGGAGCGCCCCGGTGTCCTCGCCCGCCTTCTTCCGCATGCCGATCTGCTTCGAGTCGGCGTTGCGCCGGTTTTTCAGCTCTTCGACGCGGGTCACGAGGGAGCGGCGGTTGCGATCCAGCTCGATGACCCGTTCCACGAGGGCCAGATCGGCGCCGCGGCGTCTCAGTCCCTCGCGAATCTCGTCGGGCCTCTCGCGAATGCGCTTGATGTCCAGCATGACGATTTCTCCCTGAGCCTTGAAGCAGTCGGAACACGCCTGCTCGGGCGGCTTGGGCGGCCGCCCGCCCGGATCGGCGCCGGGAGGCGGTCGCACGGGGGCAAGCGTAGTGGATGCCGTTTGGGGGTGTCAAGGTGAATGAGGGGGATGTAATCGGTTAGCCAGCCGCGCGGCTGCGCCGTGAACAAACGATGGGGTAACGGGGAATCATAACCATCGGCGTCGGGGGCGATATCGGTAACGACATTACATTTGCTGTTTTCAGACCCAGGTCCGATGGCCTATACTCTTCGCCGATGAAACGGAGGGCGAACCCCGAGCGTTCGGAGCGTCCGTGCGCGGGGCGCGCCCCGCGTCCACAACGGATCTGCGCGGATGGGGCCTTTTCATCGGGCTCCGCCAACCGTCCTCGTGCACCGGGTTGAACTATGCCGACACGCAAACAGGCGAAGCCGCCCAAGCTCCAGGGCTGGAACACCACCGACGCCGACGAGATCGCCCTGCGCCGCCAGCGCGGTCAAACCGAACCGATGGAGATCGCCCCGGTCGGCGACGTTTCCGACCGCTTTCACGGCGACTACGACGTGACCTCCGCCGGCAGCGGCTTGCGCTATCGGGTCGAGATCCGCGCCCTCGCCGCCCGCGACAACTCCTGCGCCTGCGCAGACTTCCGCCACAACGGCCTCGGCACCTGCAAGCACATCGAAGCCGTGCTCGCGCGCCTCCAGCAAGGCCGCTCCCGCGCCTTCGCCCGCGCCGCGGAATCCGGCTCGCCCTTCGTCGAAGTCTTTCTCCGCCGCGCCGACGCCGACGCCCCGCGCGTGCGCATCGCCTGGCCGCGCGCGACCCCGCGCGCCGCCCGCGCGAAGCTCTCGCCCTTCTTCGACGGCGACGGTTTCCTGCTGGCCGAACCCGCCGACGCCCTGCCCGCCCTGCAGCGCGCCGTCGCCGCGCCGGGCGCCGCCGGCGGCCAGGTTCGCCTCTCGCGCGACGCGCTCGATTGGGCCGACCGCCTCCGCCGCGCGCGGGAGCGCGAACAGGCCCGCGCCGCTTTCCTCGCCGACGTGCGGGCCGGCAAGCGCACCCTCGATGTGCTGACAACCCCGCTCTACCCCTACCAGCACGACGGCATGCTCCACCTGGCCTTCGGCGAGCGCGTGCTGCTGGCCGACGAGATGGGCCTCGGCAAGACCATCCAGGCCATCGCCGCCTGCGAGCTGCTGCGGCGGCTCCGCGACGTGCGCCGCGTGCTCGTGATCACCCCCGCCTCGCTCAAGACCGAATGGGAGGAGCAGATCCGGCGCTTCACCGACCTCGGCGTCGAGCTGGTCTGGGGCGCGCGCGAGAGCCGCCTGCGGCAATACCGCACCACAACGTTCTTCCACATCTGCAACTACGAACAGGTTCGCGACGATGTCGCCGAGATCAACGAGCTGCTGGCCCCCGAGATCGTCATCCTCGACGAGGCCCAGCGCATCAAGAACTGGTCCACCCGCACCGCCCGCCAGCTCAAACGCCTGGCCGCGCCGTACGCCTTTGTGCTCACCGGCACGCCGCTCGAAAACCGCATTGACGAAGTCTATTCCATCGTCGAGTTTCTCGACCGCGACCTCTTCGGGCCTCTCTTCCGCTTCAACCGCGACTTCTACGATCTCGACGAACGCGGCCGGCCGGTCGGCGTGCGCAACCTCGGCGAGCTGCACCGCCGCCTGCGCCCCGTGATGCTGCGCCGGCGCAAGAGCGAGGTCGAGGAGCAGCTTCCCGAGCGCACCGTGCGCAACCACTTCGTGCCGCTCGACCCCGAGCAGCGCACGCGCTACGAGGAGTACGAAGCGCGCGTGGCGAAACTGGTCGCCGCCGCCAAGCGCCGTCCGCTGACGCCGGACGAATGGAAGAAGCTGCAGATGTGGCTGGCCTGCATGCGCATGCTCTGCGACACGCCCTACATCCTCGACCCCGATTGCCGCATTTGCCCCAAACTCGGCGAGCTCAAGGCGATCCTCGAACCGATTCTCGCCGAGGGAGACAGCAAGATCATCGTCTTCTCCGAGTGGGAGCGCATGCAGGAGCTGGTGCGCGACGCCGCGAAGCGGCTGGGCGTCGGGTTCGCCTGGCACACCGGCTCGGTGCCGCAACAGCGACGGCGCGGGGAGATCAACCGTTTCAAAAACGACCCCGCCTGCCGCCTCTTCCTCTCCACCGACGCCGGCGCCACCGGACTGAACCTCCAGTGCGCCAATGTGGTCATCAACCTCGACCTCCCCTGGAATCCGGCGCGCCTCGAGCAGCGCATCGCCCGCGCCTGGCGCAAACACCAGACCCGCGCCGTGCGCGTGGTGAACCTGGTCAGCGAGAACTGCATCGAGCAGCAGATGCTCGACAAACTGGCGATCAAGCGCCGACTCGCCGACGGCGTGCTCGACGGCGCCGCAGGCGTGGACGCGATCCGCACCGCCGGCGAGCGCCGCGCCATGCTCGAACGTCTGACCGCGCTCGGCGGCGGCGGCGCCGCCGCCGATCCCGGCGCGGCGCTGCCGCCCGCGCCCAAACCCCGGCCGACCGATCCCGGCCACGCCTTCGCCGAGGATCTGATTGCCCGCCATGCCGGCCAGGTCCGGCTGGTTGCGCGCCACGCCGCCACCGGCGCGGGCCAGCCCCCGGTGCTGGTGGCCGTGGTGCGCGGCCTGGACGCCGGGGCACGCGCCGAGGCCGTGACCCGCGCGTCGCCCGATGCCGCAGGCGCGGTGGAAGTGCTGGACGAAGCCGTCTACGCCGCCATCCGGCGTCTGGTGGACGCCGGCGTGTTGCGTTTCACCGGACCCGCGCCGGAGATCCTGCACCGCGAGTCGGGCATGGCCGACGACGCCGCAGCCGAGCAGGCCAGGCGCCGCGCCGCCGCCGCGCCGCTGCTCGGCGAGGCCGACCGCCGCCTGCGCATGGGCCGCCTGCTGCTCGGCAACGGCTTTCCCGCCGAGGCGCTGACTCCCCTGAACACGGCCTGCGACACGCTGATCCAAGCCGCCGTCACGCTCGCCCTGGGCGAGGCGTCCGCCGCCCCGCCCGTCGCCGCCCCGATGGTCGAGGCCGCGCTCGCGCCGCGCGGGCCCCTGCCCGCCGACACGCCGGCCCTGCTCGCCCGCCTCCGCGCCGCGACCGCCGCCACGGAGCCCTCCGCGCTGTCCGCCCTCTTTGCGGAGGCGGAACGCCTGGCGGAGACGATGAAAAGCTAGCCGGGGCCGAAAAAGCCGGAAAATTGGCCGGAAAAATGGCCGTTGACACCTCCCGGCCTCCGTGGTAACCTGCGCACCCACTTATGGGACAGCAACTCAGAAAACGCCTGAAACGAGCCCGGCGCGACGCCTATGTCAAGCGTGTCGCCGCCCGGCACCGCGCGGCAATGAAGAAGTAGTCTACCGGTGCGATGGCCGAGCGGTTAGGCAGAGGTCTGCAAAACCTCGTACAGCGGTTCAACTCCGCTTCGCACCTCCACGATCGAGACACAGGAACTTCTGGTCGGCGCGGACCGGGGGTTTTTCGCATTGTGCACAGAAGGATCCCGCCATGCGTTCCTGCCACACGCTGATCATCGGCTCCGGCGCCGCCGGCCTGAACGCCGCCGTCCAGCTTCGCCGCCTGGGCGTCGCCGACATCCTGATCGTCACCGAGGGCCTGGATCAGGGGACCTCCATCAACACCGGGTCGGACAAGCAGACCTACTACAAGCTGGCCCTGTGCGCCGACGCCTCGGACTCCCCGCGCGAGCTGGCCGAGACGTTCTTCGCCGGCGGCTCGATGCACGGCGATCTGGCGCTGGCCGAGGCGGCCAACTCCGCCCGGGCTTTCCTGAATCTCGTCTCCCTCGGCGTCCCCTTCCCGCGCGACCGCTACGGCCAGTTCGTCGGCTACAAGACCGACCATGATCCGCGCCAGCGCGCGACATCGGTCGGCCCCTACACCTCCCGCGACATGTGCCGCGCGCTGATCGCCGAGGTCGGCCGCCTGGGCGTCCCCGTCCTCGAGCGCCGCACGGCGGTCGCCCTGGTGACGGTGCCCCATGCGGAGGCCGACCGGCCCCTCCGCGCCGCGGGGGCGATTGTGATGAACGACTTCGGCAACACCGAGGCCATTCTCGCCGAGAACACGGTTTTTGCGGTCGGGGGACCCGGAGGGCTGTACCAGACGAGCGTCTATCCGACGTGCCACACCGGCGGCATCGGCCTCGCCCTCGAGGCGGGCGCCCTGGCCCAGTCGCTGCCCGAATCGCAATATGGACTGGCCTCGACCCAGTTCCGCTGGAACGTCTCGGGCACGTACATGCAGGTGGTTCCGAAGTTCGTGAGCACGGCGGCGGACGTCGTCTCCGATCCGCGCGAGTTCCTCCTGCCCTGGTTCGACGATCCGGCCGAGGCGTTTCTGCGCGTCTTCCTCAAGGGCTACCAGTGGCCGTTCGACACCCGGAAGGTGGTGGGCGGCTCGTCGCTGGTGGATATTCTGGTTTACATCGAGTCGGTGATCCGCGGACGGCGGGTGTTTCTCGATTTTCGCGGCAACCCGGCCGGGTTCGATCCGGCCCGTCTTCCGGACGAGGCGCGCGTCTATCTCGAGAAATCCCGCGCCCTTGCCGGCACGCCGCTCGACCGGCTGCGCGTGATGAACCCGGGCGCGATCCAGCTCTACCTCGACCACGGGATTGATCTGGCGGCCGAGCCCCTCGAAATCGCGGTTTGCGCCCAGCACAACAACGGCGGCCTCGCCGCGGACGCGTGGTGGGAGTCGCTGAACGTCCGCGGCCTGTTCCCCGTGGGCGAGGTCAACGGTTCGCACGGCGTCTGCCGGCCCGGCGGTTCGGCGCTGAACGCGGGGCAGGTCGGATCGCTGCGCGCGGCGGAGCAGATCGCCGCCACGCGCCGGGAGCCGACCCTCGACGCGGCGGCGGCGCAGGCGGCGGCGGCGGCGCAGGTGGCGGCCATCGAGCTCTGGCTCGGCCGGGCCGCCGGCGCAGGCGTTTCCTGGCTGGAGGAGCGGCGGCAGCTTCAGGGCCGGATGAGCCGCGCCGGGGCGCACATTCGCGCCGAGGCCGGGGTTCGCGAGGCCTGCGCCGAGGCCCGCGCCCAGGTGCTTCGTCTTCAGGCCGGGGGCTGCGGCCACACCGGCGGGGCCACCCGCGCCGAGGCGCTTCGCACCCGCTCGCTCGCCGTCGCCCAGTTGGCGTATCTCGACGCCATCGCCTTCCAGCTCGCCAGCGGCGTCGGCAGCCGCGGCTCCGCGCTCGTGCAGGATCCGGCCGGTTCGGCCATTCACCCGCGCCTGCCGGCCGAGTGGGCCTTTGTCCCCGAGAACCCTGCCTTCCGGGAACAGGTTTTGGAGACGCTCCCCGCTTCGGACGGCTCCTTCCGCCACCGCTGGACGCCGCGCCGTCCGATTCCCGTGACCGACACCTGGTTCGAGACCGCCTGGGCCGCCTTCCGCAGCGGCGAGATCTACCGGCCGTAGCGGGCGCGGCCCTCACGAACCGCGGTAGCGGCGGCGCGAACCGTTCTTGAAGATCTCGGCGCGGGCGTTGAAGCGCACGCTGCCGCGACCGAGGAGGCTCTCGGCGGCGGCGACGAATTCGGCGGTTGGCGCGACGCCGACCGTGCGGCCCGCCTCGACCACCACCTTGTTCCCCGCGGGGTAGCGCAGACAGAGCAGCAGCGGCGTCTTGCCCGGATGCGCGCGCACCAGACCCTGCAGGGCCTGCAGGGTCTGATCGCTCTCGGGGGTCACGCGGATGAGGGCCAGGACGCGGTCGGCGAAGACGGTCGGGGCCTCGCCGAGGAGGTAGATCTCGCGGGCGACGATCTGGCTCTGGTTGTCGCGCTTCTTGACTTCGCCGCAGACCAGCAGCGGCTGGTCCTGCTGGCAGGCCGCCTCGTAGGCGCGGAACGTCTCGGAGAAGGCGAGCGCCTCGATGGTATTCTCGCCGTCGTGAAGCTGGATGACCGCCCACGGCTCCTTGGTCTTCTGGGAGATCCGCTTCTGCACAGAGGAGGCGAGCCCGGCCACGCGGGCGTCCCTGCCTTCCGGAATGTTCGCCAGGTGGCTCAGGGCGCAGGTCTGGAAATCGCGCATCATGTGGCGGAAGCGGTCGAGCGGGTGGCCGGAGACGTAGATGCCGAGCAGCTCGCGCTCGGCGGCCAGCTTCTCCCGGTCGCCGAGCGCGGGCGCTTCGGGAAGATCGTCGCCGAGCGCGGCGGCGCCGCCGAGCGCGGGGTCGCCGAGCGCCTCGAAGAGGTTGCCCTGGCCGCTTTCGCGTTCGCGAACCCTGTCGGCGGCGCGGGCCAGCGCGGTGCCCATGCCGGCCAGCAGGCGGCCGCGGTGCGTCCCCAGGCCGTCCATGGCGCCGGCGCGGATCAGCGCCTCGAGCGCCCGCTTGTTGAGGGCGGCGCTGTCCACACGCGCGCAGAAGTCGATGAGCGAGGTGAAGCTCCCGTTGCGTTTGCGTTCGGCGATGACCGCCTCGGCCGCCATCTCGCCGACGCCCTTGATGCCGCCCAGCCCGTAGCGGACGCCGTAGCCGCCGCCGGGGAGCTCCTCGGGGATGAACCGCGAGGAGGAGCGGTTGACGCAGGGCGCGAGAATCGCCATGCCCATGGCCCCGGCCTCGCCGACAAAGCCGGGAAGCTTGTCGAA
>Ga0172375_10013232_pt1 | contig 10260 bp, 9 predicted proteins | sample LakKiv1m_FD_114537 | JGI IMG/M metagenome (GOLD analysis project Ga0172375, IMG submission 114537) | Freshwater microbial communities from Kabuno Bay, South-Kivu, Congo - kab_092012_11.1m | ecosystem: Environmental > Aquatic > Freshwater > Lake | place: Democratic Republic of the Congo...
AATAAAAATTGCGAAGAAAGCTTTTTTGCGGAACAGCGAGCGAAGCGAGCGGCGGCGGGGCGTAGCGAATTAGTCGGGATTCTGTTCAAAATGGGTTCTGACTTTTTCCAACAAACACCACCATAAGTTTCTTGCTCAAACCGTAATATAATTTATGCTAAACTTGAACCATAAATGAAAAGCAAATATTATTGTATCCCACCCCCGGTATTTCTTTTGTGGTTTCCGTGGTATTGGACAATTAGTTTGTTGGTATTAGCAGCAGTTACTTTTGTCGCCTTCAGGGTTATTAAAAATAAAAAACCAAGGTTGGTTTTGTTATCAGCAACCGTATTGCTAATCTTTGCTATTGGTTTTTTGGTAAGGGTGCAAGGCAGCACATCGCAGATTTGCTTCAAAGATAACGAAGGTTATGATGTTTGTTCAAATACTAAACAATCTATAGGTGCAGAGAATAGTAATTTTTTCACAAAACCAATTATTAATTCCAGCTGTGGCGATTAGTACTGCTACGACCAGTATTTCGTTAGCTTTTTAAAACCGGTATCGAGTATAATAAGTTTATGTTTAAATCATTTATCCAAAAACGTCTTGAATCTTATGTAAAACGATATTTTACTAAACACCCGGAAGTAAAGTTAATCGCGGTAGCCGGCAGCGTCGGCAAGACCAGTACTAAGATTGCGATTGGAACCGTTCTTTCAGAGAAGTACAGAGTCAGGCTGCATGAGGGCAATTATAACGATATTCTAAGTGCACCACTGGCGATTTTGGGCGTCGAGTATCCTGAAAATATCAGGAGCTTGTGGCAATGGTTCGCAGCGTTTAGTGCTTGTCGCGAACGCATTAAAGAGCCGACCGATGTGGACATTATCGTTCAAGAGTTAGGTTCGGATCGAATAGGACAGGTACCGCATTTTGGAACATATTTGACACCGGATATCGGTGTCGTTACCGCAGTTTCAGCTGAACATATGGAATTCTTTAAAACGATCGACGCCGTGGCTGCCGAAGAACTGTCGGTTGCAAATTATTCAAAATCAGCACTTATTAACGCTGACGATATCGATGGTAAATATGCGAGTTTACTGACGAATGCCAATGTTAACACGTACGGCACCAGCGCCAATGCCGAGTATCACTTCGACAGTATGGACTATAATATAAGCGATGGGCACATCGGCATGTTCTACGCGCCCGAGCTGGCGGATCCGATGCCGGCAACCATACAAGTTATTGGCGAGCATACTTTGCGTCCGGTTGTCGCTGCGCTTGTGATTGGTTTAAAACTTGGCATGACTACATCGGAACTCGAGAGGGGATTGGGTAGAGTGACTCCCCTGCCTGGGCGTATGAATAAACTTCAAGGAGTCAACAACACAACGGTGATAGATGACACATATAATTCCAGTCCGCTTGCAGCTCAATCTTCGTTAAGATTACTTTACCAACTGTTGGTTCCACAGCGTATCGCTGTTTTGGGCGACATGAACGAACTAGGCGAGACCTCGGCGGTCGAGCACGAGGAGCTGGGTAAAATTTGCGATCCAACGCAGCTTTCATGGCTTGTCACTGTTGGCGAACAATCACGAAAATATCTTGCACCAGCCGCAAAAGCTAACGGATGTCAAGTAAAAAGTTTTGACAGCGCATTGATGGCAGGTGCTTTTGTAAGAGGTGTTGCCGAAGAAGGTGCTGCTATTTTGTTCAAAGGCTCACAGGGTGGAATATATCTGGAAGAAGCCGTCAAAGAAATGCTTCATAGTAGTGACGATGAAGCAAAGCTGGTTCGACAATCGCCCAAGTGGATGGCGACCAAGAATAAATTCTTTGAAAAATTTTCTAAATAGCAATTAAGCGAATCCTTGTTAAGTCAATCCAGCTTATGCTAAGCTGAAAGCATAATTGCATAATAAAAGGATTTTTTATGCCTGACGAACCTATGAACGACAACCCTAAACCCGAATCTACTCCTCATTTTGATGAGTTTTCGGGTAAAAGCAACAGCGCCAGTTCATTTGATATCAACCAAGCGCCAAAACCAGGGCCAAAAGTACCAGAAGAACCTGAGGAATTTCAAGAGCCCAAGTTGGCTTCGGGACCAGTGCCGGTCGGGGACGGCCCGATGACTAATTTTTCGCCAAACCCATCGGTTCCACCAGAGCAATCCAGGGTGCCCGAGGCGCAGCAAAATGAACAAGCTTCTATTGAAGTAGAGCCAGAAAAGTCAAAAAGGTTAAAAAGCAAAAAGCTCTTAGTCGGATTGATTGCGGTCGTAGTTGCCGTTATCGCAATCGGCGGCTCGGCATTTGCGTATGTTTCTTATCAAAAACCCCAGAATGTCGTGAATGACGCCTTGATGAGTGCTTTGGTAGCCAAGAGCGCGACTTATACCGGTACAATAACATATAACTACACTAGCGGTTCATCAAAGATTAAAGCCGTAATTGATATCGACGAAAAAATAGGTATCGCGGGCACCCAGCACCACAATGCAAAATTAACCCTGAGCATTGATGACAAAAATTACTCAATCGAAGGCGATGCCCTGTTTGACGAAGTTGGCGATATATATTTCAGAGTCCAAGGATTGAAAGGCATAATAAATGAAGCTAAAACAAGCCTAGGTATCACATCCGGCTCGGCGCTATCAAACTCAATTGACGGCATCGTTAAAAAGATTGATGGTACCTGGATCAGGATATCAACAGATGATTTGAACACATATAGCGAAGATTTCTCCAAAACAAAGAAATGTGTGAATGAGGCGATAGACAAGTTTAAAAACGATCAGTCTGCAATTTCAGAAGTAACTGACTTGTACAGAAAAAACCCATATATAACCGTTGAAAAAGACTTGGGGAACTTTTCATACGACTTAACCATGGATGTAAAAGCGGGTAAGGCATTTCTGATCAGCTTGAAAAATACGAAAATATACAAATCACTCAATACTTGTGATAAATCCATCGCAATCAATGATAAGGACGTAAACTCCATACCGGACAATGCATACGACAGCGCCAAGGATCCAACCGTCTATAATATTTCAGTGAACCAATGGACGCATAAAATCAGCGAGTTAAAAGTCACAAACAGCAATGACGGTTTATCATTTTCAGCAGACATTACTCCGAACTACGACAAAAAGGTTGATATAACGACTCCAAAACCATCAATATCAATAACGCAACTTCAATCGTACATCGAGGAACTGACCCAGGCGGTTTATGGAGGCTCAGTCTAAACCGGCTCAGTGTTGCAACATTCAGGGGAAAATTTGTAAATCCTGCATCTTAATTCTGAGTCTCTAGAACAGTCGGAGCTAATTTGGTATACTACATCTGATGAAACGCTATAATCCGACCGAAATTGAGAAAAAATGGCAAGACGCATGGGAGAAGAACGGCACCTATACGGTTGACTTTTCCGACCATTCCAAGCCGAAATATTACGGTTTTAGCATGCTTCCGGGCATTACCGGTGCCGGTATTCATATTGGACATGGCAGAACGTTTCAATTCAGTGATATTAAGGTTCGTGCCAAACGCCAGCAAGGCTATAACGCCTATCATCCAATAGGCTGGGATTCGTTTGGACTGCCGGTTGAAAACTATGCTATTAAAATAGGGAAAAAACCACGCGAGGCCTATGAAGAGGCCAAGGTTAATTTCAAAAATCAGCTAAAACGCCTGGGCTATAGCTACGATTGGACCAAGGAAATCAGTACGGCTGATCCGGAATATTACCGCTGGACACAATGGATTTTTAATAAATTATTTGAACACGGGCTAGCATATCAAAAACAAAGCCCTCAGTGGTGGTGTGAGACCGACCAAACGGTTTTGGCAAATGAACAAGTTGTTGATGGCAAATGCTGGCGCTGCGGTAACCCGGTCACCAAAAAGAACCTAAAACAATGGTTTTTCAAAATTACAGACTATGTGGATGAAATCTTAGAAGCAACCGATGATTTGAATTGGACCGAGATGGTCAAGACTATGCAGAAAAACTGGATCGGTAAATCTGTCGGCGCCGAAGTCGAGTTTAAAATAGATGGACTGGACGACATCATTACCGTATTCACAACCCGCGCCGACACGCTTTTTGGTGCAACATTTGTAGTTTTAGCGCCCGAACACGAGCTTGTTAATAAGTTAGTGACGGACGAAACGAGAAAAACAGTCGAAGGTTACGTCCAAGAGGCTGCTCGCAAATCCGAAATCGAACGTATGAATGAAACTCGCGAAAAAACAGGTGTCTTTACTGGCGGTTACGCGATTAATCCGGTTAACGGTGATAAGATTCCTATTTGGGTGGCGGATTATGTCCTGTCTGGTTATGGGACCGGCGCGATTATGGCCGTTCCAGCACACGACGAGCGTGACTATGATTTCGCGACCAAGTTTAACATTCCTATAATTCAGGTTATCGAACCGGTATTATTGGACCAGGGAAACCCACCTCGAGACGGCGCGAAAGATACTGACCGTGAGGTTGTGATGTGTCTAGTAAAGTACTCTGTCGAAGATAAATACCTGACACTCAAATGGAATAAATTCGATTGGCATAACTTCGTTATGGGTGGGATCGAAGATGGTGAAAATCCAGAAGTCGCTGGTCGGCGCGAAATACTGGAAGAAACCGGCTATAAGAACCTAAAACACATCGATACTTTACCTCTGGTTATGAACAGTAAGTTTTATGCGCAGCACAAAGAGGTAAATAGGAATATTCACACCACCGTAGTGCTGTTTCAATTAGAAAACCTGGACCAAGACGAAACTAAACGCGAGGCCCACGAGGATTTTGAGGTTGAGTGGATTAATCCAGATTATCTGCCAAACCTAAAACCTGTGGCTGAACTGCCATATATTCTGGAGTGGTTAAAAAAGGGCAGAGTGTTGTTTACTGGCGAAGGCATTTTGATGAATAGCGGTGCGTTTGATGGTATGGAAACCGCCCAGGCACGAGAAGAAATTGTGGCGTGGATGGAAGAGCGTAGTGTCGGCAGTGCCAAGACCACATATAAAATGCACGACTGGCTAATCAGCCGTCAAAGGTATTGGGGTGCGCCAATACCAATCATTCATTGTCCGGATTGTGGAGCCGTACCCGTGCCAGACGATCAATTACCGGTAATTTTGCCAGAGGTAGATGACTTCAAGCCAAAAGGAGGGGCAACATCCGCCCTGGCTGGAGTTACCGATTGGGTTAACACGACTTGCCCAAAGTGCGGCAAACCATCCAAGCGAGAAACAGACACGATGGACGGTTACGCTTGCAGCAGCTGGTACCATTTGCGATACCTGGACCCCTTCAACGACAAGCTGGCATGGGATCCGGAAATCGAAAAACACTGGGGTCCGGTAGATTTTTATAACGGCGCTGACCATGCAGTTGCCCATCTGCTATACGCCAGGTTTTGGCAAAGGTTTTTCTGTAAACTTGGCTTGGTGTCTCACCCTGAACCATTCAAACGTATGATGTATAACGCATATATCATGGCAACCGATGGGACCAAGATGAGTAAATCGCGCAACAACACGATTGATCCGCTGGAAATTATGGACAGTGGTTACGGTGCGGATAGTTTGCGGGTTTACGAAATGTTCATCGCACCTTACGATTTGGAAGCCCCATGGGATACCAGGGGTGTACCCGGAGCATACAGATTCTTAAATAGGGTTTGGATGTTAGTACAGGATTATATTGACTCGAACGAAGCTAAGCCGGATGAAAAAACCGAAAAGGAAATTTTGGCTACGGCACACAAAACCATCAGAAAGGTCACGACCGACATCGAGGACGAGAAGTTCAATACCGCCGTTTCAGCCATGATGGAAGCTGTTAATAACTTCTATAAAATTAAAGATAAAAACGGTATCGGTAAGTCCGATACCTGGGCGTTTGCACTGGAAAGTATCTTACAAATCTTGGCGCCGTTCGCACCTCATATCACAGAGGAATTATGGTATCAATTGGGTCATAACGACACGATTCATGTCGACCACTGGCCAAAATGGGATGAAAAATATCTAGTTGTCGATACTATGACGATTGTTGTTCAAGTCAATGGAAAAGTTCGCGCAAAATTAGAGGTTGCGACCGATTTAGACGAAGAGGCAATCAAACAACAGGCTCTTAAAAACGAAAATGTCAAACTGTTTATTGGCGACAAAAAACCGACCAAAGTTATATATATCTCTGGACGCTTGATAAGTATCGTTAAGGGTTAATGTCATCGGCGACATCAACTATTTTTGGTGTTGCCTTCTGGTGATTGACCCAGACGTATCCATCCGAGTTACCCTTTAATTTAAAGTCTGGATCGATTCTGCGTAGGCTTTCGGCCGGGATACCATACCAGTTACCGTCAGGCGTTTCGGAAGCAACGACAGCTTTTCCATCGGTTTCTACAGTAATGGGCTCTTCTAACTCATCAACAAGGTTATTCGACTCGGAACTGATGCTGGGAACAAATGGGTCTTTGCGTATACGAGCGCCATCTTCGAGTGATATGGACGTGATTGAACGGTCGACGTGACCAACCTTAACGGCTTCCGGCTTAACGGGTCTGTCTGATCTGTCATTATGTTTATTAACAGCGTACATACCACTTGCCGCACCGGCACCTATCAAGGCCAAGGCAACCAACCTTCTAAGCCCATAGTTTGGGCTATTACGAGATGTTGTCTCTTGAGCTTCTTTTTTTGTTTCTTGTGACGGGATTCTTTGCATGTGTCTTTTATACCACTAATGCTTATTATTGTCAATACCACGTAATGGTTCAATAGCTTTGCATCACTAATCACGGCGTTAGCCGTGACCCATGATGCAAAAGGAGCACAATTGAACCATGGCATATACAACTAACCCAAAACTACCTCGCCTGCGGATGCAAGCGGTGACAATGGTTCGACGAGGAGCATCGACTCGTCAGGCCGCAAAGTACTTCGGTTACAACCAATCTACTATCGCCCGCTGGGTCAAGCGGGCAGATGAAGAGTACCTAACGGGCTGTGAAAATCTCGTGACTCGTTCATCGCGGCCAAAATCACACCCCAGATTGCTCGCTCCGGAGATTGTCGCCGCCATTATTGACGAGCGGCTAAAACACCGACGCTGTGCCGAAGTGGTACAGGACAGCTTGCGCGAACAAGGAGTCTCCGTGTCGCTCAGTAGTGTAAAACGTACCTTAGCTCGTCAGGAACTGCTGCGCCCTAGAAGTAGGTGGAAACGGGTTAGACTACACACGGAGCGCCCGAGGGCGCTCCTACCTGGTGATCTAATCCAGATAGATACGGTTCATTTCATCGACTGGCAAACCAGTAGACGCTTTTACATCTACACTTTAATTGACCTGTATTCGCGCACTGCTTACGCTGAAGTTCATGACAAGCTCCGCCAGACCATCTCGCTCAATGCTACGCTTAGGGCTCAGAAAGCCATGGGGTTTAACTTTACGACCGTTCAAAGCGACAATGGCCCGGAATTCCAACACCACTTCCACGACATGCTTCAGGCTAAGGGCATTGCCTTACGTCATAGCCGAGTTCGCCAATGCAATGACAATGCCCACATTGAACGGTTCAACCGGACATTACAGGATGAATTACTGGGCAAATACCCAACCCGAGACACAGTCGACCAAGCCAAACTCAACACCTATCTGCACTACTACAACGTCCAACGAAAACATATGGGCATTGAACTTAAACGACCAAAAGACCTGCTGGCGCAGGTCTTAATGTGATGCAAAGGTATTGAATTCTAAACGTACCATTTTAGCACAAGCACTTGAGAAGTAAAGACTAATCAGTTATAATGAGACACAAGTTTTAATAAATTACCTGAAAAGGAGTTCTTTACATGGGACAGCCGAAAAAACAGTCTAGCCCACGCAAGACCGGTACGCGTCGCAGCCATCTGCGTCTGGAATTAGCGCGCCGCATTAATAAGACCTCGCCGGTAAAAGTACGGACGACCGTTCGTGAAACCGGTAAGGTTAAAGCGAAATAGGCTAATATTAATCACATTAAAATATCATTTAACAGGAAGAATTAAACGCCATGGCTTCTAATCGCCACCTCGGTCGCATCGTTGCTTTGCAAACTTTGTACGAGTATGAATTTCGAAAGATGTCAGCTGATGACTCGGCCGACATAGACGACATTTTGACTCGTAATCTGGAAAGATATGACACGACGATCGATGACAAGGGCTTTGTAGAAACATTGGTTAAGGGCGTCTTGAAGGAAAAAGACGATCTGGATGCCAAGATTCAGCCGATTGCTCCGGATTGGCCGATTGATCAAATCGCCAGAGTCGATTGCAATATTCTAAGGATTGGTTTGTATGAATTACTTTTTCAAGCAAAAGTTATCCCACCGAAGGTTGCGATCAATGAAGCGGTTGAGCTGGCAAAGGCGTTTGGTTCCGACAACTCGAGTAAGTTCGTTAATGGCGTGCTAGGAACGGCCTTTAGAACTCTCGTAGAGGAAGTTACCGATGGCAGTACCGAAGTTTGATAAGTTCAAGAAATATTTTGGTAAAAGAACACAAATTCAAGAGATAGTCCGCGAACCTACCGCAGGTGGTATTATTTTTCGTCGCGATAAAAACGGCGAAGTAGAGATTTTGTTATTTCAGGACAGCAGAGAACGCTGGTCGATACCGAAGGGCCACATAGAAGAAGGTGAAACTGCCGAAGAAACTACTGTCAGGGAAATTGGCGAAGAGGTCGGTTTATTTGATGTAGAAGTTCTTGGATGGCTTGGCAAGGTTAATTTTAGATATAGGCGCATTGATAAGCTGGTTTTGATGACGACTCAAATCTATTTGGTAAAAGCTGGCAGTGATTCTGATAAAATCAAAAAAGAGGTATGGATGAAAGAAGTTAAATGGTTCAAGTTTAACGATGCACTAGAAGCTATCGAATATGATGACATTGGTAAATTGATGCTGTTGGCGAAAAAACGCATCAGGCAGGAGCAATTATGAGCGGAATGCAAGTCGCACCATATCAAGAGTTTGCAAAAAATATTTTAGGATTCGAGTTTAAAGATATTCAACTGTTTATCACGGCTCTTACTCATCGCAGTTATGTTAACGAACATAAAAAAAGTGTGCGCGAGCATAACGAGCGTCTGGAATTTTTGGGTGATGCGGTGCTGGAGTTGGTTGTAACGGATTATCTGTATCGAAACTACCAAGAACCCGAAGGGGTTTTGACCAGCTGGCGAGCAGCACTAGTCAGAACCGAGAGCATTGGTAAAGCCGGTATTGAACTGGGCTATGAGCCATTGGTTCGAATGAGCCGTGGCGAAAAACAGGGTAGCGAGCGAGCCAGACAGCAGATATTAGCCAACTGTTTTGAAGCTGTTGTCGGTGCGGTTTATTTAGAGCGTGGCTATGAGGATGCGGCGGTTTTGATTCATAAATATATCACAGCCAAGTTGGATACGATTTTGGAATCTGGCAGCTGGCGTGACGCCAAATCTCATTTGCAAGAAGTTTCGCAGCGGATCGATAATCAAACGCCGCAGTATCGTGTATTAAGCGAAATTGGACCCGATCACGATAAGATTTTTACGTTAGGTGTTTATGTTGGAAACAAATTGATGGGTAAGGGCAAAGGTCCAAGCAAGCAAGTCGCCCAACAACAGGCAGCCCAAGCAGCACTTAGTGAATATGCTAAACGCTGAAATTGTAAAAATAACTATTTTATGTTATAACTAAATTAGAACCTTGAAAATTTTATTGTTTTGAGGGCGGCGTTTTGTATTGAATTTTTTAAATCTAATACGTTGCTCTCAAAATGACAGCGAGAATGGGAATCACACTAGGAGGATGGGCATGTACGCAAAGCGAACCCCGGACTGGTATATCCAGCCCAAAGAACAGATCGATCGTGTTCGTGAGTTCTTGTGGCGGAACGGGGACATCTGGAAGGTCCCAAATGGCGTTCCGCAGATTCCGAGTCACTACCAGCCTGTAACCAGCGGCGAACTCCTGATGTTGGGCGTCTATCTTGATGCCCAAGACAGAACGCCCGGATCGATCATGACTGCTAGGAGGTGGTGGGAGTTCATCGAGCCGCCTGACGGCTACAGCAAGTTGTGTGAGCTGGAGTTTGATCCCGAGCTCATGAAGCTGGCTGACGGAATCGAGTATCGGTCCGGCATACGCTGGATTGGCATCGACCCGTATGCCAACTCCGGCGCGTCGGCCAGGTTTCTCTGGGAGAACCCGGACGAG